>Ga0209550_10005466_pt1 | contig 11910 bp, 9 predicted proteins | sample LauGreSuBDMM15SN_2_FD_187567 | JGI IMG/M metagenome (GOLD analysis project Ga0209550, IMG submission 187567) | Freshwater lake microbial communities from Lake Michigan, USA - Su13.BD.MM15.SN (SPAdes) (version 5) | ecosystem: Environmental > Aquatic > Freshwater > Lake | place: Lake Michigan, USA... | reverse complement strand
GCAACGGCCTGATCATCGACAGGCGGCGTGCCCGCCAGATTAGGATCAACGGGGCACGTGGTGAAAAAGGAGGGAATCGCAAAACGCGTGCCAGAGGCGAGTGGCTCGACCTCGTGCATGTTCTCCCATCCGGCGGAGAAGATGATGGCGGCACCGCGGCTGGGCGAGAGTGGCGTGATCACGCGCTCGCTACCCTGGCCGGGCGCGGGCGGATCGTTCCATGAGAACGTGCCCCCCTCAAAGTCTTGACCCTGCGTGCTCAGATAGAGCACAGCAGAATAGTGGAACTCGGGGTGTGTCGACTCATCGGAGTGGAGGCCGCCCTGCCTGTCTTGGGCGCCAATGAAGCACGAGACGAATGTTTGCATGGGTAAGACCGATGAGAGTGGCAGCCCATACTCGTGCGCGATCGCGCGGCGCATGCGCTCGACGAAGCGCACGAAGAGGAGCGTCGTGCGCATGTCGCGAAATGCGCATTTTTGGAGCGAGAACTGATGCAGCGGAGGCACGATCGCATGCTGGAGCTCCTGCAGGAAGGCCTCCGTCTCAGTGGCGGTCGCAAAAAGTGGGAACGCGACGCGCGAGCATGCCGCACAGCACTCGCCCCCCTCACAGACGCGCCCCTCGCGAAGGGTGAGCTGCACCAGCTCCTCGTCGATCAGGTTCGTGCCTGTGCCCTCCATCGCAGGCTGCATGCACGTCACATTGCTGATGAGCTTCTCGCGATTGATGAGCTGCTGCAAATCGGCCTCAAATACAAGACGCAGTAGCTGCGGCACTGCGGCCGGCAGATGCGACGCCTGCGTCCCCGCGGCGGCTTCGCACATCTGCACCGCCGCCCAGAAGGCGTCATGAGATAAGGCGTCATCCATCTCCACGCCGGCCTCGACCATGGCGCTCAGGAGGGCGGCATCGCCCTTTTGCGCCGCCCTTGAGAAAGGACGCATGCCCGCGTTAGAAACAGCATCTGCACGTGCGCCGCCCGAGAGGAGTCGCTGCACGCATTGAAGATGCCCGCGGCCGACCGCGGCGTGCAACGGAGTGTTTCCATCTTCGTTCGCTGCATTTGGCTCTGCACCATGCTCGAGCAAAAGTGACACGACGTCGCCATGTCCATTGACCGCAGCAAGATGAAGCGGCGTGCTCTTCCATTCGTTGCGAGCATTGACTTCGACCCCGGCTGCAAGGAGCAGCTCGACGGCGATTGCGTTGCCAGCCGCTGCCTCATCATGCAACACCGTATCGGTAGCCATGGCGGCATTGGCTAAGGCACTGCTCCGCAGAAGTATTCGTTGTCGCGGACGTGTTCGTTGAGTCAACGATACCGACGAGCTGGTGCTCGAGACGAGCAGCAACAGCAGCACGCGCATGGAGGGAGAACACATCGCGAGGTGGCGCGAGGTCGAGGTCGCGAATAAGAAACCCAGTCTGTGAACAGTTTCGTTCATGACATACGAATGATAAACTACTAGTTCAAAAACACCGTAACTACCGGTCCGGAAGAAAAAGGGCAGGCATACCAAAAAGGGATGGGGTTGTCAATCGTCGAGATTCCAATCGCGGGTCTGCTTCCCTTCTTGCTTCGACCCTTGATGGATTCGAGGCCATGTGGGCTCCATGGTGGACGTGCTGGTGGGCTCTTTAGGTGCATCGCCAAGGAAGTCGTCGTCGCCCATCGCGGCTGCCTGCATTAGAGCCGCCTTCCCAATGAGGCGAGGCACCTTGCTCAGCCGAGTGCGCATGGCTTCCATCTCGTGGGCCTGTCTCTCTTCCCGCTGCCCGGCGGCCCAGGGCTCCTCCTCATTTAAACCAGCTTGGATCATCTTCACATTCGGCAGTGAAGTGAGTGAAGAGGGAGCGACGTGGTAAGGTGCCACGTGGGGGGCGCTAGAAGAGCCGGACGTTGGCAGCACCGTGGGGATCGCGGATGACGGGAGCATCGAGCATGGCGCGCACCAGGGCGTGCACACGGGTGCGCACAATGGTCGACCAAGTGACTGATGTGAGAGAGCTGGGGTCCATGGTAGAACCTCGATTGGCTTCATTTGTACCACCTCAGCTGGCCCAGGTGGTGCCACCATTGGCCCAACCGTTGGGCAGGGTACCCGGCAAGGCGTTCTACCGGCGGTGTGTCGCATGCTCTGCAGCACAGTTTCCATCTCCTCGGCGAGGATGACCTTGAGGCGCGCACTGCTCTCTTGGATGCTCTCCGCGGCCGTCGACTCGGCCGCGGGGCGTCCGACGTGACGCCCGACGGAATGTTCGGCAGAGAGCTCGAGCGTCCACGTAGCAGCAAAAGGGGGTCGACCGAGGTCAGGTCCGCCAGGTCGACCGTACTCGAGGCGCTGCGTCTCAGGGGGGTCGTGCTCGGAGGGGTCGTGCTCGGAGGGGTCGTCGTTCTCGTCGAGGATACTCCGGCGCTCGTCACGACGTTCGTCATGGCTGCTGCTGCTGCTGCTACTGCTTCGAGCTGCACCGCCGACTGCTCGGAGGCGGGCATGCAGAGCGCTGCATTGCGCGCCGCATGCTTCTCGACATCCTTCGCTCAGGCTTGTACCCTCTTTAGGCCACACGACGACCGCAAATAAGACCGTCGCTGCGAGACAGACGGCGAGGGCGGCATGGAGCATCATGCTGTGAGTCATGCTGCTGTCGGCTCGCGATACTGGCGCCGCGGGTGGGTGTGGCGGCGAGGGCGGCAAAGGTGGCGAGGGCGGTGGAGGCGCGTGCGGTGGTGGCGAGGGGCTGAGCGAGGGAGGTGGGTGTGCGGGAGATGGTGAGGGCGCTGACGGTGGCGGCCGTGGAGGCGGTGGCGACGGATCTGGTGGCGCGGGAGGTGGCGGGGAGGGTGAGGGAGGCATCGGTGATGGTGGAGGCGACGGCAAAGGCGGTGACGGCGGCAGCAGCGGCGGTGGAACGGGTGGTGGTGGTGATGGCGGCGGCGGAAGCGGCGGCGGCGGTGGCAGGGGAGGAGGCGGATGTATTGGAGGAGACAATGGCGGCGATGGTGAAGGTGGAGGTAATCTAGGCGGTGGCGTCGGAGGCGGCGGATGTGGAGGCGGCGGATGTGGAGGCGGCGGATGTGGCGGAGGAGGAAGCCGCGGCGGAGGTAAAGACGGAGGCGGCGGAGTTGGAGGTGGCGGAGTTGGAGGCGGCGGAGATGGTGGAGGAGGAGGCTGCGGTGGAGGTGAAGATGGTGGAGATGGTGGAGGTGGGGATGGTGGTGGTCCAAAGAAGGTGGCGAAGCCGACGGCGCCGACGCGATGCTGCGAAGGTCGAGTGCCAGTTGGGCACTCCCGAAATGAGCAAGAGCGCCGGCTGAAGTCGTACACAAAGGCAGAACAAGTCGACAGCATTAAGCATGTCCGCGCACAGTCAGGCGGTGCGGCATCCTCCTGCTGACCAACAGCCGCGCACTGATCGTCACTCCAAACTTTTGCGTACGCTGCAAAGCCTGGCGGCGGGGTGAGGAATATGAGGGATGCCATTTTGCGTTGCCCTGTGTGTGCGGCGTTAGAGTTCATCAGCTTCGTTCTGTTTTGCATGCAAACCCCCCACCCAAGCGCATGCCAGCCTGACAGCCGTCAGGAACATGTACCCGTAGAAGTTACGGGTCTCCGTACCGGGTACGCCCGGCATGGCGCGCATTGCGTATCGAAAATGAAGTTGTGCACATTCACACACGTGAGCCAGATAATGCGGTGGTGCCTCGTGCTGGTGCTCTTCCTCACTCTATCCAGCGTCGCGGTCGCAGCAAAAGCGGCGAAAATCATCGCCAAGAAGGGTCCAGGAGGCTTCAGTGCCAATGGTTTTGGAAAGAAGACGGCGACTCTCTCGCCGACGGTCAAGCTGAACACCGGAGCAGAGATTCCCGTGCTAGGATTCGGAACGTATCGCACCGGCGGGCCTGAGCTCCAGGTTGCTTTGCGACACGCAATTGCAGCCGGCTACCGGCACCTTGACACGGCCAGCTGTTACAATAACGAGGCAATCGTGGGCGCAGCGCTGAAAGAGTCGGGTCTCCCGCGCGAAAGCTTCTTCATCACCACGAAGCTTTGGTGCACAGATCACGGCACTGAACGGACGCGAAAGGCCATCAAAGCATCACTTGAGAATCTGGGCACGGGCTACATCGACCTCTATCTCATCCATGCTCCGTGGCAGCTCGACATCGCCAAATCGCCCGAGGAGGTCAGCATGCTACGCAGGGAGAGCTGGAGAGTCATGGAGGAGTTTCATCGGGATGGCGTGTTGCGAGCCCTCGGCGTCTCTAATTTCGAGCCGCGGCACATTGACGACATTCTGGCGTGCGCGGGCGTCAAGCCGGCCGTCAACCAGGTGGAGCGCCACGCGTACCTGGCGCAGACAGAGCTGCGAGAGTACTGCGCCCGCCATGAGATCCTTCTCGAAGCCTATGGCTCGGCTGGCGCCAAGGGGTTGCTTGAGGACCCCGTCGTACGTGCGATCGCGGCCGCGCACGGCCGCACGGCGGCGCAGGTCTCACTCAAGTACTCCGTCCAACGCGGCATCGTCGTGCTGGCGAAATCGGTCACCGAGAAGCGCATCGCTCAGAATGCCAAGCTGTTCGACTTCGAGCTCTCCGAAGAGGATCTCGCGAAGCTCGAAGCGCTGGACTGTGGGAAGCGCAGCTACTGGGATAACAGCAACGCGCCGTGAGTGCCGTGACACGTGCCGACGAGCGACGTACTTTGTATCGAATCGAATGTATGCTCCGCCACGTATAGTCGATAGCGATCTCTAAGCGAAAAGGCGACATAGTGGCGCACTTCAGACGGTCCGAAGACGGGCGACAAGAAACGGCGCGGCAAAGCTTGTTTGATGACGTGAATCTAACTGTGTCATCTCAATAGAAAATTCGCTTTCCGCTTGCATTGAATATTACCCCAATACCCGTGAGTGTACAGTACCCGGTTTCAAAGACACCGGGGGGAGCCGGGACACAGTCACACGGGACACACACGGGATAGAAGGGCGCACACAGGACTGTACAGTACAGCACTGACATGAACACTTGTTTCGTTGTGGGTGAATTTGAACTTTTTACCGGTAACTTTGCGCGCGCGGTTTGTCACTTTTGTCTCTCCTCTTCCAACCCAAGGTACCACCTCGTCGCCGCTACCCTTGAGTCGCTCACGTCTTCCCCGATGGCCACCCGGTGGCCACAACGACTAGATGCGGAAGAAGCGCTTATCGGCCTCCTCCTCGAGGACGGCGGGCTGGGGCAGCGGCGGCAGGTCCAGTGCGGGCTTTTCATGAAGGAGCCAACCTCGGAGCTGGAGCAACCGCCGGCCAATGCCGCGGAGTTTCAGGAGTCGTTCGAGGAGGTCAAGGAGCTTGGCCGCGGGCGGTTTGGGACGGCCTTCCTAGTCAAGCACCGGGTGACGAGTTGCAGGTATTGCCTAAAGCGTACCCAGTTTGGTACGGCCAAAGGTCAGATGACCGAGGAAAAGGTCGCCATGGAGAGCTCGGCGCTGGAGCGGTTACACCATCCGAACATCATTCGCTGGTTTGCCATGTTCACAGAGACGCGCGATGACGGACCGACGATGATGTGCATCTTGATGGAGTACGCCAACGGTGGCGATCTGGCGGCGTTGCTGGCACGGCGATGGTGGGATGCGACGCGCAACGGGCAGCACCAACTGTCGGAGACGCAGCTGATGGATTGGTTTGTGCAGCTCGTCGCGGGTCTAGCCTACGCGCACTCGAAGCGCGTACTCCACCGCGACCTGAAGCCGGAGAATGTCTTCGTCACGCTCGATGGCAGCTGCAAGATTGGCGATTTTGGCATCAGCCGCGTGCTCGAGACGTCGGGAGATCTCGCGCAGACGGCGGTGGGCTCGCCCGTGTACCTCTCGCCTGAGATTGTCAAGGGAGCACAGTACGACTACCGCTCGGATGTGTGGTCGCTTGGCGTCACCCTCTACAAGATGGCCACCAACAGTTTCCCGTTTGAGGCCTCGAATCTGGCGCAGCTCGCACTCAAGATTGCGGCGGGATCGTATCCCCCGCTGCCACCGGGCTACTCGCCCAATCTGCACCATCTGGTCGCGGTGATGCTCCAGATCGACCCGGAACGTCGCGCCGACATGGGCGGCGTGAGCGACCATCCCTTTGTACGAGAGAATGTGGCTAGGCGCGCCACCAGCGCCGCCTCCACCTTGGCTACTAGTGGTTCGCAGCTTGACCGCCTTGCCAAGAGAGACCGCGGAGACTTTTTGGAGGTATTGGCGGTTGTGGAGTCGAAAGATGTGGCCAAGGCCGCGCCCACCGCTGCATCCTCCGCGCCCGGCACAGCGCCCACCGCCAGCAACGGCGCAGCCGCTGCCGCCACTCGCGCGCCCTCGCCGACGATCCCCCGCTCCGGCTCGGCGAGCCGCATCCCCGCTCCACCTCGGCGCAAGAGCACCACGCCGCGCCCACCCGACGACAATGGCGAGCCGAAAGGCGACGGCGGCAAGCACGCCGTGACGGGCGCCTCAACGGGCGGTGGGCTTGAGCCTTCGCCTCCGCCGCTGCGGCCGCCGCCACTCGCCCCCTCAGCCGCCGAGGCCGCTGCCACGGCCACGGGCGCCACACGGCCCTCGCCGCGTCGCGCCGCGCTGAAACCGCTGCGCCCTCCGCCGGTTAGCGCACCGTTGGCTGCCACATCGCCCGGCGCGGCGACGGACCATGGCAGTGAAGGCAGCGCCAGCAGCAGTCACACGCCGCCCTCGGTCCCCGCTCTCACTGGCGCAGGGCCCGTGACGGCGCCCGCGAACAAGAGTCGCGTCCAGAGCAATTGGGTCGCAGCTCGCAATGTTCTAGATCTGCCCAAGGGCTCTCAGTCCGCACGCCCCAAACTGCAGACGCCGGGCTCCAGATTCGCGCATGTCGCGCAGGCCGCGGCCGAGGCGGCGAAGAAAGAGAAGGCGCGGCCGCAAACGGCGCGCGTCGCGCGTGAGACAGCGCGCCTGTCCGCGGGGCAGCCGTCCGGCTCGGCCAAGCGGCCTGCTGTCAGTACGAGTGGCGCCAAGACGGCGCCTAAGCCGGCCAAGACGGCGCCTCCCAAGACGGCGCCGGCCGCCACGCCATTACCAACGGCGCTTCAGTCGCTCCCTCGTAGCGGCATGAGCCCCACCGCCGTTGCCCCCGCTGCCAAAGCCGCCGCCTTCACCGCCGATTCGGAGTTGCAGCGCACCTGGCCTCCTCCGCCGCCGCCCGAGGCGCCGGCGGCGGGCGCCGTCGCGGGCGCGGACGCGTCCGTTCATCTGCCGTGGCTTGGGCTGTGTGCGGGCGGGCTTGCCGTGCCACCGCAGTTGATCTCGAATCGCTCTTTGGACAACGCGAGCGTCAGCACGGACGGGGCGGGCTCAGGGGCGGGCTCGACTGCGTCGCCCGGGACATGCTCGGTCGTTTCGCCTGGCTCGGTGCCGCCGCTCACACCGCTCACACCGGGCACGCTGTTTGAAAAAGAGTGTATTCGCAGGAGCTGATGGGCTTGGCGGCGGCCGCAGTGTCGCTCCGCTGTCGGCGCCCGTGAGCCGTGTTACCTGTTTGAACGGTTGAAGACACAGTTCGCGACCTGTGTAGAGCTGTGCAGTGGAGCGCACTTGAGGACCTAGAGCACAGTGCAGCGAGACAGTTCTTGAGGTTCACGAGATCACGAGTGTCGGCTTCACAACTCTTTGAGAGGTCCTTGTCCAACAAGTTTTCCAACCGCCGTGAACAATGCATGCTGCTGTCCCCGACGGCAACGAGAACATTCGCGTGCACGTGCGCGTGCGCCCGCTGAACGAGCAGGAGCTCGCCCGCGGCGACCAGAGCTGCCTCCATATCGCAGGGGATGCACGCACCGTCCACTTCGTCGGCCAGCGCGACGAGGTGCGCTCGCTCACCTTCGATTCGGTGATAGGCGGCTCATCGCAGCCGCAGGTCTTCGAGACGACGGACGCGGCCCAACTGCTGCAAGATGCGCTGGAGGGCTATTCTGTCACTATATTCGCGTACGGGCAGACGGGCAGCGGAAAGACGTACACCATGACCGGACCCGACTCGCTCGCCCTCTCGGTTGACGAGCGACCGCCGCTGCCGACGGACGAGAGCCCGCTGGGCCTGATCCCGCGAGGAGTGGGCGCGCTCTTCGATCTGATCGCGCAGGAGGAGGCATCGGGGCGGCTCACGGGCGGCTGCTCGGTGCGCGCTTCGTACCTAGAGCTGTACAACGAGTCGCTCAATGACCTGCTCAACCCAGAGTCGACAAACCTGCAGCTGCGCAGCCACGTGAAGACGGGAGCGTTCGTCGAGAACCTGCTGCAGGTGGAGTGCGAGTCCGTGGCCGACGCGATGATGGTCTTCGCCGAGGGCACGCGCAATCGCAAGGTCGGCTCGCATGCACTCAACAAGGACTCGTCGCGCTCCCACAGCCTCATGACGCTGCACTTGACGCGGCGGGACGCACCGCACCAAGGCGGCCGTGTGTGCTTCGTGGACCTGGCGGGCTCCGAGCGGCTGCTCGAGTCACACTCCAAGGGCGAGGCCGCCAAGGAGACGGGCCACATCAACAAATCGCTCTTTGCACTCGGAAACGTCATCTCCGCGCTGGCCGACAGCCGCAAGCGCGGCGGCCACATACCCTACAGGGACTCGAAGTTGACACGGCTGCTGCAGGACTCGCTCGGCGGCGACGGGCGCACGCTCATGCTTGCGTGCTGCTCGCCTTCTTCACACCATCGAGAGGAGACGATCAACACGCTCGCGTTCGCCTCACGCGCCAAGAACATCCAAAACCGGCCGGTGGTTGCCATGGGCGACGCCGGCGGCGCCGGCGGCGGCGCGGCGCTGCTGCAGCAGATGCACCACACGATCCGAGCGCTCCAGGAGGAGAATGCGTTACTCCGGCAGCGGCTCGTCGCCACACCGGCCGCGCCCCTCGCGTCCGCCGATGTCGGCGGCCCGACAGCCCGGGGCTCCTTGCGCGCCAGACTTGAGGAGGATGAGGACGAGGGCACCGTCGGGGCGTGCCTGCCCGCAAGCATCTCGACGGTGGCGGGAGCAGGCGCCGTCGCGGCACGGCACATGGCACCTGCGGCCGCGCCCACGATCGACGGTCGCCCCAGGGCTGGGCTTGCCGCACTCCGCGCTGCCGAGGGTGGCGCGATGGCGGCTGAGCCGGCGCCGGCGTCGGCCGACGCCCGGGTGGTCGCGGCGCTCAAGCAGGAGGTGGCGCAGCTCCGCACCACCAATGAGCTGCTTCGACGCTCACACGAGCAGGTCGTGCGCGAGAACCAGCAGCTGCAGGCGAAGCTCGAGCGGCTCGAGCACATATTCGAGAGCGATGAGCGGTAGAGGCGCGCGCGGGCGTGCATCCTGTCTTGGATTAGTGAGTCATTAGGCTTTAAGACGTCTTTGTACAACACACGACAGTCTCTCTGAGCCGAGGGTGTGCTCAAAACCATCGGTGCTTCCAATACGTGCGGCAGTCCTCACGGCCGCACACGCGGTGGGGCACGCGCATCCGCTCGCACACTGGGCACATGGAGACGTGAGGCTGCAGTTGGGGGCCGAACATGCGCTGCTGACCCGCTTGCCGCACGCGCTTCCTCGTGTACGAAACGCGCTTCTTTGGCACCGCCATGAGCAGGATGCCGTCAAACCAGTCGAGGAGCGTCTGAGGAGCCATGGAGCGCAGCGGCGTTGGTGACGCGGTGACGTACTCGATGCACAGCGGCGGCGCCGCGCGCGGCATAAGCAGCCGTGAGAGCACGGCGCCCGGCGCAAGGCTCGCGGCCATACGAGAAAACTTTGCCCACGGCATCGTGGTTGAGAACTCGGTCCTTTGAAAGCCATTGACGAAGTTTGACTTTCACCGAGGTATGAGACTCACCGGATGTGTGTCCCGGCTCCCCCCGGTCTCTTTTGAAAACGCCCGCGAGCGTGGGCGATTCCGCAAAATGGCTCCTTACTTCTTTCTTGACGCATGGAGCACCTCTCACACGACCTCTTGACAGTCATCCTGGAGCCACTCGAGCTAGCTTGCCATTCGCTGGCGGCTGTCTGCCGTGCATGGCACGGGGCAATCTCGCCGTTGATGTGTAAGCTCAACGTCCTCGCACTGTCCGGAGGAAACATGAGTGGTCAGCTTGGCACGAGCTGGACCAAAGCCGGACAACTGACGAGCCTCCGGAGACTCGTGACGCCCAACAAGTTGCAGGTGACATCATTTGCGTGCGGCCACTACGCGACATATATCGTCACTTCCGACGGATCAATTTTTAGCTTCGGCCGGAACGAGTTCGGGCAGCTCGGCATCGGCTCAGAGGACCTTCGTCGCGCGACTCCAACGCGGATCACAGCGGTCGGCACACGCGTCAAAATGATCGCTGGAGGTCAGGACCACACCTGTTTTCTCACTGTTGATGGCCGTGTCTATTCCTGTGGGAGCGATGAGCACCGGCAGCTGCCGCTGTCGCTGCCTCAGTCGGAATGGCTCAGGAGATCTGCACGCCAAGCTCTATGCACGCCACAGCTCAGTGAGTTTGCCTTCGAGGCTCCTGTAACGCAGATCGCCTGTGGCCAGCATCACACCGTGCTGCTGCTCGATAATGGTGCGCTCCTGGCGTGCGGCGCCAATTTCGTGGGTCAGCTCGGAGTCGGGCATGACCACCTTGGGCATGAACACCTTGGGCATGAGAGCATGAACCCGAACAGGGAGAGCAGCCTCGTGCCAATGGCGCGGCCGCTGCAGGCAGAAGGAGCTGATGGTGCTTGTGAGGAAGGCCGGGCCAGTGCAGGTGGCCCGGTGCGCTTTGTGAGCATCGCGTGTGGAAAGGCCTCCACCTTCGCGCTCACACGAGAGGGCGCATTATTCGCGTGCGGCTGGAATAACTGTGGACAGCTTGGCCTGGGTTATACAAGTTCAGGCGTCATGTCCCTGGAGCGCGTGCCGGTGCCCAACGACGAGGCCATCACGCACGTGTCGAGTGGAGCTGTGCACACGTGTGTTGTGACGTCGAGCGGCCGCCTGCTTGGTTGCGGCTTCAATGGCCACGGCCAGCTGGCTGATCTGCCAAAGAAGCCAAACCCGTCGACGTCGCTGGTGCTTCTACACATGCCATCCGCTACGCACATGCCATCCGTCACGTGCCAGCCGGCACTAGTGCGCTCCGTCACGTGCGGCTACGAGCACACGTGTGTCCTCCGATTGGATGGATTCATGTGGACGTGCGGGCGCATCTCCTGCTGATGACCCATGATTGCCTCCCTCATCAGGTGTGTCCTCCGATTGGATGGATCCCTGTGGACGTGCGGGCGCAACAAGAATGGCACGTGCGCGCTGGGATCGTCAGAGCTGCGTGTGCCGGAGTTCCACCAAGTGCACGCGCCAGCTGGCCGTTCATGCCGCGCCGTGTTCTGCGAGGTGAGCTGTGGAAAGGGCGGATCGGGTGGCCACACAGCAGTGCTGTATCGCGTCACGCCAGAATCTCCAGCGTTCAGCCAGTGATTGACGAAATGTGAAGATTGATCTTCAACGCAACTTTGCGTTTAATGGTGGCTTTCGATAGTGCTACTACGCTCTCTCGACACAGCCTCGGCCCTCGCACACCTCCAACGCGTACCGCTTCACGAGGTACGGTTATATGTGAACAGCCGTTATATGTGTACAGCCGTTATATGTGTTCAGCCGACTGGTGTGACAGCCGCCCATGGTGTACCGTACAGCCCGTAGCTACCAGGGTAGCTACCACGAACCAGCCCATGGGGCCACCGTTGAGAATTGTTTCGTTTCGTTTCAGTTTCGTCAGTTCTCGTTCGTATCACCCTGAGACCACAATCGGTCCGGACCACGATCGCACATGCCGTACGGCGTACCGGACCACATCCGCATCGTTGACGTGAGCTATATACACC
>Ga0209550_10005465_pt1 | contig 11911 bp, 3 predicted proteins | sample LauGreSuBDMM15SN_2_FD_187567 | JGI IMG/M metagenome (GOLD analysis project Ga0209550, IMG submission 187567) | Freshwater lake microbial communities from Lake Michigan, USA - Su13.BD.MM15.SN (SPAdes) (version 5) | ecosystem: Environmental > Aquatic > Freshwater > Lake | place: Lake Michigan, USA... | reverse complement strand
TGCATGGACGCATGGCACCGCGGGTTGCAAAGGTGATCGCCATCATGTGAGGAAGGTGATCGCCAACAACCGTATCTTACATGGGGAGGAGGCAGTCGATGAGTGTGTGGAAATAGAGCCCTCGATATGGATGATGGCAGCGCATGTCAATGATCAAGCTACATTCTGTTGGACAAGACGCCATTGACGGAGGCGCCTTCCTGTGATGAGGTCGTGTGAACAAATGGCGGACCCCGTGTGTGTGTGAATTGAAAACAGGACCACACAGTACAGCGGCGCTCATGCAGGCGCGTCCCCGGGGGGGACGCGTGCCTCTCTCCTTGGATCTCGACCATGCGAATGCTGGATCACGTGCGGTGTCACTGCTACACTGGTACTTCGTTATCGAATGCTCCACTTTATTTCTACCGAATAGGAATACGGACGTCCACGTAGTAAATTATACAGCGCTCACCTAAACCAACCTAAACGATCTCTCCGCACACCCCGCCTTTGCAAGGTCGTGCTCTCGACGTGGACGCTTGCCATGCGAGATGTCGACGCGCTCCCGCTTGCGCTCGCAATGAGCAGCAAGAGACCGCGGCTCTGCTCGCTCTGCCGAGATCCGAGTGCACCGTGTTCGAGCGCACCGTGTTACCTCGCCTGCTCGCGCGCCTTGGCTTTGAAGCGTGCGACCTCGTCAGGCATGAGGGTGCTCCCGGCGGCGGCCGAGTTGCGGATGACCGCGCTCACTACAGAGACGAGCGCCTCCAAGGCCGCGTGCGGGCGCATGCCCACCGGGTTGCCCGAGGCGGCCGCCTGCTCGGCGTGCGAGCGCAGGAAGGCGGCGAACAGCTCAGGCGCGCCCGCGCGCAGCTCAAGGAAGTACTCGCCCGCGCGCCGGCGGCCTGCCTTTTGGAGGAGCTCGGGCGTGGGCAGCCGCTTCAGGAGCGCCACGCGCACGAGCGCCTCGAAGAAGTCCACGAGGCACAGGTGGAGGAGTCGCACGCGCCCTTTGATCTCGTCGACGACCTTGGAGCCCGCCTGGAAGAAAATCAGGGTCGCATCGCGCGGCGTGAACTCGGCGTCGTACAGGTCGAGGTGCGAGAGCATCGAGAGCCACTCGGGCAGGCTGAGTAGCTCTCCCTTGCCGCCGGGCCCACCACGTGCATACTCTCCGAAGAGGACGGAGAGCGACTCGAGGTGCGTGCGCAGCACCCCTTCGATCTCGAGCGAGTACAGCGTGGTCTCGCGCCACTCATTCGCGTTCGCGGGCAGCGCGTGCGCTGGCAGCGCGCCGGGCAGCGCGGGCGCCAGCTGCTCTTGGAGCAGCTTCTCGAGCGCCTCGGCTACGTCCTCGGTCTCATAGCCCAAGTGGGTCGCCACCGCGAGCTTGACGAGGCACTGCAGGAACTGGTACCGGTAGAGCGACTTGGGCGGCGCCGTGGGGTCTTCAACTCCGAGCGTCGCCAAGGATGTGGAGAGCGCCTCCTCGTCCTCACCCCCGTGCTCCAGACGTACCAGCTTGGCGGTGGCTGCCTTAGCGGCGGCCTTGGCGGCGGCCTCGCGCTTGGCGGCCCAGGAGGGCTTGGGGTCTTCGCGCGTGGCCCAAACGAACGTAGCCTCGGCTAGATTGGGCGTGCACGGCCCCTCCTCCGACACGAGCGCGCACTGCTGCGTGAACTTCGACCAGCTCTTGAAGGTGATGCCGCCGTGGTCCTCGCCGAAGGCATCGACCAGCGCCACACCGGCGTCATTCCCCTCGACCGCGGCCTCGAAGGCGAGGAGGGCGCGGTCGGCGGCGCCAACGGCCGCGTAGTGGTAGTAGGCGGCGTACACGAGTGCCTTGTGGTCCGAAAGCGCCAGCTTGACCTCGTGCACGTCCTCCTCCTCGAGCGGTGCCTCGGCGTTTGCGGCCGCGGACACGTTCGGCTGTGGGAGTAAGCCAGCCTCGAGGGCACGGCGCCAGTCGAGATCGAACATCCGGTTGAGCAGGCGCGGCGTGTCGTGGTAGTCCTTCCCATCGGCCCAACGCTTGCGCTGATAGAACAGCGACTCGTCGAGCTGCGGGACGCTCATCGGGCCGGTGGACAAGCCGTCTATGGAGGGGACCGCCCCGACCATCGACTCAAAAGTGGGAGGAGGCTTGTACTCCTCCGTGGTGAAGACCAGGTGCTCGCCGGGCAGCGAGCCGAACAGGGTGCACGCGGCGCCCAGGCAGATGTGTGGGTCGACTGGGAGCGTGTGCGAGAGCGGGTATGTAGGGGCGGGCGACTTAGGACGGAGTGCACCCGGAGGGTCTGCCATCGAAGGCGGCGGCGGCGGCGGCGGCGGCGGCAGCGCCATGCCTAGCGCCGATAAGGCCACGGGGAAGGCGTCGAAGGCCTCCGGGCTCGGGGCGACGGGTGGGTAGGTACGCTCGCCCCAGGAGTACAGGTGGGCGCTTGTGCCGTCGGGTAGCGGGACCGGCGAGGGGAAGACCCCCTCAGCGTACCGTGAGCCTTCGAGGTGCGGCCATGCAGCCACGTGCCGCTGGGGAGCATACTTGTGCGCAAAGTCGTCGCTTGGATGTCGTCCGCTCGTCTCGTTGCTGAAGACGAATTGCGGCGTCGGCTGTGCCGCGCTGCCACCACTCCTGCCACCGCTCCCGTTGGCGCCGCCGCCCGAGGTGGCGATCATCAGCTGCGGCGGCGGCGGGCTTGCGAGGGCGGTGGCAGTGGCGGCGTAGGCGTCGTCGCGCGCGGCAGCGCTCGCATCGAGCATCACGAGGAACGGGATGGCACGGAATTCCGGAGGAGGCATCCCTTTGCCGCCCCCTTCGCCCTTGCCGCCACCGTCCTCGGCTTTCGCCGCCGGGGAGGCGACGGCGGCCGACGCCTTCACAGGCGGCGACGCCGGGAGCGCCCCACGTCGGCCCGGGTTGGGCGAGGGAGGAGGCATGCCGTACTGCACGTTCGCTTTGCGATACGCCTCCGAGTCCTTCTCCACGTACTCGCCGTTGTCGAGGCGAATGAGGCTTGCCAATCGCTCGGCGTACGACTTGCGACGCGGGCCGCTGTTGGCGGGCGCGGGCTGCACGCGCACGTGCTCAAGGTTCCAGCGCGACCGGCCCATCGTCACGCCGCCGTTCGACGCCACGCCATCCATGATAGTCATCGGCGCTGCTGCGGCCGACACAGCCGGAGGCGAGAGCGGTCGCGGCGACGTCGGGCCGAGCAAGTCCCCGGCCACGGCGGCGGCGGGGGAGATGGCAAGCGCGGGCATGACTGGAGAGAGCAGCCGCGCGGGCGAATCGCGCTCGGGACGACGCTTGAGACCCGGGCTGTCGGCGCTATCGGTGCGGGGGCTGCGGCTAGCGCGGGAGGCGTGGCTGGCGGCGGTGGCGGGTCGCGCGCCGCTCGGTGGTGGCGTGGTGGCGGGTCGGAGCACCACAACGGCCGTAGAGGGGTGCGAGCCGCTGCCCGGCGTGTGCTGGCTGGCGGCATGTGCATGCGGGCGCGGTGGCGAGGGGCTACGAGAGCGGTCGCGGCCGGGTGTGAAGCTTGGCAAGTCGGCGCCGGCGCCGGGGGGCGACCAGCTTCTTTGGTGGAGGGGTGGCGACCCGGCGGCGCTCGAGGCGGCGCTCGCGGCGGCGGCGACGGCGGCGGCGCGCGGCGAGGGAGCGTGCGGACGCGGCGTCGAAGGAGGCGCACCCTTGGCACCGCTCGGGTGCAGCGGCCTTCCGAGCGCAAGGTGAAGCTCCCTGTACTCGATCTGTCCGTCCCCGTCGCGGTCCAGGGACGCGAACAGACGATCAACCTCCGCAGCCGGCACGTCGGTATGGCCGAGGTGCGAGAGCGCCTTGCGAAGCTCGCGTGGGCGCACCTTGCCGTTGCCGTCAACGTCCAACTCGCGAAACAAGTCGACCACGCGCGTAAAGTTGGCGCCCAGACTCTCACGAAGCCTGTGCTGCACATCATAGGCGGTCACCATCTTGACAGCGTGCGGCCGCGGTGTCGATGGCGGCGCGCCATCGCTCGGACGCAAGCCCGGCCTCGCCGACGAGGGCGGCGAGGGCGAGCGTGACGTCGAGTGCTGCAGCGCTGCCTCCGCGGCAGCAGCCCCGACGGGCTGTGGAAGCCAGAGGGACGAGTAAGCAGAGGAGAGCATCGAGTGGAGCGCTGGCACCGTCGGCTGCCCCGAGCCGAGCATCGGCAGCGAGGGCGTGCCGCTCGGGGGGGTCCCCCGAGTGTGGGGGGTCTTGGCAGCGGGCGGAGCGAGTTTGGCGCTCGGGGCGGCGTGGACGGCGGCGGCGCTTGCCCTTTCATCTCCGGGTTTGGCACCAGAGGATGCGGGGATCCCAATCGACTCGAGCCACGCATTGTACTTGGCCTTGGCACTGCCGCCACCTCGTCCGCTTCCGCCGCCACCGGCGCTTGCAGCTACGGCTGCCGCGGCGACGGCGCGCTCGGCGGCAGCTGCCTCGGCTTCAATCGCCGCCGAGCAGGCCGCGGCAGTGCCGCTGGCACTCCCGCCGGTGGCGGCGAGCGCGGCCCTGCCGGCGGCGGCCTTGGCCTCAAGCGCCGTGGTGAGCGGCGCGGTGGCACCGGCGGCGTGCGGCGCAGCGAGCGTGGGCTGTGCATGCTTGGCGAGCGCCTGCCAAGTAGCCGTCTTGAGCCGCAGCTCGGCGCAGTACATGATCGGCTTGTTGGCGCCGTTCATCGCGAGGTTGATGAGGGCGGCCGAGGCAAGGCGTCCCGACAGGTCGGAGGAGGGCGCAAAGGCATGAAGCACGAGCGGCCACAGCCCATTCGCGGCGAGCCAGACCTGGTTGGTGGCCTCAGACGAGACGTTGAGAAGGACGGTGAGCGTCTCGAGCAGCAGCGAGGGAGGTAGCCGCGAGCGCCGCAGCACCGTCAGAGCGGCTTGCGTCGCGCCGCACTGGAGCAAACGCTTGCGCTTGCCTTCCATGGCCATGCGCGCGAGGCATCGGCAGCCGTATGCGGTGACCATGTCATCGTCCGACGCGAGCAGCGACACGACCGTCGCCTCGAGTGTGCTTGCAAGCGCGCTCTCGTCGCCACCGCTCGTGTCCAGCATGCTCTCGGCCGGCACCTCCGCGGTCGAAGGCTGCTTGTAGGCCCAGTCGTACACGTGCGGTGCGTCAAGCACAGTCACCGCGGCGACGGTCGGCGGCGGTGCGGCGGCGGTCGTGGCGGCGGTGGCCGCGAGTTGCGACGGTGTCCGGTCGCGCGAAGAGGGCAGTCCATGGGCTAGGAGCGATTGCAGCACACGGACGGCGAAGACCCGCTGACTCGCCGTCGCGCTCGATTGGGTGCCCAGCTGGCCAAGAATGGGCACAATGCCGCCATCGAGCAGCTTCGCCGCGAAAGGAAGCGAAGCTCGCACCACTATGAGCACCAGGTGCAGCAATAAGCCCATGCCCCGCGAGGTGAGGAAGGGGTATGAGGCAGCGCCTCCAAGCGTGCGCAGCAGCAGCCTCCCCCCCTCGTCGGCCGCAAACAGTCGCTCACGCGCGAATGCCGCGCTGGCTGCCTCTTCCCTAGCCGCGACGAGGCGTTCGATCCGACGGGTTCGGCGCTCCTCTCGCGCGCGACGCCGCCCCGCACGCACCGCGCGCGCCGCCTGACGCGCCGCCGCCGCCGCCGCCTCGGCCGCGGCAGCCGCTTCGGCCGCCGCCGCCGCCTCCTCCCTCTCGGCCTTCGTGAGTGCGGGAGCGGGCGAGGGCGCGTGAATCAGAGCAGCCGCCTCCTTCTCGGCCTCCCTCTGGGCTTCCTCTGCGGCCGCCTCCCTTTCGGCCTCCTCGTCCTCATTTTCCTCCTCCGCCTCGTGCGCCTCGGCCACCGGCGTCTCCGCCTCCACTTGCGCGGCCTCAGCCACCGCCTGGGCGTCATCGCACAGCAGCCAGAGCACAGAGACGGACCAGTCAAGGAGAGCTTCGCGATCGGAGCCGCGCCCGGGCTCATCGCGCGCCGCACCCGCCGCACCCGCGCCCGCGTCTGCGAGTGCTGTGTTGCAGAGCTTCTCGATCGCTCCAAGAAGCACCTCGACGGCCCCGGAGCTCACGAGAGCCGGGCGTAGCTCGCGATGGCGCGCGAGGCCCCACAGCCCCGCGGCCAGCATCGGATGATGGATGGCGGCCACGGGCGGGCGCCCGAGCATGCGCAGTATCATGGGCACATGCGTAGTGAGAACTGCCTGCTCAGCCACGCTATACGGCGCCACGGGCTCCGCCGCGGTCGCGCCGCCACACAGCTGCGCCATGAGCAGCGCTGCGAGCGTCGCGACCGCGTGCTTCTGCAGAGGGCCCGCCCCCCCCGTATCTGCGGCGACAGCATCCTTGATCGCGGCGGACCCAAAGGTCTCCGACGAGGCAGACGCGCTACCATGGGCACCCTTGAGCAGATTCATCGTCATCTGCGCCTCGCTCGTGTACTCGTCTGCGAAGGGGTCCACCCTATCCGGATCAGCGAGCCCGAGCTCGATCGCCTCGTCCAGGATGAGGGTACGTAGCTCGCTCTGTGCTCGGTCACTGTCAAAATAGGCCTCCTCCTCCTCATGGTACCCCTCGCCATCCTCCGCCGCGTCCACTCCCATTCCTCTGACCATCGCCGCCTCGGCTCGTGCCTCGACAGCGCCGACCACCATCGGCATCGCTGCTGCGTCGGCGGGGACGGCGCTCGTCGACGGTGCAGTCCCGTCGGCGGCGGCTAGGGCAGGCGCAGGCTTGGGTACGGGACGAGGCTCGGAAGCCTCCGTGGAGGGCTCATCTGCGCCCCCCTCGGCATGGCTCGCCCCGGCATCGAGGCGCACGAGGGCCGTTAGTGTGAGCTCGATGGCGCTGGCGGGCCAGAGCAGCGCGCGGTGCGCGCGCTCCGAGCCCAAGTGGCGGAGCAGCAGGGTGGAAAGGATTGACGCGGCGGCGTCGACACGGCGCAACTCGGCATACGTCGGATGGGCGACGGGTGAAGCGTCGGCCGCGACGACCGCCGCGAGACGCGCTTTGCGACTGGGGGATTGTCTCAAGCCGGCACGCCGCTCCGCCTCCTCGAGCTGGGTGTGCTTCCCCAGCTCCGCCGCCCCCGCCGCCCCCGCCGCTTCCCGCTTCTGCCCGCGTGCGAAGGCTGCGATCACCCCGAGCAGTCGACGTGCGACGTCCTCCGGCAGCACGTACGCCGGGTCGGCGCTGACCAGATTGGCGGCGATGGCGATGTCAGTCGTTCGCAGCCGCGCGCCCGCAAACAGGCAAGTCAGCAGCGCGTCGGTTCGAGCGTGGCATCCGGAGAGCCGACTCGGCAGGAAGGCGGGCGACGGCGCGCGCGCGGCGGCGGCCTCGGCGGCGGCCGCCGCAGCGGCCTCGGGGACGGTGGCAGCGGCTGCGTGCGGCGGCGGCGCGGGCGGCAGCGGATGAGCACGCAGTGAGGCGGACGCCCCCCACAAGACACAGAGGAGCATCTCATAGAGAAGGGACAGCTCCCCCTTACGCTCGGCCCCCTTGCCCTCGGCGCTACCACTCGACGCCTCCAATGCGCCTGAAGCCGCACCCGCAGCGGCGCGCGCCTCGAGCACCTGATGGATGATGTCATCAAGGGTCATCAGGGGTCATCAGGGGTCTTCAAGGGTCATCAAGGGTCATCATGCCTCGAGCACCTGATGGATGGGGAGCTGATGAGGAAGGCAATCAGCATGCAATCCGAGGCCATCACCTGATGGATGGGGAGCGCCGCCGCCGCGCATGTCTCTATCAGAGCCACCGCCACCGCTTCGGACGTGTGGTCGCGCCCGACGCGCAGTCGCAGGAGGACCGATGCGACTGAGAGCAAGAGCAGCGCTGGTGGTGAGCCTGAAGCCGAGCGCTTTCGTTTGGCATCGATCAGCTGCAGCTCGGTCATTCCGCTATCCTGCGCCTCGGCCGCCGCTGCCGCTGCCGCCGCTGCTGCTGCTGCCGCCGCCTTCGCCTTGGGATCGGCTGCCTTATCGTCGTCCTCGGTCTGCTTCGCCTTCGCCTTGCCGCCGGTGTCCTCGGCGGCCGCGGCGAGCGCAGCGGCAGCCTCGACCACGGGCGCCGGCGCGCCGCCCTCATCGCCCTTGAGATAATCATCGAGCGAGCGGCGCAGCCAACGGCTCAGATGGGGCAGAGCGCCCGCGGCCGCCAGCCGGCCGCCGCACGTGGTGGGCTGCAGCGCGATGAGTGCGGCGAGCAGCTCGAGCACCCCGAGCCGTAGTCCAACCTCCTCGAATGCATACACAGGAGGCTCTACCAGGGCCGCTTCCGCCAAGGCGACTTTGGACGTCTCAGTCGCAGAAAGGATCGAGGCGGTGCGCGTGCGTCCGCCACCCGATGCACTCGCCAACGCCGCGCGCGCAGCCGCCGGCGACACCTCGCAAAGAGGTTCGGGTGGCGGTACGGCAGCCGCGGCGGCGGCGGCAGCGGCGGCCGCAGCGGCGTCCTCCTGGGCGTCCTCCTCGTTGCTCGGCGGCTCGTTGGGCTCGTCCGCGTTGGGCGCCGTTTCGGGCACCTCGTCGCGCGGCGCCACGCGCAGCAGCAGCAGCCAGAGAGTCAAGTCCGTATGCGAGCGCGCCATCAGGGTCGCATGTTCAACGGCCGGAAGCGTCGTGTCGAGCAACCGGTGCAAGCACGCGACGGGCTGGCGGGCGAGGAAGGCGGGTGAGCCGCGACACAGGCTCGCTAGATCGTCGACCGGTGGCGGCGTGAGCGCCACGTGCACGGCGCGGTCGAGCGAGTCGATCAGGCGGCGCGGGAAGCGTGCGAGGGTGGTGGGCACCTGGATGAGCATGTGGATGGCGGCCGCCGCGTGCGTCGCGGGCGCAAAGGGCGCAGAGAGGAGGCCGTGAAGCGAGTCGACGAAGTCAACGCTGAGGGCACTGTGGTTTGAGTTGCGGCACGCAATCTCCCACGCCGCGCCCGCGCCGCGCAGCTGGATCTCGAGCGTCGAGGCGCCAAGGTACTCCTCGACCTCACTGAGGAGGGCGTTGTACTTGGCACGATTGCGCTCGCCGCTCGTGGCCTCCCAGTTGTCGAAGGCGGCCTGGAGGCTTGCGTCCGTGAGAAGCGGCCGATCCCATCCGTGCGAGTCCTGCAGGTAGATCGCGCTCGACGCCGGCCACCGGAAGTTGCGTGCGACCTCGAGCTGTGTAGCAGCGAGCGACTGCGTCACCGGGAAGCGGATGGTGACTGTCAAGGGCCGCGTCACTGTGTCGGCAAAGTGATCTCGAGGACCGGCATCGGTGATCATGCGGAATGTGGCAGTGTGCGTTTCCTCGCGATCGTTATTGAGGCGGCCGAGCACTGCCACAGCCGTGCGCTTCTTGGACGTGAACTTGGAGTCCCACATCTTGCGCTGCTTGAAGGCGCTGATGTTTTGCGGCGCCTTGACGATGGTGGGAACCTTGTGAGCTGAAGATGGCGCCTTCGGCTTGGTGTCCGCCTTCGGCTTCGCATTCGACGCTCCTGGGCGGCTCGGCGGCATGGAACGTCGGACGTTCACGAGGCAACACAAACATGAACTGCGATCTCCTGTTTGAACAGCCGAACTGTCAAGAGTGCCTGGGGACGTATACTTCTGAGATGAGGATCACCCGTGCGCGAATTTCATTTCAAAAATTCGTCAAAAAACCCGCAAATGCTGCGTGCGCGGCCGACACTGCTCATGGCCAGCTCGGACTCGCCCGTGCCGCCTTCGGCGTGGGTCAAGCAAGCCGGTGCTATGTGGGTCTCCGCCGGTTTTCTCGGGCCCATCTGCGATGGGCGGCACTCCGCCCACAATGTGCTCCACTATGCGCCGGACTCGATTGCGGGGCCTCCGTGGCTGTTCACTGCTCCAGGAAGCGGGGATGTCTTGCTGGAGACCTGCTGGTGGGTCCCGATCGCATTCGGTGGGGCCGGCGTAATCCTCGGGGCCGCACACCCGCTTCTGGACCGCGCCTGGGGCGGCGGGCCGAGGAGACCGCCCGGGTGGCCGACAGTCCTCGTGAGTATCGCGGCCTTTGTCGCGTGCTACGATCTATCGGGCCAACTGGCGCAGGAGACGGCTGCAAGAGGAGGCGCGCACGAATGGCTCGCGCTCGACGTGCCGCTGCTCGTGTGCGCTGTGGCGACCTTTCTCGTGTTTGAGCGCAGTCGCGGAGGACTGTTCATGATGTTCTTGCTGGCCGTCATCGGCCCCGTGGCGGAGATAGGGCTGATCAACCTGCTGCATCTGTACGCATACACGGCCTCCGACTTTGGGGGGATTCCCTCGTGGATCCCGTGGGTCTATGCGGCGGGAGGGCCTGCGAACGGCGCCCTCGGCCGTCAGATTCTCTACGAGCTCGTAGGCGATGCCGACGCCGCCGAGTGAGCCATGCCAGTGAGCACGGCACCCTTCGTGGCTGGTTGGAGTATAGGAGTTAGGAGAGTCGACGGTTCGAAGCTGCCACTTCTCGCGCGTTCACAGTCAATGTACGTGTTTAGTGCGTCCGCCGCGCGCGCCACCATACGGAAAGCTGCATAAGTTTCCGGTAAACGTGAGACTAAACTTGAACTTGAACTTGAACTTGAGACTAAACTTCTAGATTGATTTGTCAGAACTTCTCTGTGTGCTCGTTCGCCTTCGTCGGGTGTGCCGAAAGCCCGCGCGCGAGCTAGTGTGCCGCGGTGGCGCTGAACCGACGCGTCGCACATGCTGGAGCCTGACTTCTTCAGCCGCTACGACCAGCTGGCCAAGTTCGCGGAATCCTTGTCAGGCGTGGCCACCCAGCTAACCACGGCGACGAATTCGCTGCAGCAGACGCAGTCACAGCTTGCTCAACAGCAGGCGGCGCTTGCTCACAATGTCAAGGAAACTAAGATCAACGTTGACCGAATCAAGTGCGTCTCGTCGCACTGGTTCTACGGCAATACTGCGCTTCAGCCTCAGTTGTGGCTGCGGGGTGGGACCAAGGGTAAAATCTCGCGCGCGGAGGCAAAGCTCGCCAAGTTCGAGGAGGAGAGACCCGGCCTCGAAGCAGGGATCGCGCAGCTGCAGAGCGTGACCCTCCCTCCGCTTCAGAGCGAGGTCAATCGGCTCCAAGCTTTGAGCAACGACAAGGCCGGCGCCGACAACGAGCGAGCTGCCATGCGCGAGCGCGCTGTAAAATCCCACCCCTCACCCCGGCTCCAGTACCTCAATTCCACCGCCGAGGAGTGGAAAGTGATGCTCGCATTTGAGCAGGCGAATTCGAGCATCTTGAAAGAAGTGGGCAAGCTTTGCCACCAGGCGCATGATAAGTACAATCGGGCGCTGCAGGACCTGCAGCAAGCCAACAATGCCAACCAAGCGGCCATTCGCGAGCATCGGCGCGAGCAGAGGGAGGAGGGACAGGACGCGCAGCTGGCCGCTCAGCGCGAAGCCATGGATCAACAGCGACGCGATCGCATGATGGAGCAAGCGGCGCGAGACGCCGACCAGGCCGCCGGGATCCTCACCAACGCCTTTGCCATGGTGCCAGCGGCAGTGCGGCAGCGCTACCCGGCCCAATGCGCGCAGATCGGCCACGTGCAGGTACCGTTACTCTCCCAGACCGACTTTGGCAATAAGATGATGGAATTCTTCGGCGGGGGGGCCGAACTCTTCGCTGAGTTCAACTCGGGCAATAAGATCCGGCGCAACATGGCCATCGTGAACCAGTGCAAGTCCGTCGCGCACTCGCAGGAGCAGACGGTGCGCGCTCTCGAGGCCCAATTACTCAGAGACGCGGACGAGGCAAGGAGGCAGCTGCAGCTGACCACACAGCATCTCGAGGCGGAGAAGGACCAGATCATGGCCGCGTTGCGGAACGCCATGATGCAGGGCTTCCCGCAGGCGGCCCCAGCAGTGCCTATGACGATGATGCCTGCCGCGCCGCCCATGGCGATGGCAGCAGCGTACACACCACAAATGGCCGCGCCGCC
>Ga0209550_10005464_pt1 | contig 11911 bp, 14 predicted proteins | sample LauGreSuBDMM15SN_2_FD_187567 | JGI IMG/M metagenome (GOLD analysis project Ga0209550, IMG submission 187567) | Freshwater lake microbial communities from Lake Michigan, USA - Su13.BD.MM15.SN (SPAdes) (version 5) | ecosystem: Environmental > Aquatic > Freshwater > Lake | place: Lake Michigan... | reverse complement strand
GTGTTGTCTGGCGCAACTCACATCATTGCGGCCGGTGGCTACCCAGCGGCTGAAGCAAGAAATGTGGGTGGTGATGCCTTGCCGATAACGGTCATTCCTCCAGGCGTCGACACTGTTCGCTTCGCTCCGCTTTCAGAAAGTGAAAGAAAGAGTGCACGCGAAGAATTCGGTGTTGCGCAAGATGCCGAATTGGTCGTTGGTCTCAGCAGGCTTGTGCCGCGAAAAGGTTTCGACACGTTGATCAAGGCGGCGTCGGTTGCGGCTGCTCATCGACCGAAGTTGCAGGTGCTCATTGGCGGCACTGGCCGTGACAGCGATCGTTTGAATAAGTTGATCCGATCGACTCGCGCGCCCGTGAAACTGATCGGTCGTGTGTCAGACGAAGCGTTGCCGCGCTTCTATGGATGTTCAGACGCATCTGCCATGTTGTGTCGTTCTCGATGGGGTGGTCTGGAACAAGAAGGTTTCGGGATTGTGTTTTCTGAAGCAGCCGCATGCGGAGTGCCACAAATCGCTGGTGACAGCGGCGGGGCAGCGGAGGCCGTCGTAGATGGCGTTACCGGAATAGTTGTGAGCAACCCGGAATCGGTAGATGAGGTGGTGGTCGCTCTTAATCAGTTGTTGTCAGACCCCGCGAAGCGAGCGGCAATGGGTGCGGCTGCTCGAAGTCGGGCATGTTCCGAATTCGATTACGACGTGCTGTCGGCAAGGCTTGCAGGTGTGTTAGGAGTAGAGAAGTGAATTCGTTTATTGTCCGCGCAAACATATTGTTCACGGGTGTTTTTGCCATCCTGACACTTGTCGCCGCATGGCTGTTCACACCCGGCCTGCGGGGCATGATCGTTGCGGTTGACCTAACACTTTTTGCAATTGGATGTTTTGCCTTCATCTGGTCGTATTTCTCGGCGGTGCAACGCAGTCGCTCTGATGAAATTTCGGTGGCGGGGCTGTTTGGTTTGGCTGGCGGCGTGGCACCGCGTCGCATAACTGTGGTCATGAACAGTTGTCTTGCGACGCAGGCCGTTATTGGCCTGATCGGCGCAATCGTCCGTGGTTCTACCGACGGGCGAGCTGGAAGCACATTGGCATTTGGGGTGCTGGTGCCCATTTTTGGTCTCGGGCTAAATGGCCTGTGGTCCAGTCGGTTGGGTGTATTTGCGCCCCGTCAGCAATGATAGAGACATGGTTGATTCCGGTTCAGACTCTGTAGTCGTAGCGGCCGCACCCGAACGTTGCTTCGAGGTTGCGTCGTCGTTCGAGCAGTATCCGACATGGGCCCGCGACGTTAAAGAAGCGATTGTTCTTGATCGCGATTCCGAAGGCCGTCCATCATCAGTTGAGTACAGGGCGTCTGCTCTTGGCCGAAGCACACACTTCATTTTGCAATACGACTATTCGCAGGCGCCGCGTCGACTTTCGTGGCACATGGTGGACGGCGACATCATGCGATCCATCCGTGGTGCTTACACGTTCGATCAAGTTGCCGAAGGTACACGTGTTTCTTACGACCTAGCTATCGAGCTGGTCATTCCATTGCCAGGGTTTGTGAAGCGCCGTGCAGAAATGCGAATTCTGAGCACGCTGAAAGAGTTAAAGGCTCAAATCGAATCGTGAAGTTTGCTGCCGGCGTCGATGTCGGTGGGACGAAGTGTCTTGCAGTGCTCCTGGACGAAGGTGGCAACGTTGTTTCGCAAGCGCGGATTCCTACGCCGCACGCAGATGTGTTGGCCCACAGCATTGTTGATCTTGTTGAAGGCTTGGGCAGTTTTGATTCACTAGGGGTTGGTGTGCCTGGCCTGATCACAAACGATGGCGTAGTTCGTTCCAGCCCAAACATGCCGAGCGCCATCGAGTTGCCGTTGCGCGAGCAACTTGAAGCTCGAGTGAACAAAAGGGTGTGGGTCGAAAATGATGCAACGTGCGGAGCATTGGGTGAATGGAAACATGGCGCGGCTATCGGTGCGCACGATATGTGGATGGTCACGCTAGGTACTGGCATCGGTGGAGGTTTGGTTTCTGGCGGTATCTTGCAGCGCGGCTCGCAGGGCTTCGCAGGCGAGATTGGCCATATGGTTGTCAATCCTGAAGGCCCGATGTGTCCGTGCGGCAAGAACGGTTGTTGGGAGCGTTACGCATCAGGGAGTGGTTTGGCATTTCTTGCAGGAAGCCATAGCGGTGAATCGGTTATTGCATCTGCCCGTAATGGCGATAAATCTGCAGTTGAGACGATCGATCGTTTTGCGTATTGGGTTGCGTTGGGGCTCGCAAATCTTGCCAATATCACCGATCCAGACACCATCGTCATCGGAGGCGGTCTTTCTCAGGCCGCAGACGTCATCATGTCGCCAATTGGCGAATGGTTTAAGAAACTGTTGTACGCGCCAGAGCACCGTCGTCATGCTGCATTACGTGTGGCAAAGCTTGGAGAGCATGCCGGAGCCATTGGTGCTGCATCGCTTTCGGCGTTGACTGAATCGACCCAATAACTGATGTCATCGATTGCAAACAAGTTCGACGTACTGATCATCGGTGCCGGGCCGGCTGGCCGGGCATTGGCTTTTGAGTTTGCTCGTCTTCATCAAAGCGTCGTTATCGTCGACCCAAACCCGCATGAGCTGTGGAAGTCAACGTATGGAACATGGGTTGACGATCTTGACAACAGGGAAGACGCGTCCGATTTGCGGCGATGCTTCCAACAGACGTGGCCCCAAGTTCGAGTCGTTGGTAAAATAGAGCATCAGTTGTCGCGACCGTACGGAATTTTTGATAATGGATTGCTCCAGAAATATTTCACACACGATGCTGTGAGCTACCACAAGGGTGAAGTTGTTCGTGTACAACTCGGCGACGACAACGTCTTGCATGTCCAACTTTCAGCCAATGAACAATTTGAAGTGCGCGCAGTTTTTGATTGTGGAGGCACGCAATCATCGTTGCTACTTCGCAATAATCAACAAACTGGTGGTTTCCAGTCTGCGTACGGTGTGCACACCGAAGCAACGGGGGCGGTTCAAGCCGGCTCCTTCACATTGATGGATTGGTCCACCCCCATGGGTGCAACTGCCAATCCGGCCACGTTCCTGTATGCGTTCGATTTGGGTAATGGCACCGCGATGGTCGAGGAAACGTCTTTGGTAGAGCGCGAACCAGTTAGTGACACAGTGCTGCGACAACGACTAGAGCAGCGATTGGGTCGGGATTTTTCTCAAGCAACGCAGCAAGTGGAGCATGTTCGCATTGCAATGGGCGGATCACTGCCATTGCGCCTTGGTCATGTGGTTGGCTTCGGTGCGGCTGCCGGTTTCATTCATCCTGTTACGGGTTATTCGGTTGCGGCGTCGTTGCGCGCTGCACCTCGCGTAGCGCGGGCTGTTTCCGACGCGTTGGTTCGTGCCGAGAGTGCAGACGAGATTGCTCGGGCTGGTTGGAATGCAGTGTGGCCAACATCTTTCCTTCGCACTCGTGTATTGCACGACTTCGGTTTGGCCGCTTTGTCTCGTCTAACAACCGCCGACATCCAAGTGTTCTTCGATAACTTCTTTTCGCTTCCGCAGTCTCATTGGTCTGGTTACCTTCGCATCGATACGAAGGCCCGTATCATTGCTCAACATATGACGAGGTTGTTCTTCAACGTTCCGTTGCGAATCAAGATCAAGCTTGTGCGCAAATCGCCCCTTGGGCTTGTTCGGTGTCTACTTCCCGGCAGGTTTTTGTAGCAGTCGCTTCTCGCGAATAACAAGGGCAAACCAGCCACCAATTGCACACATGCTGAAAAGCAGCCATTGGCCCACGTAGCCAAGGTGTGGTCCGTTACCGAATACAGGCGGTGCAATCAACGACAGCATCTCGCTGTCCGCTGGATTTGATTGGACCACTTCAAGATAGACATCAACGACTGGAGCTGGCAGCTGTTTTGTAAGACGTTCAATGTCAATTCGTTGAATGTCGGTCAACACTCCGGTTGCTGGGTCGGACACCGCGCCGGTTCTACGCTCTGCACTCAAGCGAATACGCCCCATTATTTCAACAACACCCGTTGGAAGAGGTGGCTGCGGGGCATCAAGTGGGACAAACCCCCGATTGATGAGCACAATGCTTCCACCGTCAATCTGAAGTGGTGTCACTGGGTCGTAACCGGCGCGTCCATCTTGGGAGACGTTGACAACATTGACACTCAGTTGCTCGAGATACGTTCCGGAAATCGTTGCAAGCCGCCATTGTGCATCCTCACGATTTGGGTATTGCTGCAAGAGCTCGGCTAAGGGTTGTGGAGGTTCGCTGAATCGTTGGATCAGGGTCGCATTGAACGCTTTTCTCTCCACGTGCCGGTCTAATTGCCAATTCGCAAGGCTGCACATAGTGGTAACGAGCGCTACAAGCAATACATGGAGCGCGAGCCATTTTGGTTTGAGAAGAAACCTGTACATGCGCTCTACAACCTACAAGCCAACCCAACTAGCCTGCATCTGTGCACTCGGATACCGATAGATCGACGTTGGTCTTCGACGGAGAGTGCGTATTTTGCAAGGCGTGCGTGCGCTGGATGCAAAGACATATGAAAAACACGCCACATGTAGTTGCATGGCAGCAAACCGATGTTCAGAAAATGGGTCTCACCGAGGCCCAATGTTCCGAAGCTGTGCAGTGGGTGAGTGCAGATGGGAAAACCCACCTGTCTGGCCACTTGGCTGTTGCGCAATTGGCCCGCGATTCGGGCGAATGGTGGCGTTTCGTTGGCTACCTCATTCCGTTGCCCATCATCACCCAAATCGGCGCGATGGTCTATCGGAGGATTGCTAACTCTCGACGCTGCGCTGTTCGTTCAACAGAGTAAGCAGCCAATCAAACGCATCGGTGTCACCACGCCGAAGCTGCGCTAAGCGCAATTCCGTTACATTCTCGATTCTGCAGATCAGTTCGTCAAACGATTCCCACGAATATCCGGTTGTTTTTCGTAACGCACGTTGTAATGCTTCTCGAGGACTGTTGTCGTATTGCGAAACTAGTTTTTCTACATCACTTTTCGTGAGAACTCGTTTTTGTTTCTCTGCAAGAATTCTTCGGGCGACATATGGCGAGAAGTAGCCCTGATATCGGGCTTGGAGATCTGACAACTTCCAGTCGTTGCCAGTAACTGTGCCACGACAGGTTTGAGTTCCGCATCCGCACCTAAATTCGTCGTAATCGGCAGTGTCGCTCATGGCGTAGTCGTAAGTCAGTTCCTCGCCTTCAAGCACGTCTCGCATTGCCACGATCTGTGTGGCGTTTCTCATTCCGCAATTGGGCTCGCACGAGTGATTGATGGAGTCGCCGGGCTCGCGTTGGGGTGGGCCAGTAACAAACGATGCGTGCTCTATTTGAATGGAGCGGCTTCGCACGTCCGGAGATTGCAGCGAGAATGCTGCCGCCGTCAAAACTGGGCCACCAAACGTGGCAATGTATGAACCTTTGGGGATCAACTCGAGGGCGAAACTGCCAAAACCTTTCGGGGGAATCGAACGAGGCTCAACGGTTGAGGCGAGCAAATTGTGCATAAATAACCCCCCGACGCCAAGCGCCACGGTCCTCACAGCGCCAACTCCGCCCGCTGTGGTGATTTCACCATATCGGGCTGTATCGTTGTTGAGGCAACATCGTCTCGGCCTGCTCGGCCAAGGCGGTGGTGCGTAACAGTTGCATCAGGAGAGACCAATTGGTCCGGCAACCGGGGCGAGCCCACGGTGCCACTCACCTTCGGGTGGGGATGTGGCTTTACCTTTTTGGTAAAGCAACGGCCGAGCCAGTTGGGCAAACGAAATGGAATATGCCAATGGCTAGACACGATTACCCGACAACAGGAGCATGGTCTCTTGGCCAGCCCGTTGGTAATCGGCAGTTCGTTCACTTTCCTTCGGATCGTCCATTCGCGCTCGACGGTGGAAAACATTTACATAACGTCACCATCGCATACGAAACGTGGGGTTCACTGAACTCTGATGCAACAAATGCAGTCTTGTTGTGTCATGCATGGACTGGCGACAGTCATGTTGCGGGCTCTGCGCGTGATGGGCATCCAACGCCTGGTTGGTGGGAGGGAATCATTGGCCCAGGTTTGGCAATCGATACCAATAAGTGGTTTGTGGTGTGTAGCAATGTCATCGGTGGTTGTCAGGGTTCGACAGGCCCTGCTTCGCCGCACCCTGAAGACGGCAAACCATACGGTTCGCGTTTTCCGGTCATCACTGTGCGCGACATGGTTCGAGCACAGGTGCGTCTCAGCGACATGCTCGGCATTGCTCGTTGGCACAGTGTTGTGGGTGGGTCGATGGGCGGAATGCAGGTTCTGGAGTGGGCAGTCACGTTTCCCGATCGCGTAAAAACAATTATTCCTGTCGCTACATGCGCGCAATCAACCGCTCAGCAAATTGCGTGGGGCGCAATCGGCCGGCGTGCCATTGCGCTTGATCCAAAATGGCGCGGCGGTGAGTATTACGACGCCGAGATTGGTGACGGTCCATGGCAGGGGTTGTCTATTGCGCGCTCGATCGCGCAAGTTACCTTCCGCAGCGACAACGTGTTCACAGAACGCTTCGGTCGCGAACTGGCAGACACCGATGCCGACTACAACGGTTTGGGTTTGTGGGATCGATTCGAAGTTGAGGGTTACTTGGATCATCACGGCGATCGACTGATTCGTCGATTTGATGCAAACAGCTATCTCATCATTGGAAAAGCAATGGATCTGCACGACATTGCACGTGGCCGTGGAACACTGGAGTCGGCTGTAAAGCGGATTGTGGCAAAAACTTTGATCATCGGTATCTCAAGTGACATCTTGTATCCGTCGTATCAACAACAACAGATTCACCAGATGCTTACCGAGCAGGGGACCGAATCGACCTACGTCGAAATAGATTCGCCCCATGGACACGACGCATTTTTGATCAACCTCGATCAGGTTGGCGCACCAATTCGGTCATTTTTGGAGCAGTCGTAACTAGCCACGCTGTCGGCAACACATCTCCATGGGCTGGTGCGGTATCTTGTCTTACGTGATTCGGGTTTCGTTTCTGGCATTTTTACTTATTGGCGCAGGTCTTGGTTTGGCCTACCTCACCTGGTGGTTTTGGACGACAGCCCGCCCCGAGTCACCTGCGTTGGCAGCCCTGGAACTGATGAGTGAGCGCGAGTACATGCAATTGCCAGATGAAGAGAAGGATGCATTCCTGGCACCATGGCGTCAATTGCAGCACGTTCAGGCACGCAAGCACCTGACAAAAGTCGAATCTCGCCCGAAGCCGTCGCGTCGAATCGATGTAGAAGAACCGCAAGTAGACCGCGATCCCGTCGAGCATGATATTCGACAGCAGTCGGCCATAGACCCGCTTCTTCGCGGCTAGTCGTCTAGTTTTGTCTTATGGCTGGTGAATTTGATCCAACAGAAATGATTGCACGATTCAAGGAACGGGCCTCGGCCGTTAAACGTCGGCCACTTCCACCAGTTGCTGGTGAAGAGCGACAAATGTTTCTTAGCCAAGCACAGACCGACTTTCAAGATTTTGCAATGATCGCCGATGCGAACGCGGCTATAGAAGATGGTTTCCTGGTGCTGCGGGTAGATCTGCGACCACCAACGCCCAAAGCGTGAATAGGGTTTCTTCCGCGGGTCGCGCGATAAGCGCACGTGCCCAAATTTTTCCAATCAGTGGTGTGCTTGTCGCCAACCTCGTTTGGGGCATTGGTCCAAGTTTCACGCTGGCGGTTGACATGTCCATCAACTCCACGATTTTCTATCGAGTGCTGTTGTGGCCGTTTATCTTGCTTGCAATCGTGCTGTTTCGGAAAGCCCCTCTCAATTTTGAGACGCTCAAGGTAAGCATCGTTCCGGGAATGTTCTTTGGTGTCTCCACAATTTTTGGTTTTGTCTCCTTTCGAACAACGTCCATTGCCAACGCCACGATTATCGGCAGCGTTGCATCAGCGATCACTCTCTTTGTTGCTCCGGTTTTCCTTAAAGAGAAAATCAGTGTTTTGCAGGTGGTATTTGCAATAACAAGTTTTTGTGGTGTCGCAATGGTGGCTCTTGGTGCTGGCAGCGGGGGCATAGCAACCTTGCGTGGTGATACATTCGCACTTGCTAATGCGGTGTTTTGGACTGGCTACTTCGTAGCGTCAAAGAAGGCTCGCGTTGGTGGCATCAATACGTGGTCATTCATGTTCGGCGTTTCCATCATTCAGGCGATAATCGCTGGCACGTGGGGCGCAATAACCAGCGACGACCTCACTGCGATTTCGATGCACGATGTTTGGCTTATCTTGGCGATGACGTTGCTGTCAGGGACTGTTGGCCACACGACTATGGTGTGGGCTCAGCGCTACGTAGCTGCTGGCACATCATCGTTGATCTGCCTTTTAGCACCAGTGCTTTCCATGTTTTTTGCCTGGGTCTTTTTTGGGCAAACTATTCGCACGTGGCAAGCATTTGGTTCGGTCCTCGTGCTCGCCTCGCTTGCAGCAGTGGTGCGGTTTGGCACCAGCGAAAGAGTTCAGCGTGACGTGTTGAGCACCGCAGACCCCCTGCTAAACTCAAACCCGTAATACCTGCGGACGTGGCTCAGTGGTAGAGCATCACCTTGCCAAGGTGAGGGTCGCGAGTTCGAATCTCGTCGTCCGCTCCAGTTAGTGTCATTTGCATGATTTCATCGACCGTTCAGCAATCCCGACAAGCGTTTGACTCGGGAATCACTAGGCCTTTGGCGTGGCGCAAGGCCCAACTCGAGACAATGATCACGATGCTCGAGAAGCATCAAGACGAGTTGTCGGCTGCTCTCAAAGTCGATCTTGGACGCGGGGTAGAAGAGGCCTGGCTCTACGACATTGGTTTCACCATTACCGAAGTGAAGCTGATGCTGAAAAACCTGAAGAAGTGGACGGCACCTAGAAAAGTGCCCACTCCTTTGGTCACTAAACCCGGCTCATCTATGCGGGTGCCACAACCTCTCGGCGTCGTGTGCGTGATCGCGCCCTGGAACTATCCCGTTCAGTTGTTGCTCATCCCCGTTGCTGGCGCCATCGCTGCTGGAAACGCAGTAGTGATGAAGCCATCGGAAGTCTCTTCCGAAACATCGCGAGTGCTTGCAAAGATTGTGCCGCAGTATTTCACCGACAAGGCCGTCGCCATCGTCGAGGGTGGGGTACAAGAGACAACAGAGTTGCTCAAACAAAAATTTGATCACATCTTCTATACAGGTAATGGGGCAGTTGGCCGTGTTGTCATGCGCGCCGCTGCAGAAAACCTCACGCCGGTAACTCTCGAGTTGGGCGGCAAGAGCCCAACCATTGTCGACGCGTCTGCAAACATCGCCGTCGCTGCACGACGCATTGCTTGGGCCAAATATGTCAACGCTGGCCAAACATGTGTTGCGCCTGATTACGTTCTTGCGCACAAGTCGATCGCAAACGAACTTGTTGAAGCCATCCGCACATCAATCACCGAGTTCTACGGGGAAGATCCACACGCAAGCAAGGATTATTCGCGAGTTATTTCGCCGAAGCATTTCTCGAGGCTTACCTCGCTCATCACCTCTGGCAAGGTTGCCATTGGTGGTCAATCAGAGCAGGCAGAGCGCTACATCGCACCAACCGTCTTGGTTGATGTAGATCAAAACTCGGCCGTCATGCAAGAAGAGATCTTTGGCCCAATTCTTCCTGTTCTGGAAGTTGGCTCGATCGACGAGGCAATCGGTTTCGTTAATAGCCGCCCACACCCATTGGCGCTGTATGTGTTTGCTCAAGACAACAGCGTGAATGAAAAAGTTGTTGCAGAAACCACGTCTGGCGGCGTAACGGTAAACGGCACCATCATGCACATGACTGGCCCGTACTTGCCGTTCGGCGGTATTGGCGAAAGCGGCATGGGCGCGTACCACGGGCAATCTGGTGTTGATGTATTTCAACACCTCAAGCCTGTGTTGAAACGATCCACAATGTTGGATGCACCGCTTGCATATCCGCCATATACGAAGCGCAAGTTCTCTATTCTTAAAAAGTTCATCTAAACAATCAGACCAAGGAACCCCTCATGAAAATCGGTGTACAGCTCTGGCCACAGGCAACAACAGTTAAAGAGATGCGCACGGCATGGCGTGCAGCCGATGCAATGGGTGTCGACAGCTTGTGGACATGGGACCACTTTTATCCACTCTCGGGCGATCCAGAGGAGCGCCATTTCGAGTGCTACACGCTGCTTGCCGCCATGGCTGCAGATACATGCCACGCATCGGTTGGCGCTTTGGTCACTTGCTTCACATACCGCAACCCACAGCTATTGGCAGACATGTCGCGCACAATCGATCACATCAGCGATGGCCGTTTCGTGCTGGGCATTGGCTCCGGCTGGTTCGAGCGCGATTACACCGAGTACGGCTACGAGTTTGGCGATGCTGTTGGCCGTCTAAAGCTTCTTGAAGCAGGCCTTCCTGTTATCAAAGAACGCATGGCGAAACTGAACCCGCAACCAGTTCGTGGTTCTATCCCATTGATGATTGGTGGTGGTGGCGAGAAGCGCACATTGCGTCTTGTGGCCGAATACGCCGATCAGTACAACTACTTCGGCCCGCCAGAAAGCTACGCAAACAAATTGCGTATTCTCGACGAATGGTGCGCCAAGGTTGGCCGTAACCCACGTGAAATCGAGCGTACGGTTGCCATCTATCCGAAAGAAGTAACTCCCGAAATATTTGCTCAGTACAAAGAGGCGGGCGCAGAACACATCATTCTTGCAAGCGGTGGACCATTCGATTTAGGTCTTGTCGAGCAATTGTTGGCGTGGCGCTAACTAGTTACTAAAACTGCCGATCGAATCTACGATCACGTCGAAGGCGGCTTCGGCGTCTACGTCCCACACAACGGTGCAGTTCGGATCAAGCCGCTCGATAAGGCCGCGCTTGTCAATGACTGTCATGCCGCGCGTTAGTTCTCCCGACGTTTCAATTCGTACATGTTGATCAACGGTCGTAAACAATTGAGGGTGCGTGAGTGCCAATACCGCGCACGGGTCGTGAACTGCGCCGCCGAGCATATTGTCGTGACGACTTACGTAGACGTCAGAGAAATAGACGAACAGATCGGCGAGTACCGCAGCTAGGCGGCCAGGCAGAGCGCGAACCTTGGCAATACGTTCCGGCGTCGCCTGCAGTTTGTGTGTCACATCTAGGCCACTCATGATGAGCTTGCCGCCATATTCGAACACCATGGAAGCAGCTTCTGGGTCGGCCCAGATATTGAACTCTGCGGCAGTGGTTCGGTTGCCGAATGTGCCGCCACCCATCAAGGAAATGCCCGCAATGCGGTCGCACAAATCTGGTGCGCTTCGTAACGCCAGAGCAATATTCGTTAAAGGCCCAGTCGGCACCAGCCAAATGCCTTCGGTCGCACGACACGTCTCGATGATGTATGAAACGGCATCATTACTGTCGGCGGCTCGTGAAGGCGCAGGCAAGTCGGCACCGTCCAGCCCGCTTTCGCCATGTACATATGCGGCGTCTCTCGGCGGTGCAACTAACGGGCGGTGCGCGCCTTGGTGCAGAGGGGCAGTGGATCCGATCATGTCCAGAACAATTCGCGCGTTGCGGGTTGTGGCCGCAATCGGCGCATTGCCCGCCACTGTCGTCACTCCTACGAGATTTGCGTACTTGGCCGCAACAACAAGAGCGATTGCGTCATCGTGTCCCGGGTCGCAGTCCACAATCATCTGTAATGGTGAATTCATTTCTCCGACTCTAACCGTCAACCTAAAAAGGCTTCAGTCTTGGCGCAATGTGCCAAAGTGGAGAGGTGACAGGTTCGACAGATGCTCCCGACTTCGACGTAGTGGTAGTTGGCAGCGCAAATCTCGATCTGGTTGCATCGCTCGAGCGTCTTCCCAAACCGG
>Ga0209550_10005463_pt1 | contig 11912 bp, 11 predicted proteins | sample LauGreSuBDMM15SN_2_FD_187567 | JGI IMG/M metagenome (GOLD analysis project Ga0209550, IMG submission 187567) | Freshwater lake microbial communities from Lake Michigan, USA - Su13.BD.MM15.SN (SPAdes) (version 5) | ecosystem: Environmental > Aquatic > Freshwater > Lake | place: Lake Michigan... | reverse complement strand
GATTGGAACCGCATTCGTTGATGGCGGAATTCATCCAAAATTTGGCACAAGAAATTTCACAGCGCCATTACTAAATGGACAATATATTGAAATTGTTTGCCCACTTGATCATCCAGCAACAGATGCAACCCCTTTTGGGCAGGCAGTTAAGAAAAAAGCAGAAGCAGGTGGTGGTTGGTTAACTTGGGTATTTAGTGTGAGTGATATTTCGTTAATTGAGACAAAATTGGGGAGAACTGCCATTGAAGGGCAAAGAACGTTACCAACAGGCGTAAGTTTAACCTGGAAACAAATTGGCGTAAAAGAAATCATTGATTTTAAGCATTTCCCATTTTTTATTGAATGGTTATCTCAGAACCATCCATCTCAAGACGGACTTCCAATCTCTAAAATAGTTAAAATATCTATTGCGGATAAAACTCAATTACAAAAGTCAGTATTCAAGGATGAATTAATAAATTCACTTGGTGAAATAAAAATTGAATGGGAAAATTATTCCGTTGAAAATTATGAAGCCGAGATCGTTTCCGTTGCTTTTTTAACGCCTACCGGAGAGATATGGCTAGATTAGTTTAGTAAACTAATATTAAGTTTAAAGTTTCCTAAGATAATTTTAATCTGAATAACTTTTGATAAATTGAGATATCCAATCTTTAATAAATTTTATTTATATAATATTATGTTAATAATGAACTTTAACTTCAAGATTTATTGAATTCTTACGGGGATCAATTTAGAAGTACTATAAATTTAAGCACTACCTGAGTATTTAAGCCGCAAATTTGCGTAGATTATTGATAGCTCCTCCGGATACCCATCTCTGTAGTTTTGGAACCAGGGGTAGCCTGGAAATCCATCAATTTTTCTGAGTATTTGATTTACTGGCTTAATTATTCGGGCAGGTGAACCAAGCGCTAGGACTTCAATTGGGACATTTTGCTGAACAAGTGAGTTCGCACCAATAAGCGACCCAAAGCCAATAACAGTTCCAGGTAAGAGAGTAGACATCGTGGCAATAACTGCAAAATCCTGTATCGTCGAACCAATCAAATTCTTGCTTGGAGGACAGGGATCATTTGTTAGCACGACGTATGGAAAAATCCAAACAAATTCACCAACTTCAGAGAATTTACCTATAAAAACACTGCTGTGTAATCGAGAATAATTGCCTATTTTACAATCACCTTGGATATCTGAGAATGTTCCTATTCTGACATTTTGACCTATTGTAGAATTCTCTCTAATAACTACATTATGGCCAGTTATAAAACCTTTTTCAATTTTCGTTCCATTGTAAATCGTAGTGTGTGACCTAATTAAACAGTTATCACCAATGACAGCTTCTTGATTATTTGCAAGTGAAGATTCGACTCCAATTTCGCAGAAGCTTCCAATCGTAGTATTTGCTCCGATGCGACTACCCTTGTGAATAATTGTGAATGGACCAATGGAACAGTTATCTCCAATTTCAACGCCAGATGCAATTACTGCATTCGGAGATATATTACTTGTCATAAACTTTCATAGTAACCATCATTAAATGCAAATCAAAGTCTGCAAATTTTAATCGAAAATTTAGCACCCCCTTAATATATCAGTAAACATTTTAAATATTATCCCGTTTGCCTCGATAGCCCAAAAATCCTAACTTATCAATGTTACCCATATGCTCATAATGATTCAGAACCAACCAATAATCATATTGTTGGCCAAACCCCAGCTTTAATTTCAAAATATGCAAATATCCACTACAGTATGTGAAGACTATAGTATTCAGTATTAAAATATCATGAGAGAAAATAAGGAGATCGTTTAATTTCATGGCAAATTACCTAGTCTTGGGTGGCGATGGTTTTATTGGTAAATTTTTGGTGAATTATTTAGTTGCCAGAGGTAACTATGTTAAATCAATAGATTTTGATTCAGATGCAGCACAAGATTTAAGGGTATTAAAAATTAGCAACCTAACAGAGTTTGATGCATGCTTTTTTTTAGCTTGGAATGTAGGAGGTTCCAAATTTTTAACAGAACCGAGCACTTGGCAAGCGCAATTTGCTGATAATGTTGCGTTAATTAACAATATCTTTCCGCAATTAATTCGCACCTCGATACCTTTTTTATTTGTATCTAGTCAGCTTGCTGGTGCAGACGAGTCTCCTTATTCGCTAACCAAAAAATTAGCAGAAAAATATTGTGCAACAATTACAAATTGTATTGTTGCAAGGCAGTGGAACGTTTACGGATCAATTGAGAAATTTGATATAAAAAGTCACGTAATAAGCGATTTTGTTGTCCAGGCAATACGTACAGGAGAGATTCAGTTAATTACTGATGGTAATGAAAAAAGAAAGTTTGTTCACCTTGAAGATACTTGTAGGGCATATCTACAAATGATTGAAGGAAAGAATGAAAAGAATGGAAAGATTTACGACGTAAGTTCTGAGAAGTATGTATCAATTCTGGAGGTTGCAGAAATAATTTCAAAACTAACCGATGCTAAAATTTTTCGTGGTCAAATTTCTGGTAAGACGCCAGCTGTCTCTGAATACCCAACCTATCCTGGTTGGAATTCGATGATAACCCTAGAGGATGGTATAAGAAATTTAATTTCTGAATATTCGAGACCGAGTATTTAATCTAGACAAGTTGTCACACAAAAATTAATCACGGTACTTATTGACATACCAACTTAAGGTTTCATTGAATTGAATGTCAAAATTTGATTTAGGTTTATAGCCAATTTGCGCAATCTTGTCCCAAATTATGGAGTAGCGTAAATCATGCCCTGGTCGATCTTTTACATACTCAATCCTGTCTTCATTAAAACCCAAAAATTTAATAATCATATTAGCTAGATCAATGTTTTTAAGCTCCTTCCCTCCCCCAATATTATAAATTTCGCCTGATTTTCCATATAGGGAGGCAATGTATATAGCTCTGCAATGATCGTCAACATAAAGCCAATCTCGAACTTGATTCCCGTTACCATAAATTGGAGTTTTTTTACCAGCGACTAATCTTTGGATAAAAAAAGGAATAATTTTCTCAGGGTATTGATTTGGCCCAAAATTATTTGTACATCGAGTTATTACATTGTTTAGTCCGTAAGTTTTATGATAAGCGTACACAAGCAGATCTGCACTTGCTTTTGAGGCAGAGTAAGGGGAGTTTGGTGCAATTTTTGAATTTTCATCCCAGGATCCACTGGCAATGCTCCCATAAACTTCATCCGTAGATACTTGAAGGAATTTACTTACCTGATTATGTAAACAAGCATCTAGAAGTGTCTGAGTTCCTACAATATTTGTCATAATGAATTGATTTGGGTACGCGATCGAATTATCAACATGGCTTTCTGCAGCCATATTTATCACTAAATCGACAGATTTAGCTAGATTGGAAACCAAAGATTTATCCAGAATATCACCTTGAATAAAAGTTAAATTAGGAAGACTTAAAAAAGACTCGATATTATCCAAACTGCCAGCGTAGGTTAATTTATCTAAAATATACAAGTGTGAAAATTTCGGAAACTCATTATGGGCAAAGAGGCGCACAAAATTTGATCCAATAAAGCCAGCACCACCAGTAAGCAAAACTTTCATTTTGCCGCCATATCTTTATGTAGGAAATATTGAGTAAGTGTAGCATTAGGGCGTGCGAGGAATAATTATGGCTGGTGGTAAAGGGTCAAGACTTGCACCACTCACAAATGTAGTAAACAAACATCTGCTGCCAATTTTTGACAAACCAATGATTTACTACCCACTCACAACCTTAATGTTGGCAGGGATTCGGGAATTTGCATTGATCACAGCGCCTAAAGATATTTCGCACTTTCGTGAATTATTCTCAAATGGAGACAAATTTGGGATAAAAATAACTTATATTGAACAACATAATCCTTTAGGCATTGGAGAGGGAATATCACTTTCGCAAAATTTTGCTGGAAAGGAAAAGGTAGCCTTAATATTAGGAGATAATGTTTTTCATGGGATTGGACTTGGTAGACAACTAGCAATGTATACAGACGTAATTGGGGCTCAAATTTTTGCTTACCAGGTGAGGGATCCTGAAAATTATGGGGTCGTAGAAATATCTCCAACGGGGGAAATCCTTAGCTTGCAGGAAAAACCAACAAATCCTAAGAGTAAATTCGCAATTCCAGGATTGTATTTTTACGACAATGAAGTGTTTGATTTTGCAGAGAATTTACATCCTAGTAAACGCGGTGAGTTTGAAGTTACAGATTTAAATAAGCAGTATCTAGCAAAGAATAAATTAAATGTGTCAATTTTGTCCGCAGGGACCTCTTGGTTAGATACAGGAACATTTAATGGATTGCATGATGCCGCTAGTTTTATCCGAATTATGGAAGAACGACAAAATTCAATAATTGGTGACCCAACCCATGCCGCACGAATTCAAGGTTGGATAAGATAATTTAATGAGTTTATTCCAAGAAGTTAAACTCGAAACCTATATGAGCTTCAGTGGAAAACTCGAAGTGGCTAATTTCTTTACCTCAGATAACTTCTCTGCAAAGCGTTTTTACCTGATACGGGATGTGCGAGAGGGTGAAATACGTGGGCTTCACGCACACAAAGAGTTAAACCAAATATTTTTTTGCGTTCAAGGTCAATTTCAAATCGAACTCAATGATGGAAAAGTTAAACAGAGTATAGTTTTAAAAGAATCAGGCACGGGAATTATCATCTATGCGGGTTTATGGCGCGAACTATCCGAGTTTTCACAAAACGCAATATGCTTAGTATTAGCAGCAGATGAATATAATTCAATGGATTACATTTACGACTATAAAGAGTTCATCGCTTGGAAGGAGAAAAATGGAAGTACCCTTCTTTAGTTTTAAAGATTTGCCTACCGAAATTCATACAATCTGGGCTAAGACAATTAATGATGAACTTAAAAAAGGAAAATTCATTGGTGGCGAAACGTTAGATGATTTTGAATCATCGTTTGCCACTTATCTTGGAGTTCCTTATTGTGTGGGAGTAGCAAACGGCCTGGACGCCATAACGCTTTCACTAAAAGCAATTGGAATAAAACCAGGAATGACCGTAGCAGTTCCTTCCCATACTTTCATTGCTACCTGGATTGCAGTTGCGAATTCTGGGGCTAAACCGGTAGGTGTCGATTGCGATAGTAGTGGATTAATGGATATCGATTTGCTTCAAAATTTAGGACAAAATATTGATTGCGTAATTCCTGTACACATGCACGGGCAAATGGTGGATATGAAAAGGTTAATTTCATGGACAAAACCACGTGGTATTAAAGTTGTCGAAGATTGTGCACAATCCCATGGCGCTAAATTAGAGAACAAGTTTGCAGGTACTTGGGGAGACGTCGGAGCTTTTTCTTTTTATCCTAGTAAAAATCTAGGGGCGCTTGGAGATGCAGGGGCAATTGTGACGCATGATGAAAGAATTGCTAATCAAATTCGTTCGCTCTGTAATTATGGTTCAAAACCTAAAAATAAATATGATTATATCCAACTTGGAACAAATTCAAGATTAGATTCTATTCAAGCAGCAATTCTTAAGGTGAATTTAAATTATCTAGATGACTGGAATTATAAACGCAGGGCGGCTGCAAAGAATTACTATAAATTTTTTGACTCATTGGGAATTGATCATATGCCAGTAAAAATCAATGAATCCGTACATCATCATTGCATCATATATTCAAAAAATCGCGATAAACTTCGTGAAGAATTACAAAAATTTGGAATAGGAACGGAAATTCACTACCCTTTTTCTGCCGAGGATTCCTTTAGTAAATTCTCCAACCATACCCCTTGTAATAATATTAACTCAAGAAAAATTTCTTCCACTACCCTAAGTCTTCCGATTTCTCCATGGATTTCATCTGATCAAATTGAGTATGTAAAGAAAATGTTTCAAACCAAAGAAATAATGAAAATCTTGTGAAATTATTTTCGCAGAAATTGGGCTTTTAAAATAATAAATTTGTAATATTACTTCAATAGTATGGAGAAACAATGAAATCAAAGAACACAAATCTTCCAAAAAAATATATATTAATAGATTTTAATTGTGCAAATGAATACACCCATCATTGGTCTTCAGTATTGTCGTATGCGCATATAATTAAATCACAAAGTTCTAACCTAGAGATTTGGTTACCTGTCTATGTGTCCAATAACATATCAAAAAAAATATCTGAATTTGGGACGATCCAAAAAATCCTAAGATCACCACAATATGGCGTAGAGAATATCTCAGCTGCTCCCATTTCATATATCTTGGCAAAAATAACGAATCTAATTTTTGAATCAATCCATATTGGCGAACAACTAAAGAATTTCACACGACTCATAATTATAAGAATCTACTTGTTTGGGTTAATAAGAAGAATCAATAAAGAAAGCAAGAACTTTCAAATCAGAATAGTTTTTCCAAGCCTTGATTTCCTAGGTTTAAAACTATTACAACATATCGTTGTAAAAAATCCTGATGTTGAGGTTTATTCAAGAAGGATGGGAGCGGAAACAAAAGGACCGTTAATGGTCGGAAATGAATTATCTCTTCTATTGCAAATTCTAGAATCAGAATCCGGATCTAGAATAAGAGTAGGAATACCCACCCTAAATCTATACAATTCTTTGAAAAAAACTTTGATTAACTCCGAACGTATATTTTGGAGCCCATTGCCATCAGTGCTGAAAAGCAATAGTAATAAGTTTTTAGAAGAATTCGACAAGATTAGAATCGGTTTTCCAGGAACAGCCAAGGAAAGTAAGGGTTATGATTTAATTCCAGAAATTATTTCAAAATATGTTCAGGATGGCGTTGATTTGGATGTATTAATTCAAAAAACTAAGCATCCATGGAACAGATACAGCAAGTCGCGCGAAAAAATTATGCTTTCTGGCGCAACAGTTCATGAATTTGATGCTGTATTAGGAATCGAAGAATACGGAAACTTTTTAAACTGTTGTGATGTAATTTACTTGCCTTATCAATCTAAACATTACAAGGAAGCTGACTCTGGAATATTGTATGAAGCGGCAGACCGCAATATACCTATTTTTTGTAATAAAGGACTTGGATTTTCTGAGGAAGCATATATCTTTGGTATTGGGGTTGATCCAGCAAACCTTAAATCATCGAAAGATCTATTCCGGATTGCAAATTCCATGGAAATTAAAAGTAATATAAGAAGTTATAATAACTTAAGGAACAAAACAATTATGGAGTTCTTAAATCTTTAGAATTAACTAAGGTAAAGCAATTTTAATAACGTCAATAAAAGTAGTTTTATGAAGTTAGTTTAATCAACAACGATTTATAAGAACTTATCGGGTGAAAAAAAGATGAAATAAATTTACGGACAAGTTGAGATTGTAACTTTCCAACATCAACTTGCGAATCATTTCCAACCCCTAACACTTTCCAAAAACGTGAGAATATCGCTAAGTTCTTAAACTCTAATATGAGATCCACATTCCGGTAATCATCATAAGATTTTGCTAAAAAAACATTGTACTCATTGCAATCTGAATTAGCCGGCATTATTCTGATAATTTCATACTTGAATCGCTGCATAAGTTCTAATAAATCTAGAAAAGAATTTCTTGAATTTTTATAATGCGAATTCAATCCAAAAGGCATTATTTCCACTTCAACTGCAACAACCTTAACATCTGCATGCATTAAAAATTCAGATAGTATGAGTAAATCCATTCCCTGTGCATCAATTTTTAAAAAATCTATACCTACAATTCTATAATCATGTAAAAACTCTGAAACCTTAATTACATTTACGTCTATACTTTCGGATATTTTTTTATCTGAAAACGAACTAGATATATCACTGGGCCAAGAATTGCTTTCATTAATTTTCAGCAAACTACCAATCTGGCCCGCCATATGTTGAGACGCATAGAGCTTTGAAGTACCACTAAAATCAGCCAATGCAAATGGCACATAATTAAACACTCCTTGAAATGCTTTTTCCAATGCTTTCAATGGTTTTTCAAATAGAATATAATTCGGTTCAATTCCGTAAAAAATGATATCCGATTTTTTAGGGCAAATATCCAGCGCTAAGTCTCCTTTGTTAGCCCCTACATCAACAATAATCATTTATTAATGGTATCGGAAAAGCAAGAATAGTTGAAGTAGTTTCGTATAAGTCAAGCACGAAATTAATTCATATAATAAAAGACGCAAAGTGTTCTTTCCATCGATACCCCATCAATTTCTTTATTCGCTTAATATAAGTGAATAAGAAAACTTCAGATTATATAGGTTATGATTAATATTATGGCCAATGAGACGTTAGCATACAAAAAAATTAGAATTGGTTGGTTCGCTTCAGGGTTTGTAGGTCGTCCTGCTTCTGGAACTGCATATGTAGCAAGACGGGTAGTTGAGCACTTCATAATTAGATGTAGTGACAAGTTTGAAATTATACTATTTACCAAAAATGAATTAGAAAGTTCACAAGCCCATTTAGATCCTGTTTTGAAATCTGCATCAATAGTAGAACTTCCAGCAGTTAAAGGTTCGTTCATGAATGGTTCAAGGCAGTTTTATAAATACTGTAAAAATAGTGAAATAATTGTTGACTTTATTATATTTTCTGTAGCGCGCGTTTATCCATTTTTCTGGAAATTCCCTGCAAAAAAATTCATATGTATTTTCCATGCGGCTGGGGACATGATCGTTAAAGCAGATAAATTTGTGCTGTCAAAACATATATACAACTATGTAAATAAATTACAATGGAAATATTTTGATGCCATAATTGCGGTGTCTGAATTTGCAAGGCGTGAAATAATTGAGAATTATGGCGTTGCAGCGGCAGCTGTCAGAATTATTCCACCAGGCGTGGATTCATTTAAACAAGAATCAATAAGTAGGCCGAACTCAATCAAATCAAACAAACCAATTGTTGCTGTTATAGGAAGGTGGCAAACGTTTAAGAACGTTGGGTTTACATGCAAAATTCTACGAGAGCTTCGAAAAAATTCGTCAATCGATTTTCATATAGTTTTAGTAGGTAGGTCAAATGTGAAGGGAAGAGAGAATGTTGAGAATGAAATTAAGTTACATTCCAAACAAAGCATCACAGTAATTGAGTATCTTGAACCTTCAGAGTTAGTCTGGCTATATCAAAATGCGAAACTTACGATTGTTCCAAGTTTAAACGAAGGATTTGGGATGCCTTCATTCGAAGCTTACGCCTCGGGCGCAAACTTACTAGTGCATTCGAAAACGCCCGCTGCATCAATGTTGAAGAATGAGTTGGGAGTATATTCTTGCAATATGGAAGATTTCGCAGAATCATTGAGTCAAATCAATTTCATTTTGGAAAATTATGTGCCGGTGGATTTAATTTTGCGCAGCAACTACATCAGCAATCGCAGACTAACCTGGATAGATTTTGGCGAAAAATACGTAGAATTAATTTTAGAACAATCACTTTACTAGAAAGAGGCTAAGCGAATTAAAGAGACTAATAGGAATAAATTAAATAAAAATTATATTTATATAAATGTACAAAATAAGCCTAATATTGGAGGAATTGAAACTTTAGTCTCAGATTTCGGTTTCATTCTGAGCCGTATGAGCGTGCCAAATATCAATTTCTATTTATCAAATTCAAAATTAACTAAATATTTTTTTTCTATAAGTCTTTCTAGAAAAATAATTATTTTAAAGAGAAGTTTAAATCTATTGGCATTGGTAGCAACTAATTTATTGAAGAGTAATAATAAGAAAATTGTAGTAATTTACTACCACGCCGAGTGTCATTTTTTAGCAAGAATTGTAGGACCATTGTTTAATCGTTCTAGTCGCATAGTTAGTGTAATTTATTTATGCCAATCACCCAAGATTTATCCGCAAAAACTTTTGTATCACACCATCAAGGCGATGAGAGATTCAAAAATTGTTATGTGCTACTCAAAAACAGTGGCAGAATTATGGCATTCTATTGAGCCGATTGTAATTCATTCAATCTATAGCCCAATCAACATAAAACGACTTGGCGAGGCAGAAAAATACCCAACTCAAATGTCTAAGGGCATAAATTTAGTTCATGTTGGAAGAGATGTGGCATATAAATCACCTGAAAAATCTTTAGAGTTCGCATTACGTGTTGCAAAAATAGCATATAACGTGAATTTAACTTATATTGGGATTCACAATTTTTCTAAGTTTGCGAATTATGATATTCCTGAGAATTTAGAAATCCAATTTCTAGGGCTAGTGCCAAATTCATTACAGATTAGTAAAGATGCAACAGCAATGCTGAATTTTGCTAATTTTGATTTGACTGGAGAAGTTATAGGAATTGGAGCTCTTGAAAGCCTGGCGCTTGGAGTCCCTGTAATTGTGAATTCACTCGAAGATACTGGATATTCTAAACTGCCTGGAATTCTAACATCAGATAGATTTATAAATCTATTAGAACAGAAAAATTCTACAGATATATTATTTACGAGTAAAATAAAGATGAGTCAAAAAGAGATCTACAAAGTAAGAGAGGAATTAAGTTTGGATTTGTACTATGACAAAATTACTGCATTAATAAGAAATTTAGTAGCGCCAAGTACAATCAGTTAATTGGGTAAAATAGTTTGAGAGTTTAACTATTGATGAATCGTATTTGCAAATTGGAATCACTTTTAATTTCTCAGAATTATTCCTACCATAGGTCCATGATCAAGTTTCAGAAAAAATGATTTAACCTGTGTTTTCTTTACAAATCTCAGAAATGCATTATTTGATTGCACGTCATCACAAACAATGGCGCTAACTTTTAAAATACGCCACGCATAATTCAATTCAAATTCCATATTCTCTTTTGAATGATCAGAATCATGGAAAAAAATAGCACTAGTACAATTCATTTTACCCGTTAAATTAATAAACTTACGTCTTCCAGGAAATGTAAGAGTATGATAATTAATAGTATTCCTGAACTCCTTTACCATTTCAATTACATCAAAAGTATGGATACTGGCTGGAATAAAATTTCTGTCTAAAAAATTCTGCATAAGTGATGAGGAAATACCATTTTGTGTACCAGTCTCAATCACTAAATTGTATTTTCTAGTTTTCAATAGCTGACACAACGCTACAATTCGAGTAAATGAAGGTTCGTCGAAAACATTTTTAATTTTCTTCCCTGCAAAAAATTTCCTTAATTTTTCTAAATCCTCGTTAAGATATTTAGTATCTGTATTATTCCAAAATGATTCAACTGTGAACTGCGATTGAAATAAGCTAAATTCGGTCTGCTTATAATTTAATAATTGGCTTTTTCCAAACAATCTATGTAAAGAGTACTTCAGTGCAGCATTTGGACCGTAATTCAATATTCTCCAAGGTACAGAGCCAATTTGGATCATGCTGTAGGATATCAATAGGTGATCAAAGATGGACAAAAATTGATCTTTCTTGCAGTGAAAATTTATTTTTAACTTTATGGAATTCCACTTTTAGATAACGCAAGTTAAGAGGCGAAAATGGATTTTACAGATTTAGGTGTTGACAAAAACCTCCTTAAAATCCTCAAATCTACGGGCATTTCAAAACCATTCCCAATTCAAAAAGCAACACTGCCTGATGCAATTGCTGGTAAAGATATTTTAGGCCGAGGTCAGACTGGTTCTGGTAAAACTCTTGCTTTTGGTTTGGCATTGATGACCAGACTCGCTGGCAGAACAGCAGCCTCTATGAGGCCACTGGCATTGGTTTTATCTCCAACTAGAGAGCTTGCTATGCAGATCAGTGATGTGATCGCGCCCCTTTCACGATCAGTTAATTTAAATTCACAGGTTGTTGCAGGTGGACTTTCTTACTCAAAACAAATTCAAGCTTTAAAACGTGGCGTGCCAATTGTGGTGGCAACCC
>Ga0209550_10005462_pt1 | contig 11913 bp, 13 predicted proteins | sample LauGreSuBDMM15SN_2_FD_187567 | JGI IMG/M metagenome (GOLD analysis project Ga0209550, IMG submission 187567) | Freshwater lake microbial communities from Lake Michigan, USA - Su13.BD.MM15.SN (SPAdes) (version 5) | ecosystem: Environmental > Aquatic > Freshwater > Lake | place: Lake Michigan... | reverse complement strand
AATTAAAAAATAAAAAAAATTTTTCTAATCAGATAATAAATGAGGATCAAAATTTATCATTTATTGAAGGAAATCCTCAAGAATCTATCCAAACAAAATACGAAAGGAATCCTCACGCTAGGAAGATATGTGTTAGACATTTTGGATATTCCTGTTTCATTTGCAAATTTAATTTTGAATCTACTTATGGAGAAATTGGTAAAGATTTTATACATGTGCACCATTTAAAGCCCATCTCAGAAATTGGCTTAGAATATGAGATCGACCCAATCAAAGACCTTAGACCTGTATGCCCTAATTGCCATGCTATGATTCATAGAGATGGAAAAACTCTGACAATGGAAGAGATGATGAAATTATTACATTAAAATTTAGTAGTCGTTTATTTATGCCAATTCATTAAATTAAGAAATCTTATATAAGTATTCCATCGGAGACTAATATAATTCCATTCTCTCTGAGAGATTCCATCTAAATTTCAATGATTCAAATGAGTCTCCTTCACTTTCATTTTCTGGACAGTGTCATTACTACTATAATGTAATACAATAATTTATTAGTAAAGGTGGTTTCGAGTTTCCTCAACCGACGGACTTTAATATTTTAAAAATAAAACTAAGCATAAGTTTGGTGAGAGAATATGAAAACTCAAATATGAATATTTGAAATCTATCCTTTAATAATTTAGCTCTAAAAAGATTAAGTATTCCTAAATGGATTATTTATCATCAAGAATCTTATATAGAAAGTGACCGAAATCCACTTGACAGGAAAAAAGAACTAGCACATACTCAAATTATGAAAAAGTTACCCTTAGGAATCCAGACCTTTTCAGATTATGCTTTGAATTAACCCTAAAAATTAAATCAGCGACCTGGTGTTCTAATTTCGATCTCATCACCAAATTTTAAAAAGTCTTTTGTATTTCATGTAAGTAATACATCAGCTTTCATCTTATGAGCTACTTGGTAATGGTAATAATCATGAATATTTCCTCCCTTTATTTGTAAGGAGGATGCTTGTTTTAGGAAATGAAGATATTCCTTTTCCGTTAAATGATTAACACTCACATGGGGAATAATATTTTCTTCAATTAGGTTATAGATCATGGATGGTTCGATCTTGGTTGGAATAGGTAAGCGAGTCATCACAGAGTAGTATTCCACAAGGGCATGGTTGGATGTGATGAGTTTATATTTTTTTGACTGGGACATCAACTGAAAGCTTGGTTCGAAGTTTGGATGTTTTTTCCAAAAAGCAGAAATAAAAATGGAGGTGTCCAGAAAAAAAGTCTTCATAGAAATTGCCTGATTCTCTCCTCGCGTACTTCACTCAAAGTATTAGAACTATCAAACTCTGCACCAAAGTCTAATATTAAAAAACCAGATCTTTTTTCTACTTGGATACTAGGGGTTTCCCGTTTTCGAATTCTAATCTCGTAGCCATCACTTAGAATTTCTAGTTCTGTTTGAGGCGAAAAATGTAACTCTTCTCTTATTTCCTTAGGAATTACAATTCTTCCCGCCTTATCAATTGTAGTTATCATTATACCATTTTAGTATGGTAAATACCATTTGTCAATGGTATTCTCTGAGGAAAATAGGTCAGGCACTTTAGAGTGAATTTTGTTTGTAGTTATAAATAGAATTATAATCTTTCGATTTCTTTCTGGACTCTTCTTCTAAATCATAATCATTTTGTAAGCCAAGCCAAAACTGTGGGGTAGTTCCAAAGAATTTAGAAAGTCGTATTGCGGTATCAGCGGTAATTCCCCTTTTGCTTTTGATGATCTGGCTAATACGAGTTTGCGGAATTCCTGTCTCTTTTGCTAGACGATATGCGGTAATTCCTAAAGGCTTAAGGAACTCTTCATCTAAAATTTCTCCTGCATGAATGTTTGGAATTAGTTTCATTTTATTTTACCTATTCTAGTGATAGTCAACAACTTCCACCTCCGTAGCGTTCTCACTTTCCCATCTAAAACAAATTCTCCATTGATCATTAACTCTAATACTGTACTGTCCATTTCTATTTCCTTTCAGAGATTCAAGTTTGTTCCCTGGAGGAACTTTTAAATCTTCTAAGACACAAGCGTTATTGATCATCCTGAGTTTTTTTCTGATCTGTCTTTGTATCTCTGTTGGTATTTTCTTTGAGAATTCACCTATCCAAACTTTCTCTGTTTCGGTTGAGCTAAAACTCTTAATCACTTACTAATAATATCATATAGCGTTACTAATGTCAAGCGTTATTATTAAATAAATATTTCATTTCCAGAAATCTGTAATCCTTACCATTGTTTGCAATGGAAAGAAAAATAAGTAGTATGAGTATGCTTCCGACCTCACCCCCGAATGGTTTTTAAATATGAATTTTGTTTGTGAGCGACCCCCTCTCCATTTCGTGATACGTACTACGAAATGGAGAGGGGGTAAAAGCGATAGAATTTTTAAATCCCAAGCCAATCGGGGGTGAGGTAAAAGATAAAATCCCCCATATATTTCAGAGATTAACTAAATGAATCTATTTGGATTGAGAAAAAATGAACACATTATCTTTTTCCTCCCTTCGACTACCCCTGAAAAGATAGGGGTGCTCAGGGAGCGTGCTGGTTTGCATATTGATTTTATTAATTACCACTAATTTTTCCAATACAAGGATCTGCTAAAAAGGCCGCTGGGTGTGGTTCATGGTTCGGCAGGCTCACCAACCGAATCTATTTGTATTACAGTATACGGAAAAATCCGCTGGGTGAGCCTATCTCGAAAATATCTTGTACTTCAAGTTGGTTCCAGTCAAACCCAAGATTCCCAGACTCTAAACTTTCCTATCCTACTACCACTTAATAAAGGGGGCGGACCAAACGAAAACCGCTACCGTAACTATAGTATCCACCGATAACATAGCGAAAGGTAGACCTGAAACCACGTTCATAACTAATCCAGGATCCACCACGAGAGGCGTAAATAGAGTCCGGAGAAATTGGATAAAGATAAGACTGCCACGTAAGAGGATGAGTAATTATATCATGGATATAATCAAAGGTATAATAACCTAGTGCTAAATTCCCAACTATCATCCCAATAGGAGCTAGATTCCAGCTTTGGAGCCAAAGTCCCTCTCCATCTGTTCTTAAGTTCTCAATCTCTTCACTATAGGGTAGTCGATAGCAAACAGGACAATTTTCTTCCTTATCCATCTTTTCAGCATAATCTCTAGCAAAATACCATGAATCAACTTCATTAGGACGAATTCTCTCAGATACATAGATTGGCTTTCCTTCTTTTGTGAGAATCTTGGTGAACTTGATTCCTGATCTAGTTTGAAATGATTCGGGGAATCTTGCACTTAGTACATTCAGCCTAGCCTTGGAAAGATTCTTCATAAAAAAATTGGCGCTACAATATGGAGTGATAGGGGTTTCATACATTTTCATGATTCTTGCTTGTTCTGTATAGATTGCTATTATTTTGGTGTTTAAAAGAATAGAATCTTCCATCTCTTTTTTGGCAAGATTCATGGCATCTTCTGCCTTTTCTATCTGATCATCCAGATAGAGATAACTGGCTTGATCCACAAGACTCTTGATCCGATTGAGGAGATAATTTCCACCATTCTCACGAGTCACAGAAATATTTTTTCGTAGCCTATCTATGAGTTGATTGGCTTCCTTATTGTTCTCTATTACCTCTTCAGCATCCTCCAGAGCATCCAGATAGGTCTCAATTGCTTTCGAAAAATTGTAATTTTTACCAAGGGTATTTCCTAATTTTTCTGTGGAAACAGAAATTGTTAAGCGAATAGTATCCATTCTATTTATAATTTTATTTTTTAGACTTTCAATCTCTGTCGATTTTGCACCTGAAGAGTTTATACTATTAAGTATATAATTATATTCCATTATCTTCTCTCTTAATTTAGTAACCTTAGACTCTGGTGGATAAATTTTTAGTTCATATAAATCATACTCATTTACATTACAAATGGGAACAGCTCTCAAATTTTCTTTGGGAATAAACGTACTACAATTTTCCAAAAACAATGCTGTAATTATTATAAACAAAACCCTCATTTCCCCTCCTTTCCCAAAAGGGCTATCAATTTCTTTGTATTTTTCTCGTTGTAGCCTTCGAGTCTTGCTAAAATCTTTTTCTCTCGTGATACTATAAATGTGACAGGATATCCCTTGATTGCGTATTTATTTTGCAAGGTTCCCAAGGGGTCTGCATAGAACTTACTGACACCAAGGCTAGCCGCAAACTTTGTAGGATCCGATTCGGAGAAGATGATAAAGAGTTTCATATCGGGATTTTTTTCGGAGAGTCGCAGGAGTTCTGGAATTTCCTTTTTACAGGGAACACAGGTGACAGAGGTGAAATTTAAGACGGCCAATTCGTTTTCTTTGAGCGATTCCAGATATTCATGGAGAATGATCTCTCCGCCTCCATGGGGAAACAATTTGGAATTGGGAATTTCCTGAGTTTGGGAAAATAGTTGGTGTGTTATAAACATTAGTAGTACAGAGACTATCCTTAGGTGCATTTTCTACTCCTTGAGCCTGGAAATTTCTTCCACTTCCTTGTCTATTTTTTCAATGCGGAGTTTGTACTCCATTGAAACGGAATTGGCTATTCGCTTATTTAGGGAGGGTATGACATCTTTCATTTTCTCCCGTGTGGTAGGGGGAATTTTTTCTTCAAATCTCTTTACAATACTTTAGTATTCCAAACGGGCATCTTTGTAATTCCCTGCACCATAGAGAACATCCGCTTCTTGGATTTTTTTCTGAAAAAAGTCTAGATTTTTTTGTACTACGCTGTCATCTGTTTTTAGGTTGATCTTACTGAGTTCTACCCCTTCCACCTTGGTAAAACTCACAGGGGTGATTTGGACGTCCATGTTGAAATCAGGGGTTTTATTTATCTTGTAAGACGAGTCCATGGCTTTGGATGCTATTTCTTTTACAAAGTGATCAAACTGGGATTCTGGAAAGGATTCATCCACAACGGATTTGCTTCCCATCTTCAGAGTCTTCTTGTCTCTCTGGAGGTTGTTTAGGCTGAGGCTTATGAGCCCACCCTTGGTGTAGAGATTTCCGTAGATCACTTCATCGGCATCTATGGCTTCTGCAATTTGACGCAAGCAAGTTTCGGCATCACAGGTCTTCTGGAGTTCAGCGGCTTTCTTGTACATGATAAGCACATCCTCATCCGAAACAATGTAATATGACTTGGCATACTTTTCGAGAATTGCCATCTTTACCTTGTTCCCCACTGACTTCTGAATGGCATCAGAAACATCCTTGGTGGCGGTAATTTTGGAAACATAGAGCTTTTTCTTTTCCGCTTCGGCAAATAACATGCCCTGCAAAAAAAGACTTGCTAGTAATAATAATTGAAATTTCTTTTTCATAAGCTAATCCTGTGAAGAATCCCTTGAAAATTGGAATATTCCAAATACCAGAGGAATTTTTAGACATTCTTATGACAATATATGCCAGACTATTTCTGAAATCTATAAAAAAAGATGGTAGTACTGGTAAAGTACCAAGTGATCCATGATTTGGGTTGATATCCTATCCTTAGAATGGAATGTATCTGGGGAACTGCTATGGGTTTCTTATTATAAGCAAAGAATCCATAGGAAAAAAAATCTCTTGGTATACCTTTAGGTATTGGAATACTCTGCAAGTATGGCGGAATCACAGATCCAAAAATTTCAATCCCTTACAGAGCTACATTCCCATTTGTATGGATGTATTTCGGCAGAGCTCCTCTATGAAATGGGAAAAAATAATCCATCTCCCCGATGGGAAATTTTTACAAAACTACACTCTGAGTTGTATGGCGAAGAAATTGACCATAAGAATTTCTTTAAAACCTTCCATACCTTGGATTTATTTAAGGAATTGTACTACTTCTCAAAAAAAGCTCCCTTTTTGGAATTCCAATCCAAGTTCAATCTAATCATTGCACTCTCTAAGTTTGATCCAGAAGAAATCCAATGGGTCACAAAAAATGTAGTACATGAGCATTCCCTTCAGGGTGTGGAATCTGTAGAGTTTAGGATAATGTATACACCCTTTGCGGATGAAAAAACCTACTATGAAAAAACTCTTGCCGCATGCGAGGGTTTACGCCAGGCAGAAGAGGCCTATGGTGTAAGGGGAAGGCTCGTTGTATCCCTACATAGAGACCAAGGATTTATAAATCAATATACCTATTTAAAAAAAGCAATGAAGTCCAATGAACTCATCCAAAACTATCTGGTGGGGATTGATTTTTGTAATATAGAGGAGGGATTTCCCCCCAAAGAAAAAAAACTTTTTTTGCAAAGTGTCTTAGAGGACAACCAAAAGGATCCTAGCTCTGCACTCTCTATTCTCTACCATGTGGGAGAAAGCTTTCGGGATAAATCCCATCTATCCGCCTGTAGATGGATTTTGCAGGCTTCTGAATTTGGAGCACATCGTTTGGGGCATTGTATTGCATTGGTAGAAAATTTGGATTCATACAGGAATAAACTGAAAATGGAAGTAGCAACAGAGTACTTTGATACTTTGGAGTATATCACAAATAACTATGCTGAAATTTCAAATTTTGGTACTCTCTTGCAACCATCTGAATTAAAGAAAATCATTTCTTCTCAACAGCCTATTTCTGGTGAGATTCAGATTCGTTGTACAGATGAACTACTCGAAACTACTGAAACATTCAGAAAATATACCATCCATAAACTTATAAAAAATAATACTATTATAGAGAGTTGTCCCAGTTCAAATTACCTGATTGGTATGATTGATACACTTGAAAATTTACCAATTAAGAAATTTGTGGAGACCAATCTAAAGCTGACAATAGGAGCAGATGATCCAGGAATTTTTCATACTGATCTTCCAAAGGAATATGAAATTTGTGAAAAAATAGGTATTACAAATGAGTTGCTCCAAAAAATAATAAAGGAAAGCAAGGAGTTTCGATCTGAAATTGTAAGTGGTAGGGAATCTTAAAAGGAATTGCGCCCTAGAGGATTTGAACCTCCAACCTTTTGATCCGTAGTCAAATACTCTATCCAGTTGAGCTAAGGGCGCATCTCTTCGATGAGAAAGTTTTCCAATAAACTAAGGAATTTTCTCTGGAAAGGTAGTACCATCATTTTTTCTTTTTGTAGTGAGTAAATCAAAAATCCTGAAGTTGTTAGGTACAACATGATTCCCAAAAAATGGGAAAGATTTGCTAAAACAGACCCCACTCCTGGAACAAAGGTTAAAATACTTCCTATTGCAATGAAAGAAAAGAAAAACCCTGTTTGGATGAGGGATAGAAGGCAATTTTTTCGAATAAATTGATTTTCGTATTTATACAAAACAACTGGATACCAACTAAAAAATAGGGGTAGCAAAGCAATTTGGGATAGTCCCACATCTGTTTTCAGGTGTGCCCAAAAAGCTTTTGAATGTTCGATGAATTGTTTGGTATTGATCATGATGTTATTCGGAGAAGCCGGGATTCGAACCCGGGGTACAGATTTCTCCATACGACAGTTTAGCAAACTGCTCCTTTCGGCCACTCAGGCACTTCTCCATATTCGGAGAGGGTAGGATTCGAACCCACGGTGGGATTACCACGACGGTTTTCAAGACCGCTGCTTTAGACCACTCAGCCACCTCTCCAGTTGCATTTCTATGTTTGTGGTTGAAAGTTCTGTGTCAATTGAAATTTATTGGAATGCTATTCAAAATTCTATTTTTTGTAACCATTGCCCTCTAAAAAAGATTTGAGACGACTTAGGGAAGGTGGCTCACCTGATACATTAGAGGTAACTTTTCGAATGTAGTCAATTACTCTCTCATTTTTATAATTGCATGCATTTACATCTAGTCCCAGACGAATCATTTCCCCGAGTACTAAAAAGTTTGGTTCTCCCCATTTTGAAATTGGTAGCTCGGGATCTGTTCCACATGCATAAAAAAGAGCTGTATTACCTAATATTGTATCTCTAGCATTTAGATCTCCACCTTTGCTAACAAAATCCTTAACATCATCTATCATTACATTTATTCGCATGAGATTTGTTCTATTTCCAGGTTTAAAAGATGCATCACCATCTAAAAAGGAAAGAATTTCTCTATTGGTTTGCAATGCACGATCCTTAGACTCATTTTCTGAATTAAAACGCATATAACATCGCATGTATGGGGGATGAAAAATTCCATAGATCAATCTAAAGAATAAATTCCATGTCAAAATTTCTTTTGCTTTGATATTAAAAATATAAATATAAAAACCAAATTTTCCCATAAAACGTATTTGCTGTGTTATAATATAATGATAGTCTGGGAAAACTTTAGCAGATGAAGAAATACCCAATATTTTATAATAATAGATATACCTACGATTGGGCATTTTTTCAATTATATAAGTTATATCAAATGCTAAAAATCTTAGATTCATCAAGAGTTTATAAAGTACTACAAAAACAATTGTAGATATAAATATAAGGACTGAAAAGGAATATAGATTAGATTTAGGGTAAATTATCTCAACGTTCAGAACAGCCAAATACACTAAATAGGAAAAACAGATTAAATAAATCCAAAATAAAAATTGAAAAAAACCAAGTCGTCTTGTATTAAAACACAATCTGTATTCTGATTTTTCTGAGATGCTAAACATTTATGTTAGATTAATATGTATCTATTCCATAATAAGAAAATCTTAAATTGAAATAGTACTCCTTTATTTTTTAAAATGGTTGTATGGAAGTTTTACAAAATAACTTTTACCTGATGAATTATTAATATTTGAAATACCTTCATAATATACAATTCTCTGGGTCTGTATATCATACGTAATATATATCGGAGGAATAAATATATTCAAAAGTAAATTATCCATTTCCATTTTTACAAAAAGGGAATCTCTGCCTTCGTACTCTGCCTGTTTTACTTTCTTAACATAAAAGTTAAAAGAATCCAACTGGGAGGGGGCATAGAATTGGAATTTAATTTTCTTACCTGCCAAAAGGTCGATCCAGTTTTCTTTGATAAAATGGTCAAATCCTCCATCAGCAACAGACTTGGGGGCAATCTCTAATGTTTTTTCTTGAATAGGTTCATTTTTATTTTTTCTGTAGATAAGTTTGTATTTACCATCCACGATTTCTCCCCCTTCTATGTAACCATCCCTCAGATCTTCTAACTTAAAGTCGGGAAGGGATGAATTTTTAGAGAAACTGATGTTTTTTTTGGCTATAACCTTTCCCGTTGGATCTTTGTATTCTATTTTGGAGGATATGTGAGTAGAGCCATCAAGGTTTTCATTGTGATTATCTGTATAAACTTTTTGTCCTGTTTTTTGGTCGAATGCCACACCAAAATAGGAATTTGACTCTCCATAGAGAGCTAATGGAAGGTTGGTTGTAATAAAGAAGAGAAATAAAAAAATGGGAAGGTGTCTATTGTAATTGTATTTTTTAGAAAACATAGCCGTCTCTTTGTTAGTAAAGTATTACAAAAAAATAAAATTGGCAATGATCTTTGTCTATCTTTATTTTAGATGAGACCACTCACTCTTTTTGGAAAATTGCTTGAACGAAAACTAAAAAAACTCTTCTGTATATAAAAATGATTATCTTCCTCTAATCTAAAAAAATAATGTTTGCAAAATCTCTCCAAATTAGTTGACCATAACTCAAAAAACGAAAAGGTACCTACATTCATGGTAGTTAAATTTAATTTATTATTACTCATCCTATTTTCTATTAATTGCTCTAGTATCTCATCTTTTACCAAAGATCCCCTCTATGAAGAAAAAGTGAGTCTATCAAAAAGAATCATAGTGTACGCAAATCCAGAAAATAAGATCACAAAAATGGAGCAATTGACTCTAATGGATCTCGCCAGGGATTTGATTGGGCATCACAAAGAATTTATAGTTTATAAAACACCTCCAAAGTTTTCGGGAGGATGTTCAAAAGAAGTTCCCAAAGCTGAAGGAATATTCTTGCTATCTCTTACCCAAGATCAGGTCTCAAATGATTTAAAGATGCAATTGTCAGGGAACTTTATTCAGTGTAGGGACCAAAAATCCATTTGGAGTGCAACTGTTTCCAAAACATTTTCTCTCGATTCCAATGAGAATGAATCTTTAAAAAATACATACATCCAAAAGTATGGAATGGGAATTGGAAATAGAGTGAATCCATACTATAGGGCATTGTCAATTTTAATTGATGCCCTGGACAGTCCCACACTTACAAATGAGGAAAAAGACGAAAAAATTGAAGTTGAATCCATGTAGTCCAGGGTTGGGTATATGAATTCCCAAATAAAATTAGGTATTGTAGAAGATCAAAAGGAATTTGCGGAATACATAGAGAATATCATGGTGGGTAACACTTCCATTGAAAAAATTTATCATTGGGCAAGTGCTGAAAAATACTGGAGGGATGAAAAAGGTAAAACAATAGATCTACTCTTATTGGATATACACCTTCCGGGAATGAATGGAGTAGAATTGGCATCCCTTGTGAAAGATAGAAACCCAACTACTAAAATCGTAATTCTATCAGCTAACTTTTCTGATGAATTGATTTTTCAGGCACTTAAAAATGGTGCAATAGGATATATTTTAAAGTCAGAACTAAAAGATCTCCCCGTTTCTATGGATGTAGTACTTTCCGGGGGAGGGGTAATGTCACCTTCCATTGCAGTACGAGTGGCGATGTCATTTCAAAAAGCAATGCCTACCAATCCACAGGAATCGCTTAGCATTCGAGAAAAGCAAATACTAGATGAAATATCCAATGGTGTTACAGCCAAATCTGTAGCACAAAAGTTGGCCGTATCCGAATCTACCATTCAAACTCATATACGAAGTATTTATGAGAAGCTTCAGGTAAATTCTAGGGCAAAGATGGTGAAGAAAGCGGGAGAATTGGGCTTACTTTGAAAAAAATCATCACTATTGATGATAATCATTTGTTTGGTAATCATTCTTTTTTTATTCTATTTACTTTGACATACAATTCGTAATTGTTTATATTAACCAAATGGTATTGGTTATCTGACTATCCATATCCATTAAACCCAATTTTTCTAAACATAGGGAGTGTATTTCACTCCCTTTTTTTTTAGAGAACAGTTGCAAATCTTCTAGATTGTCCTCTTCTTTCCCAATGGGTTGTTAAGTAGTACACACGTTTTTCAATCTCTTCTGTTAGCTTTTTTGCACTCTTTTTCTCATTTTCTTGTGGAAATTGCTCTGGGGTAATGGGATTTCCCACATTGAATACAATTTTAGTTTTAAAGGCTGCTCCAGATAGAATAGCCTGTGGTGTTGACATTTTCCAAGCTCCTGAGATCCCGGCTGGGATGATGGGAACATTTGCTTTGATAGCGAGTTTCGCCGCTAAAGCTTTGAATGGAGCCATCACTCCTGTTTCTGTTCTGGTTCCTTCGGGAAATATGGAGAGTATTTCACCACTTTTTAGAATGTCACACATAAAGTTTTCAAGTTCATCGTAATAGGCTACTGCAGATTTTGCATCATTGCCTCTATAATTTCTCATGATGGGCATGCCTCCCCAATGCTTGAGCTGCCCAGAAAAAATCTTTCCAAATAGATTGAGGGTGCCTTCCAATCCATTTTTCAAAATGGATAGTGGAGGTGCTGAAAATATGGATGATTGTGAATTTAGAAGTTGTATGATATCTTCTTGGGGGTTAAAAATTTCATATTTGCCTAAAAAAACAGTCCTACGGGGAAGGTACGTTACCTGTATGGGAATGTCTAAGGAATCTGTATGGTTACAGACTAAAATAGCCCCTCCTGAAGATGGGAATAAATTTAAACCTGAAACTTCAATGGTATAGATACGCTCTAGCATTGCTTTGAATAAAGATACAGGTAC
>Ga0209550_10005461_pt1 | contig 11914 bp, 12 predicted proteins | sample LauGreSuBDMM15SN_2_FD_187567 | JGI IMG/M metagenome (GOLD analysis project Ga0209550, IMG submission 187567) | Freshwater lake microbial communities from Lake Michigan, USA - Su13.BD.MM15.SN (SPAdes) (version 5) | ecosystem: Environmental > Aquatic > Freshwater > Lake | place: Lake Michigan... | reverse complement strand
CCAATCCACCTCTTTTACTCGAGGTTTTCCTGCTATTTCACCAGAGATCACTTCGGAGGCATTTATTTTTTCCCAAGCCAATTGATCAATTATTTCATGGCCAGATTTTAGTAAGGATGTAATTCCTTCGGAAAGCTTTGGTTCCTTTAAGTTTTCAATGATCAACTCCACCACATCAGTTGAATCACTCTTATTAGTTCCTATTACTCCAGTTGGACCACGCTTTGCCCAGCCAGTTGTATAGATGTTGTGTTCAACATGTCCTGCAATATTATTTATACGACCATTCTCAATTGTTATTCCTGGATACTCAACTGAGTCATATCCGATAGCGCTAATTACCAATCCGCATTTAATCGAAAACTTCTCACTACTTGAAACTACCTTGCCATTTTCAACTTTATTCTGAGAAAAAACAACCTCTTCAATTCTATTATTTCCTTTAAATTCAGTTGGAGCCGCCAAAAACTTGATTTCAAGTTTTCGCCCGACACCTTTTTTAGAGTGATCTGCGATTAATTTCATAGCTTCAAGATTATTCTTTAAATCTCTTTCGATCTCACTCAGTGCTGCAACTCGTGATTCAGCCTCTTGTATCTGTTTGGAATCAATATAAACATCAGTATTTTCTAGTTTTGGAAGATCTCGCAATTCAGGGGCTGTGAAGGCAGCATGTTCTGGTCCACGCCTGCCGCAAATAATTACTGTACGGATGTGGCTTTGCTTTAATTTAATAAGGGCGTGATCTGCAACATCTGTCGGATCTAGCTCTGTTGGATCAATGGCCAAAATTCTCGCCACATCCATTGCCACATTTCCAGCGCCGATTACTACAGCTGTGTCGCAAGATAGATCAACCTCAGTATTTACATAATCTGGGTGGGAGTTATACCAAGGAACAAAATCTGCAGCAGAAAGAGAGTTAGTTAGATCCTCACCTGGGATACCAAGTTTTCGCCCCCTTGAAGCACCAGTTGCAAGAACCACTGCGTCATACTGATCTCGCAGATCTTTTAGTGATACATCTTTCCCTAACTCAACATTGGCAAATAATCTAAAGCCTGGATCTTTAGCAATGTTTTCAAATACTTTAGAAACTGTCTTTATCTTTGGGTGATCTGGTGCGACCCCACTTCTCACCAATCCCCATGGTGTAGGAAGACGCTCAACCATGTCTATTGAAAATGAGAGTTCATCAGTCTGCGCCTTTTGAAATGCTTGGGCGGTGAAATAGCCAGCAGGACCTGCGCCAACTATTGCTATATTAAAATATTTCAATATTATCCAATGAAAGTTGTTATTCGGCTTCAAATGGGAACTTGCAAATTCCGAATTTCACTATTTTAGCACATCTGTTTCTCATGATATGATCTTACGACCCAGTTATTCAGCCATTGGAGGAACCATGTCTCAAAGTATGCAAAAATACATAGACGCATTTGAGAAGGCGCTTGGAATTGAAAAAATGAATATAGGAGTTTCTTTAGCGTACAATTCTCTGCCTGAATGGGATTCTCTCGGCCATATGGCGCTAGTATCTGAAATTGAGGAAGCCTTTGCAGTTCAGTTTTCAACTGAGGAAGTTATAGAGTTTTCTGACTTTAAAAAGGGCCTAGAAATACTAGGCTTAAAAGGTCAGAACTTTTAGGGAGAATCACGTGCCTTTACTCGAAAAACCTGAACTAGTAAGAAAATTACGAAATTTTCGTAAGCACGTAATTTCTAATAATGGCGAAATTGGAATCAAACAACGTGGAATCGATATGAATCTGAACAACGCTTGTAACTTACGGTGTAAACACTGCTTTACAAATTCACCAAAAGGTGAAAGAGCCAAAGAGCGCCTTTCAGATGAAGTTATTTCGCGAATTGCAGATGAGGCTCATGAATTAGGAATTTTTGAATGGGATTTACAAGGCGGTGAACTATTATTGCAGCCTGATAAGTTATTTGATTCAATAAAAGCAATTGGTACGGATCGTTTTTATATGTATTTAACAACTAATGGTTATTTTATGACTGAAGAAATTGCAATAACCTTAAGAGATCTAGGAATAAATCGTGTTTCTGTGAGTATCGATAGTATTCATCCAAAAGAACATGATGAATTCCGAGGTCGAAAGAACTCTTGGGAAAAAGCTATTAAGGCTTTAGAAATAGTTCAAAAGGTTGGACTGACTCCTTATTTGAACATCACGGTCGGACACTACAACGCAACTAGCGACGATGTTCGAGCTTTATTCCAATTATCCAAAGACAAAAAGTATACAACATTAGTAAATGTAGCGACTCCAAGCGGAATGTGGAATCAAGTAGATGACGTAATGGTTGATGATGATGACAAAGCGCACTTAATTGAATTACGCAAAGAGTTCAAGAATGTGATTCGTAATCTATGGAACCCTTTTGATCCAAAACGAGAAGCCGTCATGGGTTGCAATACTGTAAACCGACTTTATATAACCCCTCTGGGTGACGTTTTACCCTGTCCATATGTACACATAAAAATTGGCAATGTTTATGAAGCAAGCCTGCGAGAAATTAGTGAAAATGCATTCAGGATAAGACAATTTAGAGAAAACTCTAAATTATGTTTAGCTGGAGAAGATAAGGAGTTTTTCAAAAATTATATGAACTTCCCGGGTACTTCAATTTTCAATCCGAAAGATGCATTTGAAATTTTTTCGAATGATGATGTGTTGCCAGAGGGGGCTATAAAACTTCCTGTCCTTAACGATTAGTTTCATTTTTAATTAAGTGGACACTCCAAATTATAGAAGACTTCTAATCAATTCGATAATTAATAATTTTGGTGTGTGTTTAATAGATCAGGAAGTTAATCGAACCCTAACTTACCAAGAGCTTTCGGATCTAATTTCAAATTTTGAAACGCAATTCCTGCCTGGAGGACTTTACGTTATTGTCGCTCATAATAGTATTGACTCGATTGCTTGTTTTTTGGCAGTAATTAAGGCAGAGGCTTCGGCCGTTCTGCTTAGCCCACAATCATCGAAAGAAAGTATACTTTTATTTTGTAAAAATTTTGGTGTTAATGGTTTGGTTGATTTTTCATACTCAAAGTCATTAGAGATTAAATTTTTTGAGCAAGAAAAATTACTGGGTTCGAAAGAAATTGCTGTTCTGTTACAAACATCTGGTTCTCTTGGTATGCCTAAATTAGCGAAAATTAATGCAGAAAATTTATATGCAAATTTTTACAACATTATCAATAGACTAAATTTAAGGGAAAGCAATAGATCCATCACTACCTTACCATGGAGTTATTCGTACGGTTTATCAAATCTGCTAACTCATTTGCTCACAGGAAATTCAATGGTTCTGTCAAATTTTTCGACGATTCAAACAGAATTTTATGATACGGCTATTGAATTAAAAGTTACTAATTTTGGTGCAATTCCCCAGCAATATTTAGGCATGAGCAGGCATATCAATAAATTAATGGATTCAAAATACATACTAAACTTAACTCAAGCAGGTGGGCATTTAAGTCTTACCGAAAGACTTAAATGGTTTAAAATATGTGATGAAAATAGGAAACAGTTTACGGTTATGTACGGCCAAACAGAAGCCACAGCTAGAATCGCTATCCTTAACCACGCAGATTTCATTGGAAAGGAACGGACTGTTGGAACACCTGAGGGCTTTGGAGATGTTTATGATGTAGATGGAGAGTTATTCTTGGCAGGTCCTGGAGTTTTTTGCGGTTATGCAAAAAGTAACACTGACCTAAGGCACCAGAACCAGAATCTGAAATTTCTTGCCACTGGGGATTTGGGGGTTGTTGACCAAGAAGGTTTTATACAAATATTGGGCAGGAAAAAAAGAGATGTAAAAATAAATGGGATTCGGGTGAATCTTGATTATCTTGAAAGATCTTTAGAAAATTTGGGAATTTTTGCTGCAGCTGTCGAGAAACTAGGGTGCATTTACATATTCTTAAATTTGCAAGATGACGCACATAATGCTAGTTCTTTTCTGCAGAATAATTTTCAACTATCTAAACGAAATTTACGAATGTTAGTTTTAGAAGAATTTCCTCATAACATAAATGGTAAAATGAATTATTTAAAATTACAAGAGATGATTGATTGATCATGATAAAAAATGAGGAGTTACAACGGCTAATTTTTGAATTCATACAGCGCACCCCAGCGTTTGGTCAAGATACAAGAGAAGTCTATGAGCAGAAAGATTTGATTTTAAATCTCCTACATAAAAAATTTAGCCAGCACCTTAGTTATGGCTTAATTTCTCGATTAAATAATGAAGATATCTTCGAATTAAAAAATAAAAAATCAATTTTTATACCGGTTGATTATTTTAAAAGACGAGACCTAGAATTTGATAGTTCTTACAGATCTTTATATTCGTCTGGCACATCTAAAGAGGGTAAAAGTCGAGTTTCTATGGACAAGAATGATGCCATGAATCAGCGGATTGCACTGTCAAAAATACTTACAACCTTCTTTGGAAATGTTCGCCGACCCATGCTTTTTTTAAATTCGCCATTTACTGCTTCGACTAGTGAATTAACGGCTGCTCATGCGGCTTATGTTGGATTTTCATTACTTAGTAGTCGCAATTATTTTTTAGAAAAAAACGGGAGTATCGTGAAAGAAGTTTTTGAGTTTTGTAAAAAGTTTCATGAGGAATCACCCATAATATTTGGATTTACTTTCAAAATATATGAATCTATTCTAAGTGAAGGCTTCTCACTTGGAAATTTCCCCAATCTTACTGTTATCCACGGGGGAGGCTGGAAAAAACTCGAAAAAATCTCTTTGAGTAAAAAAAATTTTCGTACAAAAATTTTTGAAACATTAGGAACTAGGAGAGTGCATGATTACTACGGAATGGCAGAGCAGACTGGTGGTATTTACTTAGAGTGTCATGAAGAGCGATATCATGTTTCTAATTTTTCTGACATATTTGTTAGAGATGGTTCGCTAGGAATAATTAACGATGGAACTCACGGAATCATTCAGAGCATATCGTTGCTGAATTCAAGCTACCCTGCTTTTAGCATTTTAACAAAGGACGTTGGCTATCTCCACTATGACAAGGCATCTGATTGCCCCTGTGGAATCCCTGGAAAAACAGTGGGTGTAGTAGGTCGAATTAACTCTGCTGAGCTAAGGGGATGTAGTGATAGCCTTTCGTAATGATGCTGAGAAACTACATTAAGAAACCAAAAATACATGTATCTTAAATCTGCCACGCAAAAAGTTATAAGAAGTGAGCGAGTTGTATTCAACCATAAAACTAAAAAGTTTCTGGTATCCCTCAAAAAATTACTCCAAAATTACGCAAATACCAACCGAGATGTAAATTTATTTGCCTTTTCACGGTATCTTGGAAAAGTTATTGATGAAGAACAAAACTATAGGACTCAAGGATACGTGAGGGTGGGAACTGGTTTATGCCTACACATTACTCCCGGTAATGTGCCCTTAGGTTTTGCCTATTCATTTATATGGGGCTTGATTAGCGGCAATTCGAATCTTGTTAAACTACCAAGTAATTTAGATAATTCGAGTTTACTTTTTTTAGATGCATTAAATGCGTTGAAGGAGCTTGACCCTCAAAGCATTGATTGGGATGAGCACTCCTTCTTTCAGGCCGATCATGGTAGTGATTTCGTCAAAGATATGAATGCCATCTGTGATAGCAGGGTTATTTGGGGATCAAATGAAACTGTAGAAGTTTTTCGAAAAATGGATACAAGTGCTTTTTGCCGGGATGTCTTTTTTCCAAACAGAAAATCTCTTTGTTTAATCTCCATCTCTACCTTGATCGATTTTTCGGAAAAGGATTTAATATTACTTGCAAGAAGATTTTGTACAGATTTCGAGAGTTTTAATCAGATGGCATGCTCTTCCCCTACATCTGTGTTCTGGATTGAAGATTCTAAAGTTTCAATTGAACGGTCTCAAAATTTGATTAAGAGATTTTGGCAAATGGTAAACAACGAAGTTAGGTGGCTAGATAGCGACGCACCTTTTCTTGGAACTTTGAGAATTAATAATATTGCTTCAAATTTAACGCTAGAAAGCAATGTAGATATCTTAAACTTTAGTAAAATCACGGTAATTGAGTCAAACTCTGAAGAAAAACTTAGGACAATCGGGGGCTATGGCTGTTTTGGACAAATCCGTGTGAAATCCGCCATCGATGCATTCCACCAAAATGATCCCAGTATTCAAACAGTTACTCACCTAGGCATCGACTCTGCTAAGCTGCTGAATGAAATATTAGAAGTTGGTTTAATTGCCCCAGCAAGACTCGTTCCGATCGGTACAGCTCTTACATTCGAACTTAGGTGGGATGGGCTAGATCCCATTTGTATTCTTAGTAAATTAGTTAGGACAGCATGACTAAAATAAACTATGTAGATATGCAACCAAACAAGGGTAAATTCCAATTCATAGGGGAAGTGCAAAGTTTAGAGTCAGGCAAGAGTATCGAAGTTATTTGGAAATTATCCCCGTCATATTGGTTTTTTGAAGACCATTGGCCTGATAATCCAACTGTGCCAGCTGTCATCCAATTAGAAGCAATTTTTCAAAATTCAGCCTTGATTTACTTTACTAGAAGTCAGAATACTGAAAAGTTTATTTACGTTGCTAGGATTATCGATGCTACTTTTCACAAAAAACTAGTGCCCGGGGACATTGTTACCATACATTCCACGGCAATGAAAGGAAAAAGAGGATTTCATAAAATTGAAAGCCTAATGAAACGGCAAGGGGAGATCATCTGCAAATGTCATTTTGAAATCTTTCTTGAAAGTGAGAGTTTGCATGGCTGAACGTATATCCCTTATTAGGGCTTGCAAAAAAAGTGCTGAATTTAATGTCTAATATTTTAGTTGTGGGTGCTAGCGGTGAAATTGGAAATGCAATTGTAAATGAACTCGTGACCGAAGGATACAATGTTATTGCCACAAGTAAAAAAACAATTAGAGAAACTTCACCAAACCCTAGAATTCGATGGTTTGAATTAGACCTTTCTAATGATACGGAACTTCAAAAGCAAATCAAAAATTTAATAGCGAGTGTAAAAAACATAGATGGAATTGTTTTTTCTTCAGGAATTATGTCAAGTAGCTTTGGTTTATTTACAACTGATAGTGAATTTGAGAATATCATGAAAGTGAACTTTATTAATGTTTCGAAAGCCACCCGAGAGTTCGTGAGGCATTATATAAACAAGGGATTAAGTTCTATAGTTTTTCTTTCAAGCACTTCAGGATCAAACCCTGATGGTGGTCGCCTACTTTATGGTGCATCAAAAGCAGCGCTAACTCAAGCTAGTCGAGTGTTAGCAAGAGAATTAGGTTCGAAAGGAATTAGGGTGAATAGTGTTTCACCTGGTTTAATCGAAAGTAATATGGTTAACTTGAACATTAATCTTGAAAAAAAAGCAGAATTGGTTAGTCGGCTTTTTCTCAAGAGAATTGGTACTCCGTCGGAAGTTGCAAAACTTGTTATCTTTCTAATTTCAGATAAATCATCTTACATTTCTGGTCAAGATCTAAAAATAGATGGAGGGATGGCTTGGTAGAAAAAAATTTAGATTTCCAAAAATTAGCTTATTTGATTAAGAAAGATATGTTAGATATTGCTCAAGAACATAATTCATATGGCTCTCATTTGGGTGGAAGTTTGTCAATTATTGAAATACTTTTATCAATTCATAGTACTTTTGACTTGTTATCAGATGATATTTTAGTTCTAAGTAAAGGACATGGATCTCTGGGTTTGTATTCTTTTTATAGAAAAGTACTGGGTATTGAACTAAAGGTTAAATACAATCCTGGTGAAACTAACTTAGGTCATCCCGTTCGTAATTTACAAAATAAAGTTTATGTGTCGACTGGTTCGCTAGGCATAGGAATGGCTGCGGCGCTTGGAATAGCCTTGTCAAATAAATTAAATAAACGGGAAGGTTATGTTTTAGTAATTTTAGGTGACGGAGAATGTAACGAAGGCATAGTGTGGGAATGTGCTAGAATAGCAAATTCTTTGAAATTAAATAATTTGATTTGCATTATTGATATGAATGAATACCAACAAACTGGCCCAACATCGCTTATCTCTGGAAATTATAAACTTGCCAGTGTCTTTAGAGGCTTTGGATGGAGCGTACAAGGTGTAGACGGTCATGATGTGCTAGCGTTGAAAAGGGTGCTCGTTCGGACCAAGATTTCTAGTGCTAAGAAAAAAAATCCGTGTGTCATCATTGCTAAGACATTGAAGGGTAAGGGAATCTCTGCAATTGAAGACAACAATATTGGTCACCATATTTCTCTTTCTGCTGATGGATTCAAAGAAGCCCATAACTCAATCCAAGAATCTTTACACCAATTAGAAAAAGATTTAAACTAAAATGAATTCACGGTATAACGGTGTCTCATTAAGAGGCTCATATGGTTTGATGTTGAACGAGCTTTCAAATGAAACTGATTTTTTTGTTGCTGCTTGTGATACGTCAACTTCTGCTGGACTAGACAGATTCAAAAGCAAAAATGAGAACCGTTATATTGAATTCGGTATTTCAGAACAAGCAGCTATGTCAGCTGCTGCTGCCTTCACTTTGCAAAACAATAAGATGTTTCTGAGTACTTTTGCTCCTTTTCTAACTTATCGTTGCGCTGAACAAATTAAAGTTTCGGTTAGTTATGATAAAGCCCCGCTTTGTTTTGTAGGTTTAGCATCAGGATTAGTTCAATCACATCTAGGTGGTACCCATTGCTCATTTTCGGAAAATGCTTTTCTAAAGTCGTTAAGTAATGTAGAAGTGTACACACCGGCTAATCAATCTGAACTTTTGTTGGTTCTAAGGAGCTATCTAGAGAAACCTAAACCTGTCTACATAAGACTTTTGGGAGACTCAAAACTAAACAGAAATCAATCAGATGAAATTTCTCCTTTTTTTTATAAACAGAGAGACGGAAAAGAAGTCGCTATTGTCTTTACTGGAACTCTATTTCATTACGAAAGCAAATTACTTGAAGCACTCAATATTTATAATTTAAAACCCTCAACCTACTCCCTAGCAAATTTGAATCAAGATAATTTCGGAAATGTGATTAAAGAATTGGCAGAATTTAGTAAAGTTTTCTTTGTAGAAGAGCACACGGTATTGGGTTCTATGTATTCTGAAATAAAACTATATGGACCAGAAATCGATTCAAAGTTTATCGGGATCGATTTAAACTTAGTTGAGTTAGGCGGAAGTTACGAAGAGGCTCTTCATAGCACTAAATTGGACGTGATTGGTATTACCCAACAAATTCTATCCGCAATTTAAAAAACGGCTAAATATTATAATTTTTATTTAGAGCAATAACTTTCGCTGGATTTCCTAAAACAACGACGTTATCTGGTACATCATTTAGTACAACTGAGCCCGCACCAATCAAAACATTGTTTCCTATACTTACCCCATCTCTTATTATCGCCCCTGAACCGATAAATGTGCTTGTTCCCACTGAAGTGTGCCCGTTGATATTTACAAGCGATGAAATGGAACTGTTTTTTCTGATAGTTACATCGTGACCAATAATTGAGCCACAATTGACAAAGACATTTTCTTCTAGAAATGTGTTATGTGAAATACTGCAATTCCAAGATACGATTACTCCATCTGCCAGTTGGGCAGATTCCGATATTATGCTTTGTGGATCGATGACTTGTGTTAGTTTTCCGCGCACAAGCTGAATTTTATTCAAGATGAACTCTCGATGAAGCGGATTTCCAACTGCAATGATGAATTTGGATTGATTGATTAGTTCAGATTGAGACCGTAATTTCTCGAAAGATTTTGCTGGAACGTTATCCACCGAACCAGTGTTCCCTTGGATAAAATCATCAACTATTAATAAGTTTGAGATTGAGTTGCCTATTCTTTTCGTCAATAAGTAAACTACCTCCCTTCCGAGCGCTCCACCCCCATAAATAAAAATCAATTAGTTATTTACCATCAATTTTTTTTGTAAGTTCTTGTATTGTTTTAACTCTGGATCGTGAAAAAACTGTTGGGGAATCATAACGTACCAAACTTTCACACTCTTCAAATTCCCCCGTCAACGCATCAATGACTTCAATGGAAGAGGCATCGTTGCCATTTTGATAGATAAAATCAGTCATTACTCTCGGTAATCCGCTTTCATTAGGCCCACTTGAGTGCCATAAACGTGAATCCATTAGAACTGCGTCACCCTTTTTAAGAGTAGGTTTAAGTCGCGGCCAATCGCCAAGTATTCCTGAATCAATTTCACCGGCATCATCAAGGTAACCAAATTTATGTGTTCCTAAAAGGAATTCTAACCCACCAGAATTTTCATTTATATCAGTTAAAGCAATAAAAAGACTTGCTTTTTCCATCGTGCCACGTTGATAGCCAGTGTCCTGATGTAGAAAAATAGATCCTTTGTAACTACCATCCTTTGCGACGACTCTGCGCTTGAATACCCCTACGTTATAACCAAAAATGGTACTGACTATAGAAAGAACTTCCTTTGATCTCGATAACGAAACTAAGGAGCTCGGCAAATCAAGCGATTCAACTGGATTAAAGCCTAGTACACGTGTATCCGAGCTACTGCTGGACGCTGATTGCCAATCGCTAAGAAGACTCTCAACATGGGACCTTGGAATTAAGTTCCGAAACACTTCTAGTCCAGACATTCTAAAATTATCTACAGTGCCCCCACCACCACCAATTAAACTTGCCCTATCAGCCTCCAATCTAATTTTTTGGTTAATATTCAACATAATAGACTCCTTAAAGTAGTTAGATGAAAAGTTTAGCATAAAGCTCGTTATTCCATTATAGTTTTACATGCCCATTAACTGTGTCGGTATAGATGCCGTTGAAATCAAAAGGTTTTTAAAAATAAACAGTTCATTCAAACGCTTCTCACAAAAAGTTTTTACACAAAACGAGATAAGTTTTGTCGGACGTTCACAAGCAGGGAATTTTGCTGCGAAAGAGGCAGTCAGAAAAGCATTTTGGGAATACATAAGATTGGATTTTTTGGACTTTGAAGTGCTTAGAGCGTTCTCGGGTCGCCCAATTTTTGTACTGGTTACACCAACATTGCTTTCTGAAAGCAGGATAGAAATCCAATCGGTTGATCTGTCAATCACCTACTCGTCAGAGTTAGCAATAGCCTGTGCACAGGTTGTGCTTAATTTTACTGAAACTCAGATTTAATGAATTAATACTCTGATTCTTTGCCTTAAGGACAAATTTGTTCAATAATTCTAAATAATTTAATAAGTGCTAAGTTTGTTGTTAATATTTAAAAGAATTTAGAATATAGAAGTCAGTAATAACATTATCAAATCATTATTCTATAAGAAACTTTTCTGCTAAAGCCCCACCGTGAAGTAAAAGTATCAAAAGATTTTTATATTAGCTATTTTAGTATCTGATAAGAGATTCTTAATGTAATATATCTAGATCTATTTGAAATGAATCAGCAATTTAATATGTGAATCAACATGGAATTTTGATATTTTTTTAATTAAGGTAATTGTTTAGCCAGGAACTACCTTATAGCAATGATAAAAAACTATGCACTCTAAAAGTGACCTATTCAAATCAAATACTTGAAAGAAGTGAATTAACTTATAAGAACAGATCACCTTGCTGAATCTAAATGAAAGACAACTTTAGATTATCTAGGTCGATTTTGAAAAAGTATAATTGTTAAATCTTTGGCTGTACAATATTGGTTAGGATTTTTGACTTCAGTACACATTGTTTTGTTTTAAGACTTTCCATTGCGGAGACGAGAGGATTTGAACCTCCGAAACCCTTTAGGGGTTAACCTCATTAGCAGTGAGGCGCACTAGACCGGGCTATGCGACGTCTCCAACGCACA
>Ga0209550_10005460_pt1 | contig 11915 bp, 10 predicted proteins | sample LauGreSuBDMM15SN_2_FD_187567 | JGI IMG/M metagenome (GOLD analysis project Ga0209550, IMG submission 187567) | Freshwater lake microbial communities from Lake Michigan, USA - Su13.BD.MM15.SN (SPAdes) (version 5) | ecosystem: Environmental > Aquatic > Freshwater > Lake | place: Lake Michigan... | reverse complement strand
GAAAGGGCGACGTCCTAGGCCACTAGACGATGGGGACTAGAGGGGTAAGGGTATCGGTCATCTACTTCATATCAAAACTAATTTAAATGGGATGATTTACACATGGAAATAATCACAAACGTCACAGAAGGTGTAATTAATAAGGCTGCGAAAGCTTTAAAAGATGCTCATCTTGTGGCATTTCCAACCGAAACTGTTTATGGGTTAGGAGCTGATGCAACTAATGAAACCGCAGTGGGCAGGATTTATTCAGCTAAAGGTAGACCAACCAACCATCCAGTAATAGTTCATATCTCATCAATTAAGCTTTTAGACAAATGGGCAATAGAAATACCAGAGTATGCAATAAACCTTGCCAGTGAGTTTTGGCCAGGACCAATGACATTAATTCTAAAAAGAAGTAATTTAGCCGAAGATTTTATTACCGGAGGGCAAGACAATGTTGGACTTAGAGTTCCAAATCATTCTATTGCCCTAGCACTTCTAACTGAATTTGAAAAATTAGGGGGGTATGGAATTGCTGCACCCAGCGCAAATAGATTTGGAGCAGTTTCTCCAACAACCGCTAAAGCAGTTAATAGAGAGTTGTGTAATTTTTTACAAATAGAAGATTTGATATTGGATGGCGGACAATGTTTGGTTGGTGTTGAATCAACAATTATTGATTGTGTAAAAGATTATCCAGTTGTATTGCGGCCCGGTGCAGTTACTATTGAAATGATTGAGACAATAACAAGTTTACAATCGAGTACAAAATTTAACAAAAATTTGACTAAAGCCTCCGGGTTATTAGAATCTCACTATTCACCAAAAGCAAAAGTTATCATATGTGCTGATGTTGAGCCTGGTGAAGGATTTATTGCAATGTCAACAACCTTGACCCCAGATGGAGTAATTAGGCTCGCTGCTCCAACAGATATCGAGCAGTATGCAAGAGATTTATACAGTGCATTTAGAGATGCTGATATCAAAGGTATAGCTTCAATAAAAATAGTTCCACCTGAGGGAAATGGCTTAGCTGAGGCAATTAGAGATAGAATTCTAAAAGCATCTTCACGTTAGATTTTGAATTAAATTATCTATAGTATTCAAGTGCTTTTTTCTGCACGACTGCATAGTCGAGGTACTTTTTCGCTATTTTATAGTTAATCTCCGACGCAATATCTACTAAATTATCATCTTTTAAAGCGAGGTATATTTGATCAAGTATTTCATTTTGGTTTAATCCCACAATAGACGCGACAGCTCCAAGATTTACCCACTCGTTTGCACAAGAAGTATTGGTTTGGATTGGATAAGCGCCCATAACAAGTGATTCAAGAAACGCAGTACTTATTCCGTCACTGCCTGAACAACCGATATGTATCCGTGAACTCGAAAACTCTAATAACATCTCAGAATGTGATATTCGATCACGGTTAGTTGTTATTTTTATTTTCGATCGCACTTCACTTGGTAGCGCTTCAACTATTTTAAGCACATCATCAGTTACAGAATAAATATGCACTTGAAATTCTGGATAGCTGGTTAATATTTTTGGAAGGAGTGGAATCACAACTTCCGCACGGCCGAAAGTACCTCCGTACCCCTTAATTAGAATTTTCTTTCTAAGTGAAGTGGTCAAATTATCTAATCTGAGCAGTTCTAAGTCAAACCCACCAGCATTAGGAATACAAGGAAGATCGATTCCAGTGAAGCCAAATTCTCTTGCTAAGGCGTAATCTCTTTGGCATTCGGCGGAATAAAAATCAGCTTTTGAAAGAATACTCTTTATGCGGAGCATATGGTCAGAAAATTTTCTAAAATAAAAAATGTCACTTCCCCAATTTGTGACAATTATTGTTTGATTTTCAATTAGTTTAAAATCAAGATTGTCTAATAAGTACCCTGCGCCTTGAATTTCGATAGCGTGAATATAATCAAATTTTTCACGCTTAAGTAAATGTGTAAGGAAAAAGATTCTCGTGAATTTATTAAGAAATTTTCCCAATAGCTCAAAATATATAAAATCGATGTATCCATTAAAAAACTTACTTCCTATTGGGGATAAGAATATAAATTTTGAATACCTATTTTGCTTAGTTAAAGTTTTTATTAATTTATGTTGATTTCTATATTTTTTTGAGGCAAAAATATAGAAATCTATTTTCTCGGTGGAGAATTGTTTCAACCATCTACCAAGATGAACACTATCCATTATTCCAATTATTAAAACCTTTTTTCTCTCCTTAACCACCGACAATCCTTTGCACTAATTTCGGGAATTTATTGACTATGTAAGAACTTAATGGCAGTAGCAGCAAGTACATAACTATGTGTAACTTTGCTTCCTCAGGCCACCCTCGTCTATTTTTGAAAGCCAGAAAAAGTAGTTTTCTATGGGCAATTGTTGAATCAAAAAAAGCAAGTCGTGCTGCAAGATAGTAAGAGTTTCCAAGTGCTTTTCTTTGTAAAGGTACCGATATTTTGTTTTCAAGGATAAATTTTTCTATTACTGTTATGCGTTCTGTGGCCATTGATTTTCCTCGCTGTGAAAATGAGGTAGAGCTTAAACTTTCTCGCCATTGCGCTAAAACCCCTGGTAACCTAACAATAATTCCCTGCCTACTCATTCTTAGCCAAAAGTCGTAGTCACTCACAAATTTCCATTTAGTGCTCCTTCCTCCAATTTTAAGCGCAGTATCTTTGCGAAACAAGGTTCCAGGGCCTGGTAAACATCTGCAGCGACCAATCATTATTTCATCGGAGTATTCAGGAAGAATTGTAATTTTTTTGGTTTTCTTATCATCAGAAATAATCTTCCAATCAGGGTATATTGCTACAATCGAAGGATCAGCAAAAAGTATTTTAATGCCTTTATTGATTAAATCTCCGGTTAAAAATGGGTCATCAGCATTAACCACAAGTACAAAATCACCTCTTGAATGCTTTAAACCAGTATTCACTGCAGCTGACTCACCTAAGTTCTGCTGTGTAAGAATCTCCACTTTATCTTTGTACCTATCTAAAATTAACGAAGTTGAATCAGTTGATCCGTCATTTACAACTAAGTATTCGTAAGTGATTTCAATTTTTGCCGAAATAATCGATTCAATTGTTTCAGAAATATATTTTTCACCATTATAGACAGGTGTGATTATTGTTAAAACCAACTCATTAAGCATGAGATTAATTTACACGAAGATGTGTAAATACAGTGCTGATAGTATTAACTTCATGGCCAATGTTGCTGTTTTAGGAAGTACAGGAATGCTTGGATCTACGTTGACACGAGTTCTGCAAAGCAAATTTAATACTATTCACGAATTCAATCGATCTGGGGTTTCTGTTACTGGAATCAACAATTCAGAAGCTTTTGATGTAGGTAAAATAAGTAGTTTATCGAGTGTATTTATTAACAAGGAAATTGATTATATAATTAATTGCATCGGAATGATTAAGCAGCTTATAAATATAAATAACTCAGATGATATTGTACTTGCACAAAAAATAAATTCTGAATTCTTAGTCGAGTTAGAAAATTTTTCAATCAAATCCGGTATACGTGTAATTCAAATTGGAACTGATTGTGTATATTCCGGCAAGTCAGGCAGATATTCAGAAAAAGATACACCTGATCCAATTGATGTTTATGGTATTACTAAAAACCTTGGTGAAAAATCTGCTATTTCATCTATGCTAATTAGGTGCTCAATTATTGGGAGGGAGGAGCACACTGGTAATTCTCTGATGGAGTGGGTACTAAAACAACCTTTAGGTGCGAAGATTAATGGTTATACAAATCATATTTGGAATGGCGTCACGACTTTGCATTTTTCTCAAATAGTTTCTGGAATTATTAAATCAAATAGTTTTAAGGCAGGAGTTCAGCACTTGATCCCAAAAAACATAATTAGTAAATATGAATTATTAAATTTAATTGCGCATTATTTTGAGCGTCGTGATTTACAGATATGCAAATTTGAAGCGGATATCGCGACTGATAGAAGTCTTGCTACTAATGATTTTGAACAGAATCTTCAGTTCTGGCAACTTGGGGGGTATAATAAAATCCCTACAATTGAAGAAATGATGTCTACCTATTCTCAGTGGTATCCATTACATCACTAGTAAATTAGGAGTAAAATGAGTAATCCATTTAAGTCCACAGTTGTGACAATCACTGGTGGAACTGGATCATTTGGCTCAACAATGGTTCGTCAACTTTTATCTGATGGCGTTTCAGAGGTGCGAGTATTCAGTCGTGATGAAACAAAACAAGATGAAATGAGAAATAATTTTAAAGATGAACGAATAAAATTTTTTATCGGTGATGTTAGAGACCAATCAAGTATTGACACTGCATTCGAAGGATCAGATTACGTTTTCCATGCCGCTGCGCTCAAGCAAGTACCTTCTTGTGAATTTTTTCCTATGCAAGCTGTCGCAACAAATATTAATGGAAGTTCGAATGTAATTAATAGTGCAGTTAAACACAACGTAAAGAGTGTAGTTTGTTTGAGTTCAGATAAGGCTGTTTATCCAATCAATGCAATGGGAATGACCAAAGCAATGATGGAAAAAGTAGCTCAGTCCTATTCTCGTAATTATCCAGACAGTCAAACTAAAATTTCAATTACAAGGTACGGAAACGTGATGATGTCTCGTGGTTCAGTCATACCACTATTTTTTGATCAGATTCGGAAAAACGAACCTATTACAATTACTAATCCATCAATGACAAGATTTATGATGTCACTTGAAGATTCTGTTAGCCTGGTTAAATATGCTTTTTTAAATGCAATTAATGGTGATTTATTTGTAAGAAAAGCACCAGCGTGCTCAGTAGAGATATTGGCTAAAGCGATAGCAACAATTGCTGGGGTTGAAAGAAAAGTACAAATCAAAAATATTGGTACTAGGCATGGTGAAAAACTCTATGAATCTCTATTGGGTAGCGAAGAAGGTCATAGATCTATTGATTGTGGAGATTATTTTAAAGTACCACTAGATGCTCGATCTCTTGATTATCAAATCTATTTTGATAAAGGGCAAGAAGAAATTACTGAAGATGGATCATATACCTCACATAGCACCCGCCAATTAAACGTAGAAGAGGTTATAAAATTGATAAACGCTTTACCGGAGTTCTCGAAGTATAAAGAGATCCATGCTCTATGAGTACAACTCGAGTAACTACAATAATAGGTACAAGACCTGAGTTAATTAGACTTTCACAAATTATTAAAAGGCTTGATGACGTTTTCGAGCACCGTATAGTACATACGGGGCAGAATTCAGATAGCAATCTTTCTGAAATATTTTTCAAAGATTTAAAAATTAGAAAACCAGACGTGCAATTAGAAGGCATAAATTCTTCGTTAGGAAATTTTCTCGGTAATTTATTCCCTGCCATTGAGATGGAGTTTGAAAATAATCCACCCGATGCTGTTGTAACTTTGGGAGACACCAATAGTGCATTAGCTGGAATTATTGCTAAAAGACGAGGAATACCAGTTTATCATCTTGAAGCAGGTAATCGTTCGTTTGACCAAAATGTTCCAGAAGAAATAAATAGGCGAATAGTAGATCATTTTGCAGATTTTAACCTTGCTTATACTAGCAATGCTAAAGAAAATTTATTGAGAGAGGGCATTCACCCTAGGACTATTGCAGTTATCGGCTCACCTCTTTGTGAAGTTATTACACATTCTAACGATGAAATTAATTCTTCAAATATTATAAATGAACTAAAGATTGAATCTGGAAAATATTTTCTTGTGAGCGCACATCGACAAGAGAATATTGATAACCCAGAAAGATTAGGCGAGCTAATTCAATCACTAAATGCACTAGCACATGAATATAGTTTGCCAATCATTATTTCTACACATCCTAGGACTAGGAGTAAAATTGATTCAATTTCAGTCAAAATAGATCCACTTTTAAGTTTTCTTGAGCCATTTGGATTTATAGATTATTGTAAGCTACAAAAAGAATCTCGAGTTGTTTTGTCAGATAGTGGCTCTGTATCAGAAGAAGCAGTAATACTTGGGTTTAGAGCAGTAACAATTCGTGATTCGATGGAGCGCCCAGAGGCACTTGAAGCTGGGGCAGTCATTATGAGCGGACTTAAAAAACAAGGTGTCCTTGATGCGATTAAAGTAATTGAAACTGGTACTTTGTCAAAGTTTCCCCCAAGCGAATACTTAATTTCAGATACTTCAACTAGAGTTGTTAATTTTATAGCATCTACAATTAATCAGCATAATTTCTGGAGTGGGTTGAGAAAAAAATAGAATCGTCTTGCAGTTTAAATCATAGTTAATTCTTTAATCATATTTAAAGCGGTGAGTGTTTTGTCAAAATCTGGTAGGCTAAAATTATTTAAATAACGCTTAGATACGAAAATAGAGGCTTTAAAGAGCACACTGATGTTAACTTAGGAATTAAACCAGGTAAAATTATTTATCAAGGTACATTTGGTGAGATCAAAAAAGCGGTGCCAGATTTTGAACGCCAAGCCCAATTGATAGGTTTATAGGCTGCCTCTTGGATTTTGTATATAAAAATCCGCTAGTATTAACGAATCTCGCTCCATCAGCGCGGAGCACAGAAGGGCCTTTAGCTCAGTCGGTAGAGCAACGGACTTTTAATCCGTGGGTCGTCGGTTCGATCCCGACAGGGCCCACCCAGTTTGGAATAAATACGAAATGCTCAAATTGTATTTGAGCGTAATAAAGTAATAAATAAGTTATATTTACAATATGACTAGTAAAAGTGTATCGATCTTTATATGTTGTAAAATTGCATGTTAGATAATACTAGACGCGCAACTCTTGATTAATTTGGAAATTATGAAATTAGTTAATAACATAACTAAACATAAATATTTTGATAATTTATTTTTGTTACCATTAGGATTATTTTTTTCGTTTTGTCTAAGCCCATCAAATACAACTTCTCTAGGCATTACTTCTGGAGATGATGGACCAGTATTGTCATCCATTTCATATAAATACTTCGATTTAATTGGTGAAAATGTTGCTACACAAGATTCGCTTACAATGATGTGGACTACTTCAACAAAATGGCTGCCAGCAATTTGCTATAAATATTTTTCAATTGATCCATCTATGTTTCACTTTATTTTTACACACGCACAAATCACATTAATAATCATAGGAGTTTTTCGATTAGCCTCCGTAATATCAAATTCACGAACAGTGGCTTATATTTCTATTAGTTTAACAATGATTTATGAGCCCTATTTCATAAATATGGGTTGGTATGGTGATGAGTTTTTTATGCCGTATACAACTTGGGTCGCTATAGGACCTTTATTACTAGCTTGGGCAAATTTACTTGAAGAACAAAACAAAAAAGGCATTATCTACTTACTTATTGGTACATCCATCCATCCATCCATGGGTTTTTGTGCACTATTTTTAGCTATCGTAACAAAATTAAAATTAAGAAAATTAATCAGAAAAGATATTACAACAATATACATTCCAGCCGTGGCCGGTGTAACAATTATCTCATTTTTATCAACTTTGCCAATTTGGCTGAACCAATATCGAGGACCACCAAGTATGCGGTTAACACCAGATGTTGTCCATTGGGAAGCATGGAAACTAACATCAAATAATATTTTCTCAGTAAGTTCAAGTTACGCTGTTGTTTTTAGTATCTCAATTTTTTCTTTGATTTATTTTTTAAAGAACGTATTAAATTCATATTATTTGGTTACGATTAAAGTGTTTATTGCATCTGTATTTTTGGTATTAATTCAAGCTTTAGCTTACACATTTGGTTTGCGAGAAATTTACAGTGCTTCATTGGCCCGAGTTACAATGTTTAGTTCAATTTTTATGACAATTATTTCTGCATGCGTAATCAATTACTTTTTATCAAATTCAAATACCCGCTTGAATCTCAAGCTAGTTGGAGCACTCATATTTGCTTTACTTTTCCCAAGTTTTGGGAGCTTTATTATCATAATTTCAATTTTAATTGCTTTTAATTTGGTAAATAGTCAAGTGGGTAAATTCCAATTATTGATTTTTTGTTTAGTTCTATTTGCCAATGTTTACTTTTATACTCAAAGTTTTGAGAGTTTAAAATACTCATCAACTAATTATCAACTCTCTGGTGATCTAGTAACTGCACGAACTTTAAGTTTGCGAATCTTTTATCATTTTTTTGCTAACTATACGAATATTTTTTTATTGGTATCTGTATTTTTATTTGTCTACACTGCGACAAAAAGAAAGAATTTTGTTAAAAAATTCACAGCAAGCATTTTGATATTTTTAAGCCTTGTGACCGTATTAGGACGGTTACAATTAAGTTTAATAAGGGGAAGTGAACATTTAGAATGGGTTAAGACACAGGAATGGGCTAATGAGAATACAGACCTCAGCTCTATATTTCTAACTAGATCTGGACTAGATATTTATGAGTCATGGTCCACTCTAAGTGAGAGAATTAGAATAGTTGTAGACGTTGAATATCAAGGCGCGTATCTATATAGCAAAGCTGACGATCTCTTTAATAAAAAACGGCGCATATTTCCATTAACACCATCGGTCAATGCAAGCGCAGCGACTCAGGAACAGTTTTTCAATGATTTTTCAGATCAATTTGGTGGCAACTATTTGGTTACAACAAATTTGAATACGCAATTACGTTATAAAATTGTTTATAAGAATTCTAAATATGTAATATACTTACTTAACTAATCGATTTCTCTCATGTAGAAGATCTTTCTTGAGTAAAAAAAGCCCAATAACATGTGTAAAAGATAATTTGATTATTTTCTTACTTAAATATACTTTAGTTTCTCCATATTTTCGTTTAAAATGTGATACTGGTATTTCAATTATTGTAATACCTCTGCTACCCAACCATGCTTGAAATTCCCACCAAAAGCCATATTCAAGCCTAAGTTTTTTATTAGTAAAATCAATAATATCTTTTCTGTATGCAACTACAGTACCTGAAGACGGATCAATCAGTTTTGGAAAACTAAGTAGTCTGTAAATTACGTTAAATAGTTTTGATTGAAAAATTCTAGCACTTGAGTCCATTCTTGGCGATCTATACCCAACCACAACATGCTCAGATCTTAGTTGACCCATAATTCGTATTAAATCATATGGATCAGATTGTCCGTCCCCGTCGATAAACATTACGATTTCTCCTTGGACTTTTCTTATAGCTTCCTGAATTGCCTTTGAATAGCCTAGGCGGTTACTTTGCTGCGAAATCCTTACGTAATCATATTTTTTTGACAGTTCAACAATAACTTCTCTGGTTCTGTCAGTGCTACCGTCTTCAGCAACAAATATTTCATAATTAATGTTATTCGGAATAGCATTAATAATATATGTGATTAACTCCGCGATTCCATCCTCTTCATTATGCGCAGCTAAAATAATTGAAATGAGGTTATTCAATTTATACCCCCTAAGTGAATAAATATATTATTCAATAGTCTAAATTTCGCACAATTACTAGTTTTATACTACTATTGTCGTATGTTAAAAGTTTTAATTACTGGTGCTGATGGTTTCGTTGGTAAGCATTTACAAGAGTATCTCAGTTCGAACCAGAGTATTAAGGGCGCTTATGAGGTTGAAGGATTTGACTTAGCAATGGGAAAAGACATCAGAATTTTTGAAGACATCCGAAATACTGTAGATCGATTTCAGCCAGACTACATTTATCACCTTGCAGCACAGGCTTATGTACCAGAGTCTACGATGAATCCAATTCGAGGTATCGAAACTAATTTTATTGGCACTCTCAATCTACTCGAAGCAGTCCGACAAACCGGCATGCATTCAAGAGTTCACATTGCGGGCACCTCCGAAGAATATGGTTATGATAGAGACGACTTGGAGTTAACCGAAAATTCAGTAGCCATTCCTACAACGCCGTATGGAGTTTCAAAATTGGCTGCGACAACTCTTGCAATGAGTTACGCACGAATTTACGGAATGAATATAGTTGTTACTAGAGCGTGGAACCATATTGGACCGGGCGCTTCACCGAGTTATGCTGTTTCAGCGTTTTCAAAAAGGGTGGCTGAAGCGGAAAAATATGGAATAAAAGTAACACATGGAAATCTAGACGCGATCAGAAATTATACAGATGTTCGGGATATTGTTAGAGGATATATATTGGCGGTTGATCTTCCAAGTGGAATTTATAATATTGCAAGCTCTAATTCTGTCTCAATTAAATATATTTTAGATTGTTTAACTGGTTTAGCATCGAACAGTATTGTTACTGAAGAAAATTCTCATTTATTTCGCTCAATGTCTAATAAATTCCCAAAACCTTCTTTTAAAAAATTTAATAATTTAACTGGGTGGGAGCCTAGAATAGATCTTGATCAAACTATTCTAGATTCACTAAATTACTGGAGGGATAAAGTTTGAAAATTGTTAATTGCAGGGCATGTGGTTCAGAAAAATTAGTACAAACAATTGAACTTGGCGAACAATACCTGTCAGATTTTAGAATTGATCGATCGATGCCGGAGAAATTTCCATTAACAATATTATTATGTGAAGAATGCAGTTTATCTCAATTATCTGTAACTGTTAATAGAGATTTGATGTATCACGATGGTTACGGTTATCGCTCAGGAGTAAACGAACAGATTAAGACAAATTTACAAATGTTGGTTGGTTTAGCATTAAATTATGTGCCTAATCCCAGTAGTTGGCTGGATATTGCAGCAAATGATGGCACCTTGTTGTCAATGGTCCCTAAAAGTATAAAAAGAGTAGGAGTAGATCCAGTAAAGAAATTTAATTCAGAATCTATACAGCATGCCGATGAAATCATTTCAGCTTTCTACCCAGCTCCGAGTTTAGAAAGTTTGAAATTTGACGTAATTACTTCAATTTCAATGTTCTATGATTTAGATGATCCAAATAAATTTGTCTCATCAATTGCAAAAAATTTAATAGCTGGCGGAGTATGGGTAGTACAGCAAAATTATGTTTTAGCAATGATAGAGAATACTTCCTTTGATAATATTTGCCACGAGCATATCGAATATTATTCATTAACGGCCATGAATAAACTTGTTGAAAAATTTAATCTTGAAATTAATGAGTTTAAATCAGATCCAATAAATGGCGGCAGTTTTATAACTGTTATTTCTTATAAAGGAGCAAGGTCAGTATCTGATTCCGTAGGTAGACAGTTACAAATTGAGGCCGATTTTGGTATTTCTAGCGCAAAGAGCTATTTTGATTTTGAACAACGAATTAAAGAAGTCACTAACGATCTATTAGCAATTCTCAATTCAGCAAAAGAAAATGGTAAGTCAGTTTATATCTATGGTGCATCCACCAGAGGTGCAGTAATTTGGCAGCGGGTTGGTATAACAGATCAGCATGTTGAGTTTGCCGTTGAACGGCAAAAGGAAAAAATAGGTAAGTTTTTTTCCGCCATAGGTATTCCAATAATCTCCGAGGAAGAAATGCGAGATAATCCGCCTGATTATTTATTGGTAGGCCCATGGTTTCTCAAAGAAAGTTTCCTAAAGCGAGAGGCAGAGTATTTAAATCATGGTGGTTGTATGATCTTTCCACTTCCAAATGTTGAACAAATTAGGGCATAGGGCTAAAATCAATAAATTTTAGCAACTGGACAAGATTTGAGATTTTCTCAATTTCGGATGCAATTGGGCTCTATTAATGACCGGCCTACAGGGTCAAACCCCTGCGCCGGGCAGTAATCATGGAATGTATTTATGCTCAAAGCCGCACCCGTGCTATAAATCCTTGAGATTTGCTCCCAAGAGAGGGCAACAATTACCCCCTTTTGGTGTCTTACTAAGTAGAGGGGTCAAGACGTTGGCTCACCTGAAAGCGGGAAATCAAAGTGTCACTTCGTAAGAAGGCTCAGGCCCC
>Ga0209550_10005459_pt1 | contig 11915 bp, 9 predicted proteins | sample LauGreSuBDMM15SN_2_FD_187567 | JGI IMG/M metagenome (GOLD analysis project Ga0209550, IMG submission 187567) | Freshwater lake microbial communities from Lake Michigan, USA - Su13.BD.MM15.SN (SPAdes) (version 5) | ecosystem: Environmental > Aquatic > Freshwater > Lake | place: Lake Michigan, USA... | reverse complement strand
AGCTATTTAGGCGTGCCTCAACAATACGTGATGATCTCGACCATCGCCGCAATTCTTCTCATTGGGGGCGTCAATTTTTTTGGTCCACGCCATAGCGGCAGCTTCGCAGTCACGCTCGCACTACCGACTGTGGGCGTGATCATCGCGATCATTGCCCTCAGTGTTCCATATCTCACATTCACAAACTTAGAGCCACTGCATGGCAGTTACGGACACGTATGGATCTCTTTTGTGGGTGTCATCCTTGCCCTTAGCGGTGTGGAGGCGATCGCCAATCTCACGGGCACCATGAAGCCCGACAAAAATTCCCCCGTCGGCCTTCCCCGCGTTGGTAGGAATTCCGCCAAGGCAATCATTCCTGTGGCTATTGAAGTCAGTCTCGGCACGGTCCTTTTAGGGTGGGCGGTTTTATCCCTTCCAAAATCCCTCGCCCCCGAGATGATAGCCCGCAAAGAGGACATGCTTCGCTTTGTGGCCGAGCAATATGGCGCACTCACCTTTGGAGCAACTTTCGGACACCTATTCGGACTTGTCGTCGGTGTGATTTTCGCACTTCTTCTTTTGAGCGCGGTGAATACAGCCATAGCGGCGCTTTTGGGTCTGCTTTTTATGATGTCCCGCGAAGGCGATATGCCGCGTGGATTTTCAAAGCTCAATGGCTTCGGTGTTCCCAAGACCCCTTTGGCCATTGCCGTTGGCTTTCCGATTATCATCTTAATGATCTCGGACAATTTTGAGGCTCTGGCGAACCTCTATGCGATCGGGGTTGTAGGTGCGATCTGCGTCAACCTGAGTTCCTGTGTAACCAATTTTAAGATCGAGATGCACTGGGCAGAACGCATCCTGATGGGACTCACCACGGTGATTCTCATCGCGGTGGAGTTCACTTTGGCTCAAACGAAGCATGACGCCCTATTCTTCGTCGTTTGCGTTCTCATTGCAGGCCTCGGATTGTGGGCCTACTCAAGGAGACTCAGCGGAGTCACCACGCTCACTATGAGCCGGGAGGTAGCGCAGCTTGTTCGCCCAGAAGTGGTCGAAAGCCTCCGTCAACCGGCACACGAGACTCAAAAGATTCTTGTTTCCGTGCGCGGTCTCACCCCGGCCTTGAGCTTCGCCCTCGATGAAGCAGAGCTTCGTAAGGCAGCGCTCTATATTCTTTATGTGCGAGAGATCGCCGTCCTTTACCCCGGCATGGCTCCGAAAGCGATCGCTTGGAAAGATGATCCCGAGGCGAGCGTGATCCTCAATACGGCCGTACAGATTGGCAAATCCCGTGGGATCACCACCATTCCGCTCTTCGCTTCAGCTCCAGATGCAGCCTCACTCATTGTCGATACGGCCGCCACGATCGGTGCCGACTACTTAATCTTGGGAGCCACTCACCGTAACTCGCTTGCGAAGGTCTTAAGAGGAAATGTGGCCACCCAAGTCGCCAGCAGTTTGCCAGAAAACATCCAACTCATCATTCACGGTTGACCGGCCGGCGCCGTCTCGAGCGGCATTGGCCTATCGTGATCAAGATGGGACTCGCAAATAGCAAAAAATTCTATCCGCGTGGTGCATCGCCGGATGTCGTGTAAAAACTCGGCAGATCGATCAAGTCCATCGCCGAGGAAATTCATGTATTTTTTCATTTTCTGAACTTGGGCATTTTCGGGAACATCGGCATCGCAGGCGGACTCGTAGAGGGCGACGATGTAACCGAGGACATCGCGTCCACTGGGCAGCTTCAGATCACGCCCAGCGAGTCGGTCACGGATTTGCTGAAAGATCCAAGGATTACGAATTGCACCACGGCCGATCATGAGTCCAGCCGCGCCGGTCGCGCTCAGCGTTTCCATCGCGCTCTTCGCAGAGGTCACATTGCCGTTCGCCTGCACCGGAAACGGTAGATGACGTACGGCCTGCGCAATTCGGTCGAGATGCACGTGCGGGCCGTATTTCTCAGCCACGGTGCGACCATGAACAGTAAGTAGGTCGAGCTTGTGCTTGGAAAAAACCTCAAGCAACGCATCGAACTCCGCGGGATCAGCAAATCCCAAGCGCGTCTTCACTGTAAACGATCCCGTGATCGCCGCCCGCAACACGCCAAGCAACTCATCGACTCTCGGCAGATCGCGAAGCAATCCCCCACCCGCACATTTGCGATAGACCACGGGAGCGGGACAACCGAGGTTTAGATCCACGGCCGCGACGGGGTGTTTTTCAAGCGCCTTGGCAGTTCGGGCCATCGCCTCAAGGTCATTACCGATGATTTGTGCGACCGCTGGCCGACCTGTCGGATTTTCCGTGATCGAACGAAGGATTGATCTCTCCGGATGGTAATGCGGGGTGACTCGAAAAAACTCCGTGAAATACAGATCGGCACCACCGTAGCGAGCCATTAAGCGCCAGAAGGGCAGGTCGGTCACATCCTGCATCGGCGCGAGCGACAAGACAGGCGCGGCACTCGAAAATAAGGTCTGGATACTCATCACAAACTACAAAAGCGATTTCACCCAGCGAATCACGCTGCCGATAACTGGCAAATGCTGAAAGAATCCCGATGTGGAATCCCAGAAATCCTGATGCAAAATAATGAGCCCGCTGGAATCGAAGCAAAGGTGGCTGATCCCGATCGTGCGAATGGTCTCCTTGGAGCCCTTGAATCGCACATCCATCGTCCAACGAAAATAGTAATTCGAACCGGAGCGTGCCACATCATCGACCTGCGTCTGGAAAACCTCAGCATGCTCTAAAGTTTTCAAAAAATAATCCTGAACTGCTGTGCGACCATTTAGTGTTTTGAGGGAATCATTGAACCAGACATCCTCTGCGTAGATTCCAGCGATCTGCTCCCTCACAGTAGTCGGCGTGACATCTTTGTAGAAATTTTTGAAACGCAAAATCGCCTCCGCTTCCTTCTCGGAAGATAAGACGACGGCCTTCATTGATACCTGAGCGGCCGAATAAGCAGTCGCCGTATCCGTTGGCGGATGCGAAGCACACGCGGAGAGCCCGACGACGGCGAGGAAAAGAGCGAGAAAATTCAACATGACTTCGCACCATACGACACCCTTGGAGAAATGAAATCCACCGAATTTGACATTGCGCCCCATCCGGGCAATATGTGCGCTCAACAATTCATACATTCCATGGCACTCAAAACAGACACCCAAGCTCCTGATTTCACATTAAAAACATCGGACATGAGCGACTTCACGCTCTCCTCCCATTTCGGCAACAAACCCACCCTGCTTCTTTTCTTCCCTCTCGCCTTCACTGGCGTCTGCACACAAGAGTTCTGCGACCTTACTGCCGGCCTCCAAAAATACGCTGACCTCAATGCGAATGTCGTCGGGATCAGTGTGGACAGCCCCTTCGCGCAAGACGCCTGGGCCAAAAAGGAAGGCATCAAAATCACTCTCGTCAGCGATCTCAACAAAGAAGTGACCAAGGCCTACGATGTTCTTTTTCCGGCCTTGGCTGGGATCGGCGACACCTCCGCGCGTGCGGCATTTGTGATCGATAAAGCTGGCGTGATTCGCTACAGCGAACAGACCGCCACCCCAAAAGACCTTCCTGATTTCAACAAAATCACGGAAGTTCTCGCCTCACTCTAAACAACCCAGAGGCGAATTTTTGCCTCATAAGAAAAAAACTCCTTGTCAAAGGGCTTGGGTCATGATGACCTAACCCCCCTTTTCCGTTCAACAAGCGGAGCACAATTTATATGGCTAAAGAAATCATAGGACAGATCAAGTTGCAGATTCCCGCTGGTTCAGCAAATCCAGCTCCACCCGTAGGCCCAGCTTTGGGCCAACAGGGCGTGAACATCATGGCTTTCTGCAAAGAATTTAACGCTGCCACACAAAAGCAGGCAGGCGACATCCTTCCGGTGGTGATCACCGTTTACAAGGACAAGAGCTTCACTTTCATCACCAAGGCCCCACCTGCCGCCATTCTTCTCAAAAAAGCGGCCGGTCTTGCTTCGGGATCTAAAGAACCCAACAAAATCAAGGTGGGTAAAATCTCCAAAAAGCAGGTCATGGATATCGTGAAGATCAAAATGCGCGATATGAATGCCCGCGATGAGGAAGCTGCCTTCCGAACCCTCTGCGGCACAGCCCGCCAGATGGGCCTCGAAATCGGCGATTAATTCGCACGATACAACGTTTACAAAAATCAGCCCGCCTTGCAAAAGGCGGGCTGTTTTTTTTAGTTCAGATCGGCTCCCCCCACCCTCAAATCCCTAGATTGATTTGGGATGCGAGCTCCTCAGCGGGATACGTCCATATCTCCGATAACGTCGGATGGTAATGAGGTATCGTCGCGAAGTCCTGAACGGTGGCGCGGTAGTGCATGGCCACAGTCACTTCATGAATCAATTCCGCCGCATCGGGTCCCACGACAGCCGCGCCAAGCATCTCGCCCGTTTCTTTTGAGGCTGTGATTTTCACAAAGCCCGACGTCTCCCCCATCACGAGTGATTTTCCGTGATCGTTGAAGGGATAGGTCGCGGTAATATGAGGCGTCCCAGCGGCATGAAGCTCCGCCTCCGTCGCTCCCACGCAGGCCAGCTGCGGTTCCGAGAAAACAGCAAAAAGTTTGAGCCGATAATCCATTCCCTTGAACGGGCCCGACCGAACTCCCAGAAGCGATGCGGCATTCGCCGCAGCGACCTCGCCCTGTTGGATCGCGACATGGACGACCTCGCATGGCCCGCAGACGTCCCCAGCCGCAAAAATATTCGGCACTGAGGTCCTCTGGTGGGCGTCGGCATCAATGCGTCCGCCTCGGAGTTGTAGACCGAGATTTTCGAGTCCGCCGAGTTGAGGTGAGCGACCAAGCGCATTGAGAATGTGTGTCGCCTCGAGCGTGAACTCGCATCCGTCTTTTTGAAAAACAACCCGACGGGTTTGCTCGTTTTTTTCAACCCGAATGAGTCGAGTTCCGGTGTGAATATCGATCCCATCTTCTCGGAGAGCGTTTTCAAGTGTACCGGCGACATCGGCGTCCGTGGAACTAAGAATATGTGGACTCCTTTGAATAAGGGTGACTCGACACCCAAAGGCGCGGCAATAGCTCGCTAATTCCAATGCCACTGGACCACCACCAAGAACAATGAGGGAATCCGGCATCTCGGTTTTATCGAGCATATCGTCACTCGTGAGGCAACCCGCTTCAGCCAGGCCCGAAACTGGGGGAACCGATATTTTTGAGCCTGTCGCCAAGAGAAAAGTCTTGGATCGTATGATCCTTTCCGTGCCATCGAGCTGATGCACGCGCACTTCATTAGGACTTAAAAAAACCGCCGCGCCACGAATGAAATCAAATCGTCCTGCTTCCAGTTGACCTTTTCGATAATCGGCAAACTCGCCAATCAGTCTTTTTTTACGCTCGATGATCGCACCGACGTCGAAACGAGGATCATTCAATGCCAGACCAAACTCTTCCGCTCTTTGGATAACACGAAAGCGTCTCGCAGACTCGAGCAACGTCTTGCTAGGCATACATCCTCGGAGGATACAAAGCCCTCCGACTTGATTACCTCCCTCAATGACAGCGACCCTCAATCCCAGATCCACAGCGGTTCTCGCGCCCGCATAGCCAGCACTCCCGCCACCCACGACCACAAAATCATATTCCATCTGCGAGTCCATAGCCTAGAGCCCCATGCAAAGAAAGAATCAAGCGTCTTTCCTGATTCAACGCGTTCTGGTAAGAATCAACCTTGCTCAACATGAAATCTCCTTTTGATCCCATCCCGGCAGTGATTGCTGATATCCGTCGCGGTCGCATGGTCATCGTCACTGATGATGCCGACCGGGAAAATGAAGGTGATCTTGTGATGGCAGCCGCTAAAGTCACACCGAATGCAGTGAACTTCATGGCCAAATTCGGCCGCGGTCTCATCTGCGCCCCCATCACCGAAGCCCGTGCCTCACAACTTGGCTTACAACGCATGGTTTCCCAAAACCGCGAGTTTTTTAAAACCGACTTCACTGTTTCTGTCGATGCCACCCGTGGAATCACTACCGGTATCAGCACAAAAGATCGGGCGGCGACCATTAAAGTCCTCTCGAATGCCCAATCGCATGTTGGCGACCTCATTCAACCGGGCCATGTTTTTCCGCTTCAATCCAAGGCCGGCGGGGTTCTACGACGAGCGGGCCACACCGAAGCGGCCGTCGATCTCGCGCGATTGGCGGGATTAGACCCATCGGGTGTGATCTGTGAGATCATGAAAGACGATGGCGCCATGGCACGGCTTCCTGATCTCGTTCGCTTCAAGCAGAAGCACAATCTCAAGATGTGTTCCATTCAGGATCTCATCGCCTACCGCCGCAAAAGCGAGAAGCTCGTTGAACGTGAGGAATCCATTTTGATGCCGACGGACTACGGAGATTTTGATCTCCACCTTTACCGATCCCTCGTTGACGGAATGCACCACATCGCGCTTGTGATGGGAAAAATCTCTCCGACCAAAGCCACCCTCGTTCGCGTGCACAGTGAATGCCTCACCGGTGATGTCTTTGCCTCTCGGCGCTGCGACTGCGGATCCCAGCTCCATCAGGCTATGGAGAGGATTAAAAAAGAAGGCGGCGGCATTTTACTCTACATGCGTCAAGAAGGCCGCGGCATCGGGTTGGGCCCAAAAATCCGCGCTTACAAACTCCAAGAACAAGGCCTCGATACAGTCGAAGCAAATGAAAAACTCGGTTTCCCGATGGATCTGCGTGACTACGGGCTCGGTGCCCAAATCCTCGCTGACCTCGGCGTTCACAAAATCCGTCTCCTTACGAACAATCCACGCAAAGTGGTCGGACTTGAGGCCTATGACATCGAAATCGTCGAGCAAATCCCAGTTCACTCGGTTCCAAACCCCCACAACGCAAAATACCTCGAAACGAAAAAGAAAAAAATGGGTCACAAATTGTGATTTGCATACCAGCCGAAGGTGTTTTTTCGGCTCTCCTAAAGAACGCACCGTGGATTGTTGTGTAGTCGGCTAATACCAAAAGCCGCTTGCTTTTGGATTTTAGTAGAGGGTCTAAGCGCCTCTCGCCCAGTGTGCTGCAATCTGCTCCTTTGGGTCTGATATGTAGGGTGCGAGAAAGCAGACCAGTCTCCACACGGCCGAGACGGCCATGCCCCCTTTTTTCGCTACAAAGTCTAATTTGAAAGGGACAATGGTATAAGACCCATAAATCACTTCCGGGCATCCTAAGAATACTCTCAAAAAGGCGCGCACCTAAGCGAGATCAGCGTGCTTTGAGGGAGCTAACGCTGGTGAGAATACCCGCGATCATCGAGTAGGCCACAATGCCAACGAACAGTGCGACGAGTAAAATAATCGCTGGCTGAACGAGTGTGGTGAGGTGACCGATACGGCTTGTGAGGTCACGGTCGAATCGGCGCCCAGCTCGCTCTAACGCGCCAGCAATGTCTCCGGTCTGCTCACCCACAGAAAGAATATCCATCATCACAGGAGGAAAAAATCCCACTCGGCGAAGTGCACTCGCTAGACTTGTCCCCTCACCTACCATTAAAGAAACTTTGACCAGCAATCCGTGAAGAAACACGTTGCTGGTAGCGTTAATCATCAACTGGAGGCCGTTAAAAAGGGCAACTCCATTTGAAACCAAGGTGGAAAGAGTCTGTAACATCTCAGCGTAGAATTTGGCACGAAGGACGGGGCCGACCACCGGTAGATCCAACATCGAGCGATGCCACCACGCGCGACCTGCAGGGGTTTGGACTGCCGCGCGAACAAGAAGAACCACCAAACCGATAAAGGCGATAACCGCCCACCACCACGCTGCAAAAAACTGGCTTACAGAAATGAGAAGTTGCGTGATGAGCGGTAATTTCTGGCCGGTCTTGCCCAATAGAACAGCAAGCTGGGGAACCAAGAACGTGAGAAACACAAACATCAACACGATTGCCGAAGTAAAAACGATTGCCGGATATAGGAGCGACGAGATCACACGGCGACGTAGGTCCTCGATAAGGGTGAGATAGACACACTGCCGCTTCAGGATTTGCGGAAGGGCACCGGAGGCCTCTCCCGCAGCAACAAGGTTGCAGTATAGAGAATCAAACGTCTTACTGCACTCCTTCAGAGCGTCAGAAAAATTAAACCCATCACGAACGCGTTGGCGAAGGCGGGCAGCAATCGGTTGGATACCCGATTTTTCCTGTCTTTGCTCGATGACCTTCAGTGCGGACTCGAGCTTAAGACCCGCTTCAAGCAACTCAGCCAATTCCTCGGTGAAGAAAAGCAACTCGGAAGTCGAAAGTTTCACAAGTTGGCTGGGATCTTGAACCGCTTGATCTGCGACCGCTTTGCCGCTCGATTCCCCCACACTAATGGGGTTAAGACCACGCGAACGAAGAGTGCGATAGGCCTCGGAACGCGTTTTCGAGGCGATCACCCCAGTGGATATGACTCCATCCCCAGCCGTCGCTTTATATTTAAAATCCGGCATCAGTCGTCACTTTCACTCGTTGAGAATATCGACCTCGTTGGACGTCACTCGAACGACTTCCGCAATCGAGGTGATGCCTTCGGAGACTTTTTGCCAACCTGACTTTCGGAGTGGCACCATTCCCTCGCGGATAGCTAAATCACGAAGATCCGATCCGGTTGCACGCTTCTGAATGAGTTCCTGCATTCGTGTGCTCATCATGCAAATCTCATAGAGAGCTGTTCGTCCAGCGTAACCTGTGTTGCGGCAGCGTTCACAGCCAACTGGACGACGGATTTGAGATGCGAACTCGATGGGAAATCCAATCCGCTGAAGCTCATCGTCTTTATGTTCGCCAGGCTGGGAACAATGGGGACAAAGGCGGCGAACGAGACGCTGAGCGATAAATGAACGAACGGAAGATCCGACCAAAAATGGTTCCACGCCCATATCGAGAAGTCGAGTGATGCCACCAACCGCATCATTCGTATGAATCGTACTAAAAACCAAGTGACCCGTGAGAGCGGCGCGGATAGCGATCTCGGTGGTCTCGAGATCACGCATTTCACCGACCATGATCACATTCGGATCACCACGAAGAATACTGCGTAGAGCGACAGCAAAGGTGAGATCAATTTCGGGCTTAACAGCGATCTGTATCACGCCATCGAGCTTATGCTCCACCGGATCTTCAATCGTCACGATACGCCGCTCTTTAGTATTGATGGAACTTAAAAAGGTATAGAGCGAAGTGCTCTTGCCGCATCCCGTTGGCCCAGTGACAAGGATGATGCCGTTGGGGATCGAAATGAGGTTGCGAATACGCCGCTCATTTTCGGGATCCAGCCCCAGCGAGGCAAAGTTGAATGTTTGCTGCCCCAGAAGACGCAGGCTCACGTTTTCCCCATACACGCTGGGAATCGTGGCGACACGGACGTCGATCGGTTGTCCTGCGATCTCAAGAGAGATGCGACCATCTTGTGGACGCCGCCGCTCCGCAATATCGAGCGCGGACATGATTTTGAGACGGGAAATGACCGAGTCCTGCAGCACCTTGATTCGCTGCGGAACCGGTGTCTCGTGAAGAACGCCATCAATGCGATAGCGGATCCGCAGATCCTTACCGAAGGGCTCAAAGTGGATATCCGTGGCTCCTTGTTGTAATCCTTCACGGAGAATCTGATTCACAAACTTCATCACGGAAGCTTCGGAATCCTCTTCATCGACAACATTGACTTCTTCTTGCACGCCTCCAGGGAGGTCGTCCTCACGACCCTCAAGCAATTCCTCGAAAGTATCGGCACCTACGCCATAGGTGGTTTTGAGAATATCTACCAATCGGCGACGGGTCGTCATCACCATTCTTACTGGCCCTTTCCAAAATTGAGCGACGGCCTGCAATCCCGCGAAATCAAACGGATCAAATGCAAAAACACGCAACTCCCCGCCATCGACCATCGCCTCAGGGATCACGATCTGACCGAGAGCAAGCCTAGCGGGAAACTTGTCACGCACATGCTCGATCGTAGCGACAGCCTCTTCTTCACTCCAAGGGAGCTGAAGTCGATCTGCGAGCGCATGCAAAAATTCCGGCTCACGAACGATCTTGGCATCAAGGATGGCAGCAACAAGGGAGCGCTGCTCAAGGGCAGCACTGCGAAGAAGCGCATCGCAGGCCTCTTTATCGACACATCCATTAAGGATTGCCAGTTGCAGAAGATCATCAATCATTTTGCTTTTTAGACCAAGGGAAGTGGAACTTCTTCTTTTCCTTCACGGGCGTCGGGGCCGGAGTGGGCTTCCAAGCCGCCGGCGGCCGAGCCTGCTCAGCAAGGGGAGCAGTCATCGCGCTCCCATCGGGCCCGAGTGGGGTGCGATCAGCTTCGTAGGCACTCGATTTCATCATCTCATCATTCGAGTCCACAACGACCGGTTGAATCATCACAATGAGTTCACTTTTTTTACCCTTGTTCTCCGTACGCCCACCGAAAAGCGTCCCAAGAACGGGAATTTTCGACATGAAGGGCAGACCGTTCACATTGTATTCCTTATCCTCGGAAATGAGTCCTCCGAGAACGATCGTGGCTCCGTTTGGAACTCGAACACTGGTGGTGATTTCTTGGGTCGCAATGACCGGCACATCATTTCCTGAAATTGTTTCCTTACCAACGATGTTGTCATTAGTCTGGGCAATCACAAGGTTGACCTCCCGATCCGAGTTGATGAGAGGGATGACCTCGAGTTTAAGAACGACGTCTTGGTATTGGATATTCGAAGTGATCGAACTGCCATTTGCTGAAAACCCATTCGAGTTCGTGAGGGACTGCGTCGGAACGGGGACTTTTTGGCCGGAGAGAATCGTCGCCTTGCGGTTATTTGTTGTATAGATGACGGGCCGTGACAATGTACGGAAACGATTTGTGTTTTCGAGAAAGCGCGCAAAGACATCAACCGAGTCAGCAATTGTCCCGTAAACCGTCAACCCCGAAAGAGCGGAAAGGGCAGGCGCGAGGGATGCCGGGTTCACGATGCTGCTAGGGTCGGGAAAAATGCCGGGCAGTTGCGATGAGCTTAACGCCGTTCCCGCGATCCCCCCATTATTACGAATAAGGTAACTCACTCCGTATTCCATGCCCTTATCGAGACGAAGTTGACCGATCACAACGGCGAGGTAGACCTGCTTGGGGCGTTGGTCGAGGAGCTGGAGAATCTGCTTCGCTCGCAATTTGCTCTCCGGTGGACCAAATACGATCACGCTATTGGAATTATTATCCGCAATGAGGCGAATCTCACCGAGAGTCACAGATTGGGGCGCACCCTGCTCGGTTTCACTATTCAAGCGGTCGGGACGACTCAGTCCATCACTGCCGGAATTCGAGTCATTTGAGTTTTGGGAGTTGCCTTGCGAGTTGGAATTTTTTCCCTGTTGGGTTGAGTTTGAGGCTCCTCCAGCACCTCCCTGTTGCTCGCTGTCCTTTTCAGCGAGCATATCACTGAGGACAGGAAAAATGTCATTTACGGGCACATAATCCAGAACGCGAACATAGGGTTCCTCAAAATCGGCCGAGGAATCGAGTTGAGCGATCACATCCTTAACGTAGCGGTAGTTTTCCGTGCGAGTGATTACGAGGACGCGATTGGTTCGCTTATCCGCCAAAAACTTAGCTTTCCCAGCCAAAAGACGGTTCTCGTAGCGGGCACTTGTGGCAGGGCCTGCCGCAGAAGGCGTCGCAGGCTGGCCCTCATTTGGCGCAGGCGGTGTATTGCCGACGCTAGCTCCCGATTTCGCTGCATCCTCTTTTCCGAACATTTCATCGAGGATTTCCACCACGCGCTCTGAGTTTGCTCGTTTGAGAGTAATAAACTCCGTGACAACACGAGCCGGTTCCACATCGATCAATTCGAGGATCCCGATCGCTTTGCGAATAACTGGGGTTTTATCGGTGATGATGATGGCATTTG
>Ga0209550_10005458_pt1 | contig 11917 bp, 9 predicted proteins | sample LauGreSuBDMM15SN_2_FD_187567 | JGI IMG/M metagenome (GOLD analysis project Ga0209550, IMG submission 187567) | Freshwater lake microbial communities from Lake Michigan, USA - Su13.BD.MM15.SN (SPAdes) (version 5) | ecosystem: Environmental > Aquatic > Freshwater > Lake | place: Lake Michigan, USA... | reverse complement strand
GGTGCTGATGGTCAGCCGCGAGGGCCATTGCCTGAACGATTTGCTGTTCCGCTGGAAGTCGGGCCTGCTCAAGCTCGACGTGCGGGCCATCATCTCCAATTTCGACTCCAACCGCTATACCTTGTCGACCGCTCTGGGCGTCGACCTGGCGAGTCCTGAGTGGGTCGCCAAACGCGTGAAGCACGAACCAGACATGGTGCTCAGCTGACTGTGTGACACTGGCTTCGCCTCATCAGGTAAGGCCACAGGCGACGCCTGACCGACTTGCCACTCGTACCAATCGCTCGGCGGTATAGGCTTTGAAGACTGCAGCGGATCAGGTGCGTAGTCGGCGCGCAATGTTGACCCAGGCCTCGCGACCGAGGCGTTCGACTTCGTTAAGTCTGGCAGTGTCGAACATACTGCGAATGCCTCCCCCGTATGCCGGCCGCGCATCGCAGCGTCGATACCAGTCGGCGAGGGCCGGGCGCCTGTTCTCGAACAGTGCCCGCATTCCGAACGCATCGATGGCGAAGCAATAGGGCAAGAGCGCGATGTCGGCTAGTGAGTAGGCATCACCGGCCAACCAGGGCGAGGCGCGCAGGCAGGCATCCATCTGATCGCATACGTCGCTGAAGATGGCCACGCTTTCGACCGCTCCGGGGGCATCGACGCCCTCGAGATACATGCGCCGCTGACGCTCGCGTCGCGCCGGATCAAGCAGCCTCGCCAGCATGTCTTCCACCGCCCCCTGAGGTTTTGCCTGCCAGGCCGGGCGCACCAAAATTGGCCAGGCGATCCCGGGCCAGGCCGGATGCAGGACCTCGTCTACCAGTTTGGTCCACAGCCGCATGCGCGCTCGATCGCCAAACGCGCTGGGCTTGAGCGGCTTCAGCGGGCTGATTTCGTCGATCAACTCGTTGATGATGGTCGATTCAATGTATGCCGCACCGTCAACTACCAGTACTGGCACATAGCCTTTTGGACTCATCGCCAGAAACTTAGGGGTCAGATTTTCCTTGGAGCCGAGATCGACGTTACACACTTCATAGGCAAGCCCTTTTTCGGCCAGCGCAAAGCGAACCTTCTCGCCGCAGGGCGACAGGGGATAGTTGTAAAGCAGGATGTCCACGCCGCCTCAGGCGTGCGGGACATCGGCCGCCGGACCGCGCTGCGAGACATGCCACGGAATGATTCTGCGCTCTGCTAGTTCGACCAGAAAGAACAGCAGTGTGCCGAGCACGCCCAACAGCAGGATTGCCGCGAATGCGCGCGTGGTGTTGAACATCCCCTGGGCCTGCAGGATCACGCTGCCAAGCCCCTGGTCACCGGCAACAAATTCTCCAACGATGGCGCCGACAAGTGCGAACGATACTCCGACTTTCATGCCCGAAAAGATGCTCGGCAATGCACAGGGCAGGCGGATACGCAGCAAGATCTGCATCGGCGTGGCTCGCCCGGCACGCGCTAGATTGATCATGTCGGGGTCCACCGTGCGCAGACCAAGGACGGCGTCGATCACGATTGAGAAGATCGCGATCATGAGCGCGATGGCGACCTTGGGCTCGATGCCGGTCCCCAGCCAAATCACGAACACCGGCGCCAGCGCCACCTTGGGAATGCTATTGAGCACCACAAGTAGCGTGTAGAGGATGCGGTTGAGCCATGTCGAGTAAACGATGCCGATGGCCATGGCTAGGCCCAGCACCACGGCGCCGACAAAACCGAGTGCAGTCGAATAGAGTGTGAACAGCGAAGAGCTCAGGAAGAAGAAGCGTGACTTCCAGAGCTCGGCAAAGATCGCCGATGGTGGCGGCAACAGGAAGGTGCGAATCGAAAACAGCTTGACCGCCAGTTCCCATAGCAAAAGGGCGGCGATGACAACGGCGATAGAAGACAGCGTCCGCTCATTGCGTCGGATAAAGTTCCACATGCTCACTCCTTCATGATCCCGAGAGAGGCGAACACGTGCCTTATATGGCGCGAGTACTGGCCAAATTCGACCGACTCGCGCACCGCCAGCGCGCGTGGTCGCGGCAGATCGATTTCGATGGTCTCGATAATGCGTCCCGGATTGCGATCCATGATGACGATACGGTCGGAAAGAAAAACCGCCTCATTAATGCTGTGGGTGATGAAAAGTATGGACTTTTGCTTGTCCTGCCACAGGCGCGCGAGCTCGAGATTGAGGTCGTCGCGGGTCATCGCGTCAAGCGCGCCGAATGGCTCGTCCATCAGCAGGAGTTCCGGCTCGTCGAGCAGCGCCCGGCAGATCGCGGCACGCTGGCGCATCCCCCCGGACAACTCCCACGGATGGCGGCTGGCTGACTCCTTCAGCCCAAAGCGTTCCAGCAGCGCTAGCGCCGCCGCGGTGTGCGCCGGCGTGAGCTTGTTGCGAAAGCCGGCCACCAGCAGCACATTGTCCAGGATAGTCAGCCAGTCAAGGAGGACGTCACGCTGAAATACGACGCCGAGACGATCCGGCGGGCCATCGAGCACCTTGTCGCCGCAGTAGATCGTCCCCGAGGTGTTCTTCTCGAGCCCGGCGACACAGCGCAAGAGCGTACTCTTTCCACAGCCGCTGGGTCCGAGCACACTCAGGAATTCGCCGTGATGAATATCCAGGTTCATGCCGGCCAACGCGACAGTCTGGCTGCCGCGCGCACTATAGGTCATGCCGACATCAACGAGCCGGACGACCTGTTTGACCCTTGACACAGGCCGGATCATCAATTGATCAGGCTGTTGGTGTAAAACTCACCCGGCTTGCGGCCCGGCTTGATGACGTTGGTGCGCTCCATGTCGCGGATCGCCTCGACCCAGTCGGCGTCGTTCTGCACGCCGGTAGGCTTGCCCAGTGAGTTGGCGGTGTGGATAAACGCCTTGTAGCCCTCAATCTGTCCTTTCAGGAATACCGGATTCAAGTTTGCGTTCGGGCGTTGCTTGATGATGGCCTGCACAGCTTCGTCAACATTGCCGGCGTAGATATAGTCCCAGGCGCGCGCCTGCACTCGAATCATTTTCCGCAACATGTCGGCGCGCTTTTCGATGGTCGACTCGGAGGCGATCAGGCCGTAGCTGGGAAAAGCGATGCCGGCGTCGGCCATCAGCAGTGCTTTCGAAGGGCGGGTCGATTCGACCAGCGGCATGCCGAAAGGTGCAGGAGTCATGACACCATCGGCCTGCTTGGCCGTGTAGGTTGAGACCATTGCAGCCGGCGCCACGTTGAGGATTTTCAAGGTATCGCGCGTCTGGCCGCCCGTACGCAGGTAGGAATCGATGTAGGGCGTCCACGGGCTGCCAGGGAACACCACCAACGTTTTGCCGGCCAGGTCCTTGACCGTCTTCGCGGGTGAATCCCGGTCAACCAGCACCGCCAGGTCAGCCTTGCGGAACCATGCAGCAATGCTGCGCACCTGCAGCCCGTTCTCGCGCGCGATCGGCATAACGCCCAATTGGACCTGGCCGACATCGACCTGGCCGGTACCTACCAACTGGATCGTGTTGTTCGAGCCGGTGCCGTCCTGCACGGTTACGTCGAGGCCGACTTCCTTGAACCAGCCGCGTTCATTAGCCAGATGCATGGCCGCGTGCGTGCCCCAGGCGATGAAGTCCATGCGGACGGTGACCTTCTCCTGCGCGCTGACCGTAGCGGCGCAGAAAAGGATCGGCATTGCGAAGAGGCGCGCAGCGACTCTGGAAAAATGAACTGTCACATTAATCTCCTTCAAGGTTTGCGGTGGGTGGTGATTTGCATCTTCGGGTGAAATCCTGCTTGCAGTTGGCATAGCGCGGGTTTTCTCGCTAGTCTGCGAGAGCAAAAACGACGCGCCGGCGGCATGCTTGTGTGTCACGAACCATGCATTCTTTTTTCTTTTTTCTTGTTCGTTCTTAACGGGGGGCGACGTGCGCGTCGCGCAGCTTTTGCGTCGCGACCAGGTCAACTGCTGTACCGCCATCATCCACAACCACACCGTGCCTATCGCGGGCAAAAACAGAGCTGATTTTGCCATTCCAGACATCGTTGCGCACATGTTCCGGATCGCGCTCGCGCGGCGGGCCGAAGCCGCCGCCACCGGGTTGCACGTGCGTGACCAGCGCACCTTTCTTGAGCCAGCGGCCGATCTTGCTGGCAAGCTGTTCTGTGGCGCCGTTTTCGGTGAGCAAGTTTTGAGCCAGTGTCGCGCTATCGCCGCCGGCCAGGCCATAGGGCGCAAATTTCATGCGGTCGGCGCGCAATTGCAAGAATGTATCTTCAGCCAGCACCCGGTAGCTGCGGCGAATGCCAAGACCACCGCGCCACTTGCCAGCGCCGCAGCTATCGGCAACCAGTTCGTAAGCCTCAACCCGCACCGGATGCTGAGCTTCCATGGTCTCAATCGGCGTGTTGGACAGGTTTTGCGAAGCATTGGTGATCGCCTCGATGCCGTCGGCATGCGGCCGCCCGCCCCAGGCACCGCAGATCATGTCGACAATGATGAATGGCGTGCGGTCGGGATTGCTTCCCGATAGGCAGACCACGGTGTTGCCGCCTTCGCCGGCGGCGGGGATACGGTCCGGCACGATTTGCGCGAGGGCGCCCAGCATCGCGTCAAACACGCGGTAGCCGGTGAGCGCACGCGCGGCTACCGCGCCCGGCATGTGTGGATTGAGTACAGAACCCTCAGGCACGATCACTTCAATACACCGGAACACTCCGGCGTTGTTCGGAACGTCGCCCTTGAGTGCGCAACGCACGCTCAAGTAGGTGCATGAGTTGGTGTACGAGCGGGTGGAATTGATCGCGGCACGTACCTGCGGCGCCGAGCCGGTGTAATCCACGGTCAAGCGGTCGTCATGTACGGTGATCGCCACCTTGATCGGAATAGCCCCCGAGCCGAGCCCGTCATCATCGATATGGTCGGTAAAAGTGAACGTACCCTTGGGCCAGCCACGGATTTCTTCGCGGGTGAGGCGTTCAGCGTAGTCCAGCAGTTCGGTGAGATAGGTGCGACACAAGGGCGCGCCATGATGATCGAACAATTTGCCCAGTTCCTTCACTCCCACATGGCAGGCGGCGTACTGCGCCCGCAAGTCGCCCAGCACCCGGTCCGGAACCCGAACATTGATGGCAATGATGCGTGCCAGCATGTCGTTGATCTGCCCGGCCTGGTAGAGCTTAACCACAGGGATGCGCAGACCCTCCTGAAAGATCTCCGTCGAATCGCTGGCGTTGCTGCCAGGCACGCGGCCGCCAACGTCGGTGTGATGGCAGATGACGACGCAAAAGCCCTCAAGGCTCTCACCGTGGAAGAACGGTACGAACATGAAAATGTCTGGCAGGTGCATGCCGCCTTCGTACGGATCGTTGACGATGATCGCATCGCCCGGCGCCAGGTCATCGCGGTAGCGCGCCAGCATCGACTGCATCGCTTCCGGAACAGCGCCCAGATGCAGGGCGATGGTCTTGGCCTGGGCGATCATGCGTCCTTCACGGTCACAGATCGCGGCCGAATAATCCATCACGTCCTTGACGATCTCGGAACGCGCGGTGCGGATCACGGTATAGGCGACTTCATCGACGATCGAGTCGAGTGCGTTCTTGATAACGGCAAAAGTGATCGGATCGAGGTTCACGGCGGCGTTTCCTCAGTTAATACTGGATGTCGATGAGAATATTGCCCACGGCATCCCTGCGCGCGGTGCATCCCGGCGGCACCACGATGGTAGTGTCGTACGATTCGATGACCAGCGGCCCGGCTTGCGCGTCCGCGCCAATCAAGCTGCGTGCCATCAAACGTGTTTCGAGCGCGGACTGCCCGCGTGTGAAGCTTACCGGACGGCTGCCGGATAAACCGTCGAGTGCTTGGGCGTCGATACGGATGCGGGCGAAATCCAGGCGCCGGGCGCTGGCGCCACGCGCCGCCACCCGCAGGTTGACCAGTTCGACCGGCTCGTCTGTGGTGTAGCCAAAGGTCTTGAAGTAGGTACGCCTAAAGTCGGCATCCAGCCGCGTGAGCAGTACGTCTTCCACCTCGAGGACGCCACCGTCTGCGGTGAAATCTGCGGTGAAATCAATAGTCAGCTCCGAAGACTGCCCGATAAAACGCAGGTCGGCACGTGTGACTATGCTTACCGATTCCGCCTCATAGCCTTCGGTCGCCAGCGCCGACAGCCCCTGTTCAGACAAGGCGCGCAGATGCTGCGCAAAGCGGGCCTTGTCACAGGTTGAGAGCGGCTGCAGTACGGCGCGCACAAAATTGTGCTCGGCGTCCGCCGCGAGCATGCCTACCGCGGAAAACACGCCTGCCGTCACCGGCGCGATCACACGCCTGATCCCTAAGAGTCGAGCCACATCGACCGCATGCAGCGGCCCGCCGCCGCCGAAGGCGATCATCGTCATGTCGCGCGGATCGCGGCCCCGTTCGACGGTTACCGCGCGGATTGCGCGCGCCATGTTGACATTGGCCACGTGCCGTATGCCGTGCGCGGCCTCGATCACCGAAAGTCGCAGTGGACCCGCAATGGCGTCGGCGATCGCCTGTGCCGAAAGCTCTGGATACACCTTGAGCGACCCGCCGGCCAGCGCCACCGGGTTGAGGAAGCCCAGCACCATATTGGCGTCGGTCACCGTCGGGCGCATGCTGCCCAGCCGATAGCAGGCCGGACCCGGCGATGCGCCCACTGACTCTGGGCCGACCAGCAGCAGGCCACCGGCGTCGATGGCGGCGACCGAGCCGCCACCGGCACCGACTTCCGAAATATCGATCGCCGGCACCTTGAGCACATAACCACCGCCCTTGATGAAGCGGCTCGGCGCGCTGATGCCGTCGCGGAACTCGTACTCGTTGGTCAGCGAGGGCTCGCCTTCATGGACGATCGATGCTTTGGCCGTGGTACCGCCCATGTCAAACACGATCAGGTCGGGATCGCCGGTCAGTGCGCCCAGGCGGGCTGCTCCGGTGACGCCGCCCGCCGGACCGGATGCCACCGCAAATACCGGTTTCCGGCTGGCCGCATCGATCCCCATCATGCCGCCGTTGGAAGCCATCACCTGTATCGGCGCGGTCACGCCGATGGTTGCCAGGTCAATTTTGAGTTGCTCAAGATATGAGCGCATCGCCGGCAGGATGTAGGCGTTGACCACAGTGGTACTGGTGCGTTCGTATTCCTTCATTTCCGGCAGCACGTCGCAAGATGCGGTGATGCGCAGCGACGGGAAATGTCGTATTAACAGATCGCGCGCAAGAATCTCGTGCGCCGGATTGATGTAGCTGTGCAGGAAGGCTATCGCAATGGCCTCCACACCCTCACCAGCCAATTCGGCCGCGACGCGCAACACCTCATCGGTGGTGATTGGCGTGACGACGCTGCCATCTGCGGCTAGGCGTTCGTTGATTTCGCGTCGCCAGCGACGTGGCGCGAGTGGCTCCGGTTTTTTCCATGTCAGGTCGAACATGGTGGGCGTACGGATACGTGCAATTTCCAGCACATCGCGAAATCCAAGCGTGGTCAGCAAGGCGGTTTTCGCACCCACGCGCTGCAGGATGGTGTTGGACGCGGTAGTCGTACCGTGCACGATTTCGGTGATGTCACCCGGCGCGATGCCGGTCTGCGCAAGCAGCAACGAAATGCCTTCGACCACCGCGCGTGCCGGATTATCCGGCGTGGTCGATGTCTTGTTCACATACAAGGTGAGATCAGGCGCCTCGAGAACAATATCGGTGAAAGTTCCGCCGATATCGCAGCCGATGCGCACGCCTCCGAATGCCGATTCTAGTTTCATTTTATTGGTCTGCTCTAATCCAATTTATCAAACTTATCTTACGCCAAATTGCTAAACATTTTAACGATTAACCGAGATCATTCATTAGGGAAACTCTGCATAAGTCCAATTTTCGGTAAGTATTCGGTGAACCCGTAGCCCAGTACAGAAATTGCTGGAAAAAACCAGCAATGCGCATTGCCAAAGTCGGGGTTGAGGGGCAAAAATAAGCTTTTAATAATGATCTTTATTGAGACGACACGACGCATGACCACCACGACCCAAACATTTGCGGCATTTGCCTGCGACCTGAACCGGCAGTCACTCTCGCCCGAGGTGCTTCACCACGCCAAACGCGCCGTGATCGACTGGTACGCCGCATGGCTGCCTGGCGCCGTGGTTGAACCGGCCACCCGACTCGAGCAGGCGCTGGCAGAGGATCTGGACCGAGGTCACGCAAAACTCGCGCTCGGGCGCGCTGCAAGTACTCGCACCGCCGCTTTGATCAATGGCACCGCAGCGCACACGGCGGAAGTCGATGACATTTACCGCGAAGCGATTTACCACCCCGGCGCACCGACCATTGCCGCGGCTTGGGCCGTTGGCCAAGAACAGCAAGCCAGCGGCCTGCAGGTGCTCAAGGCCGTGGTGGCCGGTTACGAAATCTCGACCCGGATTGGTGCCGCACTTGGCCGTGCCCATTACAAGTATTGGCACAACACCGGCACGGTCGGCAGCTTTGGTGCCGCCGCCGCAGCGGCTTCTTTGTACGCGCTTGAGCCTGCACCCTACGCGCATGCCTTGGCCACCGTCGGCACTTTTGCAGCTGGCTTGCAGCAGGCCTTTCGCATGGACTCGATGTCAAAACCTTTGCACGCGGGACGTGCTGCAGAAGCCGGCGTGCTGGCGGCACAGATGGCGCGCGCGGGCGTCACCGGCTCACTCGACATTCTGGAGGGCGACGCCGGTCTGGGTCATGCCATGAGCAATGGGCCCGATTGGCAAGCCGCAGTGGCCACGCTCGGTCGCGACTTTCATGTCACGCGCATGACCTTTAAAAATCATACCTGCTGTGGCCACACCTTTGCCCCTATTGACGGTGCCTTGGCCTTGCAACGGCAACTCGGCATCCGTGCTGACGACATAGAGACACTTCGCATCAGCACTTACCGTCCGGCACTTGAGGTGGCAGGCAATCCAAATCCGCAGACGGCAGCCGAGGCTCGCTTCAGCGTGTCCTTTGTGGTGGCCACAGCCTTGCTGCATGGCAGTGTGCGTTTGTCAGCGTTTGATGACAGCCGACTGGCTGACCCGGCCATTCGACAATTGATGCAGCGCATTGAACTGTGTGTTGATCCCGCGATCGATGCAGTGTTCCCGGGCAAACGCGCCGCGCACATCCACATTCAAACCCGTGATGGTCGCCGCGGTGAGCACCTGCAACCGACCCGCAAAGGCGATCCCGAAGAACCCCTGAGCGACACCGATCTGGATGAAAAATTCATAGAACTGGCCAGCCCGGTCATTGGTGCCGCAGCGGCTCGCCAGCTCTTGCGAACCTTGTGGGCCATGGATGAGCAGCAAGACATTCGCTCGCTGCAGCGCTGACCGCTGACGTGACCTGCACGACCCACGGTGAGCTGGCTGTGTCACAAGTGCGCGGACTCACCCGCGCTCGATACGTCACGCCACTTTCTTCAGGTCGGATTCCATGAAGTCAACACGTCAGCGAAAAGTCTTTGGCAAGCTGCGGCTCTTTCCCACACTCAAGTCACACGGTGGCACCATGAGTACTCTGACACAACGCATTGGGCAGTTCACCTCGGCGCTTGAGCGCGAGCAGATTCCTGCGAAGGTCTGGGAAAAAGCCAAGGTCAGCCTCCTGCACAACCTGGGCTTGGGCTTGGCGGGCCAAGATCTGCTGGTGGCGCCGGGCCATGCCCAGAGCTTGGGCGAGCACGGTCCTATGGCCTGCGCTCGCCTGCTCATCAGCGGCCGGCCAGCCACGCCTGAGACGGCGGCTTTCGTCAACGCCGCCTTGATGCATGCGCGCGCGCAGGACTGTATTTCCCGGGGATGACCCATGCCGGCGCCATCATGTCGCCGGCGGTGCTGGCGGTGGCCGAGCAACTGGGCAGCTCGGGCAGCGAGGTGATCACTGCGCTGGTCGCAGGCTATGAGGCCATGGGTGCGATCAGCCAGGGCTTTGCCAAACGCAGCACGCCGCGCGGCTTTCGAGCCAGCGGTATCTACGGCGGCTTTGCCGCCGCTGCTGGCGTGGCCCGCCTGCTCAGGCTCGATGCCGAGGCCACTGCCCACGCGCTGGGCATGGCCGCCAGCGCGGCCAGCGGAACCAACCAGACCTGGGTCAGCGGGACCCAGGAATGGCAGATGCAGCTGGGTCTGGCCGCCCGCAACGGTATGTTGGCTGCGAGGCTGGCCGCATCTGGCGCCACCGCGGCGCCCGAGGCGCTCGAAGGTTCGGCTGGTTTTTATCACGCGTTTCTGGGCGATGCAGACGACGTCGATCACGTAGGCCGCGATCTGGTACAGACCTGGCGAACCCTAGATGTCACCTACAAGCCTTTCGCAGTCTGCGCGATTTTGCAGGCGCCGGTCACGCAAGCCGTGGCCCTGTCTGAGCGCCATCAGCTCAAGGCCGAGGATATCGCCGCTGTGCGCTTGCGACTGAACCCGGCCGAGGCGGCTTACCCGGGCACCGACGCCCAGGGCCCGTTCCCCGACATCGGGGCGACTCTGATGAGCGCGCCGTTTTGCTTGGCGCTGGCCCTGAGCGAGCGCAAGGTACTGGGCAAGGACCTGCGGCGCCTCGATGACCCGCGCCTGCGCCCCTTGATTGCTCGCGTGACTGTCATCCCTGACGCTGGCCTGGGACCCCGCAGCTTCGTTCTCGAGGTCGATTTTCGCAACGGTCAGACCCTCAGCCATGTCGAGCAGACCCAGGGCGAGCGCTTCAATTGGAATCGCGACGAGGTGCGGGCCAATTTGCTGGCCATGGCGGCTGAAATGCCCTGTGATGTGGCGGGCATTGAGCGGCTGTGCGAGCGGGTGCTCGCGGCCGAACAGTTCAGTGCCCAGCAGATCATGGACGCCTGTGTGGTTCGTTGACGCACGACGGGTGATCTTTCATGTGCGAGCTGGTCGACACGATATTTTGTAATCGAACCTATGTGACATACTGAGTTTCATCCGCTTGGATGTCCTCGTCGTGCTCGAGACTGCGCACATGGCTAACCCGTCTACTTCCACTTTTGGCCTGATTCTTTCCGGGGGTGGCGCGCGTGCGGCCTACCAGGTGGGAGTACTCGCTGAAATCCTGTCCATCTTGCGCCGCGCGGGTCTGCCTCGCAGTGGGCTGTTTCAGGTGATTTGCGGCACCTCGGCCGGTGCCATCAATGCCGCAGCGCTGGCCTGCGGCGCCGACGATCCGGATCAGGCGGTGCAAGACCTGGTGCAGGTGTGGAGCAGCTTCCGCTGCGAGCAGGTGTACGAATCCGATGTGCTGAGCATGCTGGGCTCCAGCGCGCGCTGGATGTCGCTGCTCTCACTGGGTTGGCTGCTGTCGCAAAAACGCCTGCGCCCGCGCTACCTGCTGAACAACGAACCCCTGCATGGGCTGCTCAAGGAACGCATCGATTTTTCGCGCCTGCCGGCCCTGCTGGAGAGCTGCCATTTGAAGGCGCTGGGCATCAGCGCCTTCAGTTACGGTCGCAGCGAACACGTCACCTTTTTTGAAGGCTCCAAGGCCTTGACACCTTGGATACGCAATCAGCGCTTGGCCCAGGCCTGCCGCTTCACACACGCGCATCTGCTGGCCAGCGCCGCGATTCCCTTCATCTTTCCGGCGGTGTCGCTGGTCAGCGACTCGGGAAGCGCTTACTTTGGCGACGGCTCGATGCGACAGACCGCCCCCATTTCCCCGGCCATTCACCTGGGCGCCGACCGCATTCTGGTCATAGGTGCCGGCCGCATGGTCGAGCCGCCCTCACAGGCCGCCGTCAATCCCGCCTATCCCTCCATGGCGCAGATCGCGGGCCAGGCGCTGGCCAGTATTTTTCTGGACGCCATGGCGGTGGACGTGGAGCGGTTGCGCCGCATCAACCAGACCCTGCAGCTGATTCCTCCCGAGCAGCGCAACCAGGCGCAACTGCGGCCCATTGAACTGCTGCTGAT
>Ga0209550_10005457_pt1 | contig 11918 bp, 12 predicted proteins | sample LauGreSuBDMM15SN_2_FD_187567 | JGI IMG/M metagenome (GOLD analysis project Ga0209550, IMG submission 187567) | Freshwater lake microbial communities from Lake Michigan, USA - Su13.BD.MM15.SN (SPAdes) (version 5) | ecosystem: Environmental > Aquatic > Freshwater > Lake | place: Lake Michigan... | reverse complement strand
CAGCAACTTTATACTGTTTGCCACCGGTTTTTATGACCGCGTACATGGTTTGAAACCTCAAATTTATGAAACATTGAAGCTAATCCACACGGACTAGCTTAGCCCATTATTATATCTTGCATGAGTACCACTGTCAAAACTCCTGATCTATCGACCATTTTGGCCCCCATAACCGCTGATTTAAAGGCTCTGGACGAGGTTATTAAGCGGCGTTTAGCCTCCGAAGTGGCCTTAATTGACCAGATTTCGGGCTATATCATCCAATCCGGAGGGAAACGGGTACGCCCTGCCTTGTTGATTTTGGTCGCAAAAGCCCTCTCCAGCGGCCGAGAAATCCCCCATGTGCTGGATTTGGCCGCTGTAGTCGAGTTTATTCATACCGCCACCCTCTTGCACGACGATGTGGTTGATGAATCAACCCTGCGTCGAGGGCGCGAGACAGCCAATGCCGCCTTTGGCAACGCTGCCAGTGTGTTGGTAGGGGATTTTTTGTACTCCAGAGCATTCCAAATGATGGTGGCCCCCAATGACATTCGGATCATGCAGATTCTGTCCGACGCCACCAATACGATTGCCGAAGGGGAGGTGTTACAGCTTCTCAATATGAATGACCCTGAGGTCGATGAATCTAGCTACCTGCAAGTAATTCGCTATAAAACAGCCAAATTGTTTGAGGCCTCCAGCGAGCTCGGCGCTATTTTGGCCGGGGCGAGCAATAGCGAGCGTGAACTCGCTGCTGCGTTTGGTCGGCATATTGGCACCGCATTTCAGCTGATGGATGATTTACTCGACTACACGGCTACTTCCACTCAAATGGGTAAAAATGCCGGCGATGATCTGCGTGAGGGAAAGCCAACGCTCCCTTTAATTTACTTACTGGAAAAGGGCAGCACGGAAGAACAACTCTTAGTGCGCTCCGCGATTACGCAGAACACCGATCTTCCAGAAGATGTATTTGAGCAAATTCTGACTGCGGTCCAATGTTCTGGTGCGCTGGAGTACACCCAGCTGGCTGCCAAACGCGAAGCGGACTTAGCCCTAAGTAATATCAAAGCCTTTCCAAAGAATGCGGCTACGGATTCCTTGGTTGCTCTGTGCGAGTACTCCCTAGTAAGGCAAACGTAGTAGCCTGCCTTGGCACTTTTTTGAGCGGCGCCAGTCGGATAAAATAGACACTCTAGCAAATCTAGTATTCAGCATGAGCAAAGAGTAATACAACACGGAATGTAGCGCAGCCTGGTAGCGCACCTCGTTCGGGACGAGGGGGTCGGAGGTTCGAATCCTCTCATTCCGACCACACCCCAATTGACTGATTTACTTGCCCACCGTTTTTATTCGCAAGGCTTTGGCCGTTTCACGCACCGCCTCTGCCTCGGCTTTCAAACGCGCCACCTCTCCAGGGGACAAGCGCTCAATGTTTGAATAGTCGAGCTTCCAGCTCGGATCTTCACTCCAGATTAGCGGCGACTGCATCGTGGTTCGGGGTCCGACTGCCGACTCCAATAAACGCAAGGCCAACTCAAAATTAAGGGTGCGGGATTCGGGATCATTTGCTCGTGCGGCCGCATTACCCAAAGGAAAATCACTAAACAACATCCGCGGCACACCGCAGTACTCAACAATGTCTTTCGCGCTGGCCATCACGACAGTGGATATGCCTGCAGACTCTAAGGTCCTAGCCAGGAGACTTTGGGATTGGTGGCAAATCGGGCAATTGGGAATCAACACCGCCACATCTACTGCATCTGCTTGGCACATTGCAATGATTGCGGGTGCATCAACCTCTAAGGTATGGCGTTGGCTGCGATTGCTGGGTAACCCATAAAAGCGGAGTGAGGGCGATGCTATTCGGCCCGATTGCGCTGCAGCCTGCGCTGCCTCATACGGAAACCAGCATTCGCTATCACTCATATTGGCGTGCTTGCGATCAATCCCAACATGTGCAATGCGTAAATCTGGCTTACTAGCCATTGAGCCCGCATAGGGCTCATAAAACTTTGCACTCGCGTTATAAGCTGCGCCTGCGCCTTGCGGACCCTTATCTGCTTGATGCGGTGCTGCCGTTGTAACCAAGGCCAGCCTGGATGCGCTCAGCGGTTTCTTGAGCGGTGTAAATGGTGCGTCGATGTAATGCGCCCAGACATAGGGATTTTCATAGCCTAAGCCCAAGTAATAGCTTCGGGTACGCAGCATGTAGCGCACAGGTTGATCAAATTCCGGTGCAAAACGGATTTCAGCTGGAGCCGCAGACTGGGACATAACCGATCCTTGATAAGATAGAACGCATTTAATACTGAAAACAAAAGGAATTCATTATGACGCAATGGGTACGCTATCAGCACCAAGGTCAGATTGGCTTTGGGCAAGTTCAAAATGATCATATTACGGTGTACAGCGGCGATTTGTTTTGCAATCCCACTCCAACCGGTGCCACGCTAAAGTTATCCGATGTCATGATTGATATTCCCTGCATTCCAACGAAGATGGTTGCGCTGGTGGATAACTTCCACGCTCTGGTGACCAAGCTTGAGCATGCAGTGCCATCAGAACCGCTGTACTTCTTAAAATCCAATACCTCATTTCTGGCCGCCAATCAAACCATTCGCATGCCCAAATCCTACTCCGGCAAAGTGGTGTACGAAGGCGAACTCGGCATTGTGATTGGGCGACGTTGCCAAGGTATTAGCGAGGCCGAAGCTACCACTGCTATTTTTGGTTACACCTGCATTAATGACGTCACAGCCATTGAAATCCTCAACCGTGATCCCGGCTACGCACAGTGGACTCGCTCAAAGAGCTTCGACACCTTTGGTGCCTTTGGTCCCTACATCACAACTGGTATCGACCCAAGCCAACTGCACATTAAAACCATCTTGAACGATCAGGAGCGCCAGAATTATCCGGTCGCTGATATGATTTTCCAACCCGCCAAATTGGTGAGTTTGATTTCCCAAGACATCACTCTAGAAGTGGGTGACATTATTGCCTGCGGCACCTCGGTTGGCGTTGGCTCGATGAAGCCTGGCAGCAAGGTCAGCATCGTGATTGATGGCGTAGGGCAACTCGATAACGCATTCGAGTAAGTACACAGGTCTCGTAAAAAAGCCTCAAGGCATTGCTGCTTTGAGGCTTTTTTCTTCACTACCAAACTAACTCGATAACGCTCAAGAAATCTACATTACTGAATCAGCTAGACTTAATACCCTGCAGCAAATGGCAAAGCCAAACTGCCATTGGATGCTTGGACGTTTTCATCCAAGACTTTGGTTAGTGCAAAAACCGTACTGAGGCATGGCGTTGGGATCTTAGTGATCTGACCGAGCTCGATAACCGAACCGAGCAAGGCATCAATCTCAAGTGAACGACCCGCTTCTAAATCCTGCAGCATAGATGTTTTATGCTTACCGACTTTTTCAGCGCCACCAATGCGGCGTTCGATATCCACCCGGAAGGTAACGCCCAGTCTCTCTCCAATGGTTTGTGCCTCGGCCATCATATTGCGAGCCAGATCTTTGGTTAGCGGATGCTGACAGATTCCTTCGAGGTGACCATGGGTTAAAGCGCTAATGGGATTGAAGGTCATATTGCCCCAGAGTTTGAGCCAAATCTCGGCGCGGATGTCTTCCAGAATCGGCGATTTAAAACCAGCAGCGGCCATCAACTCCGAAACCATCTTCGCCCGATCGGATACGGAGCCATCAAGCTCACCAATCGGGAAGCGAGTTCCTTCCACATGGCGAATCACGCCAGGGGCTTGTGTAAATGTTGCGGGATACACCACGCAACCCAAAATATTGTTGGGATTAATGGTGCGCATGATGAGGCCGCCTGCATCCACCGTCTCAACGGAATGGTCTTGATACTCACCAGGCAGCTTTTGAAAGTACCACCACGGAATTCCGTTTTGCATTGGAATCAAGATCGTATCGGGACCCATGATGGATGCCATATCGTGCACGACCGGCTCGACTTGATGGGCCTTGACGGCCAAAATAATAATATCGGGCTTGCCAGCATCGGCAATCTTTTCAACTGCAGTAACCGTAGCATGCAGAGGCTCAGGCTCTTCATTTGTAATGAGAGCCAGTCCTCTTTCCTGAATTGCTTTTAATGTGGCCCCTCGGGCGACCACGGTTACATCATTGCCAGCTCTCGCCAACATGACAGCTAGGAAGCCGCCAATGGCTCCGCCCCCGCCGATCACACAGATTTTCATAACAACTCCATAAGAACAAGAAATTTTTCATTGCACCATCGTAGGCAACTGCTGCCGTGAGATCCCGCGCACCGGATCGATCACAACAAAACACACATTATTCAAAACCGCACTTACGTCGAACGCAGTGCAGAGCGGGGGACTAGACCGCCTAGCAGCATCCCAGCGATGCTGGCTAAGAGTCCCGCCAATTGCGGCGGTAAAGTAGCTTCAGGGGCTAATATCTCAGCCCCAATCCAAACTGTCAAGCCAAAAACAACGGCAAGAAGGCCGCCCAAAGAATTGGCCTTAGACCAGTAAATTCCAAAGGCAAGGGGCACAAATGCTGCAACTAAGGTCACTTTATAAGCACTTTCGACCATGTGAAAGATAGAAAGCTCGGAATTCATTGCAAACAAAGTGACGGCTATTGTAAAAAACAGCACCGTAACGCGCATGATTTTCAATAGCTCCTGATCGCTTAAGTGCTTATAAAACCCGCGCACAATATTTTCAGCAAAGCTGACGGAGGGTGCTAATAATGTTGCACTTGCACAACTTTTAATTGCCGAGAGCAATGCGCCAAAAAATAGAATTTGGGCAAATACCGGTGCATGCTCGAGCACCAGCTTGGGCAAAATCATTTGCGAATCCGTATTGATGTAACGCTCCACTAAACCAGGATCAATTAAGGTTGCCGAATAGGCTAAGTACATTGGCACAAACGCAAAGATGAAGTACAAGACTCCGCCCAAAATCGATGCTTGTACTGCGATATTGACGTTCTTCGACGAGCTAATCCGCTGAAAGACGTCTTGCTGCGGGATCGAGCCGAGCATCATGGTGCACAGTGCGGCTGTAAACCCAAGGATTGATACCAGATTCATGTCGGGCCAAAAAGAGAACTTGCCAGCAGCAGCCGCATGCTCAATGACTACGGTAAATCCCCCCGTAAGCGCAGTCATTTCACCGCTGATGTAGAGCATCCCAATCACAATCACAATCATCTGTATAAAGTCAGTAATCGCTACCGACCACATACCGCCAAATAGGGTGTAGATCAATACGCTGCTGGCACCAATAATCATGCCCAGGTCTTCTGAGACGGCGCCATCCGATACGACATGAAAGACGAGGCCTAGGGCTTTGATCTGCGCAGCTACCCAGCCTAAATAGGACACGACGATGCACAAGGTAACCAATACCTCGACTGTACGGCCATACTTTTCACGAAAGAAATCACCGATCGTCAACATCCGTCGGTTATAGAGGTGCTTAGCAAAAAAGAGGCCGACCAAGATTAAACAAAGTGCCGATCCAAAGGGATCGGAGACGACGCCGCCCAAACCCTCTTTAATAAACTCGGCTGGAATACCTAAAACCGCCTCCGAACCAAACCAGGTAGCAAAAACCATGGCGGTGACAATCGGCAGGGGAAGGCTATGGCCTGCTGCTGCAAAATCGGCCGTATTTTTGACGCGCATAGCAGCCCACAGGCCGATGCCAACCGAGATTACCCAATAGATGACAACAAACCAAATCAGCACGGCAAACCGCCCTCTTTCTTCATTTGGACAAATTATATGGCCTTGTTACTTATGGCAATTATGTTTTTTGGCGACTCCTAAAGCAGCCCGCTCTGACATAATTCCAGCATGACCAAAGCGCATGCGCAATCCAGGGCCGATCTGGCTTACCAGCAGTCCATTCTGGGGGCGGTTTCCAGAACCTTTGCCCTCACCATCCCCCTGTTGCCAAAGGCGCTCGAAACCGTCATCGGGAATACCTATTTACTTTGCCGCATCATCGATACGATCGAAGACGCACCCACCCTGAGCATTGCAGCCAAGCAGGATTTATCTTCTCTGTTTCTGGATGCTGTTTTAGGCAAGCAATCGGTTGATGCATTTGTAATTCCCTGCCAACGTGCGCTCGAAGGGCATTGCAATGCAGACGAGCGCGACTTGATTGCGAATACCCCAACGGTACTGCGCATTTTTCATGGGTTTAATGTAAACGAACAGGCTGCAATTAGCCGCTGCGTTGAAATCATGTCAAACGGCATGCTGCGTTTTCATGACAAACAAACCTTAGCCGGTTTACGCGATCTACCTGAATTTGAAGAGTACTGCTATGTGGTGGCGGGCGTCGTTGGCGAAATGCTCACCAGCGTCTTTGCCATGCACTCACCCGCCTTTGCTCGGGCTATTGCTGGTCGCGAACACCTGGCAATTGGCTTTGGTCAAGCCTTGCAAATGACTAATATTTTGAAAGACTCTCCCGAGGATAGTGCTCGCGGGGTCTCTTGGAAACCTCAAGGCTACAGCCAACTGGCCCTGCTAGCCATTGCCGACCAGAAGTTAGCAGAAGCAATGGATTACATACGCCTGATTCCGTCAGATGAGGTGGGTATTCGGCGCTTTTGCTTTTTAGCCCTCGGATTAGCTGTGCTCACGCTCAGTAAGATTGCCGATCGAAGCGATTTTTCCCAGGGTAATGAAGTCAAACTGCCTCGCAGAACGGTATGGCTTTTTTATTACTTCACATTGCTTGCTGCCCGTTCCGATTATGTGATGCAGCAATTTTGTACGATTGCAGGAAGGCCAATTAAGCGCGCCCTTCGTGATTGAGAAGCCACAGCTTAATATCGCGATAAAGGCCGGGCGCATCCTGTCCCATAAAACCACCAAGATTGGCTTTGGCAACAACCCGGTGACACGGAATCACCAATGGAAAATAATTAGCACCGCAGGCGCCACCGACCGCTCGCGCACCAGAATGTAAATGCGTTGCAATCGCCCCATAGGTTGTCCTTTCGCCCGATTGCAACTGGGCAATTGCATGCCATACCTGCTGTTGAAACTCAGTACCTTGCGGCTTAAGCGGTAAATCAAATACAGTCCTAGGATCTGCAAAATACGCACGGCATTGTTCCTCGACCAAGGCTGCTAAGGCATTGCCTGGCGCTTTATGCTTTGCCGATGCAGGCAGATAGCGGATGTGCGCAAGCATCAAACTGCCGTCCACCATTTCTGTAGTGATACCAAGGCAACCAAATGGCGCAGCAATCACACAATCATTGCTCTTGTGATTGGATTTCGAGCGGGTAGTGGTTGAAGTCATCATCGGGATCTATGTTATCTGACAAGCAATTCAATCCCGCCCGATAGTACTGAAGTCGATCAATCACTACAGTAAGTCTAAGCACTTCTTAGTACTAAATGCATGCTCTCTTACTTCAATATTGTTCAAGGTACTGTATTAATTTGACTATACAAAATGATGACTTTACGGTTATTCGAGCCTGGCAAGCCATCGTTACCCAGGCGATTCAGGCGCGCGCAAGCGATATTCATGTCGAAGCGCTGGAACACAAAACAGTTATTCGCATCCGCGTTGATGGCGAATTACAAATACTTCAAGTCCCCATAGCGGTCGAGCACGAGCGCATCATTGCCCGCATCAAAATATTGGCTAGATTGGATATTGCCGAGCAACGCATTCCCCAAGATGGCAGACTCTCAGTGGGTCTTAATTACACGCGCCCCGATATCGATTGCCGGGTATCCATACTACCCACGCTGCACGGGGAAAAAGCTGTAGTGCGTTTGTTACCACCTCCCAGCACGGCTTTAGATTTAGATTTACTTGGCTTGCATACACAGCAGTTGGCTCACTTCATGGATGCTATTGCTCAGCCCGATGGCCTGATACTCGTTACAGGGCCTACCGGTAGCGGCAAAACCCGCACACTCTACAGCTGCTTAAGCCAATTAAATACCAGCGGCCGAAATGTATGCACTATCGAGGATCCGATCGAGATCCGTCTTGCAGGCGTTAATCAGGTTGCCTACCACCCAAAAGCAGGCTTAGATTTCAATGGCATTATTCGCGCCCTGCTTCGGCAAGACCCCGATGTCATCATGATTGGTGAAATTCGGGATGCAGTGACTGCTGAACTTTCCATGCAGGCCGCCCAAACCGGCCACTTGGTGTTAAGTACCTTGCACACGCGCGGCGCTCTGGCCAGCATTCAACGGCTGCGCAACTTAGGCATAGCCAGTGATGTCTTAAGGGCTTGCCTGCGCTGTATTAGCTCACAGCGCCTAGCACGTCAAATCTGCTCCGTATGCCTTGCTGACGATTCGATGGATGACTGCCTGCTGTGTGGTGGAACAGGCCTATTTGATCGGATTGGCATCCATGAAGTTCTACCATTCACAAGCGCCATTGCCAATGTATTTGAGAGCGCCTCAACTATGGCTGACTTAACTAAGCAAATTCAACTCAGCGGCTTTCAGGACATGCGATCTGCTGGAATGGTTCATGTTGCTAAACGACGCATCACCCTTGCCGAGCTCAATACACAGCTTGGCTCTTGGCATTAGTCATGGCCCTTCGAAAACACGAGCAACTGTATTTTGTAGAGCGCATGCTGGTATTGCTTGATGCCGGATTACCATTATTGGAAAGTATTACCCTAATGCATCAATCGGCTTCGCCTACGTGGCAAAAAGTCACAGCATTAATTGCACACCGCCTCAAGCAAGGTGAGCGCTTCTCGCAATGCCTATCAATGCAACACGCTGTTTTTGATCCAGCCTTTATTGGCCTAATCCGTGTTAGCGAAGAATCCGGCGAAATCAGCCTTGCACTGCGAACCATCCAACAGCAATTGCACACACGAATTGAATTGCATCGCCAAATACAACAGGCTCTGGCCTATCCCTTGATTACCTTAGGCTCGGCATGCTTACTCATGATTGCGATGATCGTCTGGGTCATCCCCGTATTCAGTGACGTTTTTAGTCACTTCAATGCACGCTTACCCTGGTCGACGCAATTACTTCTCAGCGCCTCACAGCAATTCACGCTATTCTTTCCGGCAATTGGAGGCGGGCTTGCACTGGCTGCAATTAGCAGCTCACTGCTATGGCTGCGGTACCCGGGGTTTCAGAAGCGCTGCGATCAGCACCTCTTACAGATTCCGGTGATAGGAGATCTTTTTCGCCAATCGGCCTTAGCCTGCTGGTGTCGTAGCTCAGGGTATTTGATGCAAGCCGGCTTACCTGCATTAGAGGCCATGCGAATTACAGCGCAAACCTCAAATCAGTGGTTTTGCCATGATCTCAGTGCGCATATCTTTAAATCGCTTGCCCAAGGATGGTCTTTTGGCCAAGCCTTGCAACGCGCTGATCCACAGCAGCGGTTTTTTGATCATGAGACAGCCCAACTATTGCAAATTGGTAGCGCTAGTGGCGCTTTAGCAACCATGCTTAGTAATCGCGCCGACGCCCTCGAAAAGCAGTTAACCAGTCGACTCAAGCTATTGAGCCACAGCCTAGAACCTATACTCGTTGTATTCGTAGGACTTTTGATTGGTGGATTGGTGATAATCCTCTACTTACCAATTTTTAACTTAGGGCAAATAGTTTGACTGATCTCGCCTTGCTTGCGGATGTGATTCGCTATGGCTTAATTCTTCCCTTGGCATACGTGGCCTACGTGGATTTTCGAACCTTTCGGATTCCGGATGCCATTACCTTTCGGCTAATTGCCGGCGGCTTACTATTTAATCTCTTTTTGGATGTGCGCTTTTGTAGCCCTCAAGAAGCCCTCCTCGGTGCGACCTTTGGGTTTGGATTCTTCTGGGGACTAAATTGGCTTTATCGCTACTTCAAAGGCCGTGATGGCTTGGGCATGGGGGACGCAAAACTGCTGGCCGCTCTGGGCGCCTGGCTCGGCTGGCAAGCCTTACCAGGTATTGTGTTGCTATCCGCACTGAGTGGCTTACTGGGTGGTCTGGTATGGCTTTACTGGCAAAAACAGGGTCGTGCGCAAGCCTTTCCATTTGGGCCCTTTTTGGCGTTTGCTGGCATTATTAACTTAGTATGGCCTCAACTCCTGCACATTCCGCTCTCACTGAACTAAAAGGGCAAATCCCGCTCATTGGATTAACGGGCGGGATTGGGTCTGGCAAGTCAGTCGTGGCTAAGCGCTTTGCTGAGCTCGGGGCAACCGTAATTGATTCGGATCATATTGCCCATGACATTACTGCCCCGCATGGAGCTGCCATCGCCCCAATTCTGGCTCGTTTTGGCCCTGAATTCTTGGCGGTAGATGGCTCCTTGGATCGAGCTAAGATGCGGCGCCTGGCATTTAATGATCCAAACGCACTTCAATCCCTGGAAGCTATTACCCACCCCCTCATTCATGCTGAAACCCTAAGGCAAGCCTACTTAGCACATCAAAACGGCGCCCAGTATTTGGTCTTTATGGTGCCCCTTCTGGTGGAATCGGGCCATTGGCCTCAGGTCATCGATCATCTGGTCGTAGTTGACTGCCCCCCGGAACTGCAAATTGCACGGGTCATGCAGCGTAGCAGTTTGGGCAGTAGCGAAATTGAGCAGATTATGCGCAAACAAGCATTGCGCGAGGATCGGCTAGCGGCGGCGGACACAATTCTTCTCAATGACGGTAGCCTCGACAAGCTGATTCCCCAAATCGATGCCTTGCACCAATTGATCCTCAAAAATAGGTTCAAGTCCAGCAATTCCGCATAGAATAGACTCCGTGATTGTTTATGAATACCCCTTCAATGAGTTGGTCCGCAACATGCTCCGCTTGGAGTATTTGTTTGGGCGCTATACCCATTTCGCTAAATCCGATGACCCCGAGCTACATCAGTGTGCAATTGCAACCTTATTTGAGTTAGGTGATATTGGCGCACGGGGTGATATCAAATCACTGCTATTGAAAGAGTTTGAACGTCAGAAGCAGGCGTTGCATGGCCTTAAATCATCGGCAAAGGTAGATCAAGTAGTATTAAGCCAAGCCCTTGCCGAGATCGATGGCGCATCCACGCACCTCAATCAATCACTTGGTAAACCGAATTCGGCAATTACCGAAAATGAATGGCTTAATGGCATTCGTACGCGGCTCTCGATACCGGGAGGCACCAGCCCCATTGATCTGCCTAATTTTCATGCATGGAAATGCAGCGCGCCTGGTGATCGGCGTGAGTTACTGCAAAATTTCATTGCGCCCCTAATGCCTTGGAATGAGTCATCCCAATTATTTTTGAAGTTGTTACGTCAGTCGGGTGAATCACGCGATGCGGTCGCTCACCACGGCGCATTTCAGCAAGCACCATCTGGAAAAGTCTATCAACTCATGCGGATTGGGGTTGAGGATGATTCTGTGTTTTCTGAAATCAGTGCAAACAAATACTTACTATCCGTTCGCTTCTTAAAAAGCGAGCGCGACAAAAAGCCACATCCGGTTCTGGAAGATATTCCATTTAAGCTAACTTTGTGCCAGTTTTAATCTCGGCGTAAAACTGCTTTAGCTGTTGAATCATCGGTAGCGCAGCTGGTAGCAGCGGATCCACAGTTAACCGATCACTATTTAAATCTTGCCATGAAAGAGCTTGGTTTTCACATCCAGTAGGCTCACCACTCCAATCCCGAATGACGCTAACATGAATGCGCACATACGCATGCGGATAGTCATGCTCTATTGTCATTAAGTCGACGCTGCCATGAATAGTGATTCCGAGCTCTTCTTGGAGTTCGCGCTGCAGAGCCTGAAAAAGAGTTTCATCGGCTTCAACTTTGCCCCCAGGAAATTCCCAATAGCCCTCATAGGGCTTGCCGCGGGGCCGCTGACCCATCAAAAAGCGCTGCTGCGCATCGAGCAAGATACCGGCCGCTACCACGGTTAC
>Ga0209550_10005456_pt1 | contig 11919 bp, 14 predicted proteins | sample LauGreSuBDMM15SN_2_FD_187567 | JGI IMG/M metagenome (GOLD analysis project Ga0209550, IMG submission 187567) | Freshwater lake microbial communities from Lake Michigan, USA - Su13.BD.MM15.SN (SPAdes) (version 5) | ecosystem: Environmental > Aquatic > Freshwater > Lake | place: Lake Michigan... | reverse complement strand
AACACATATAGAATCCATTGAAAATGAAAAATTTATATGTTCGCCCATTTCTTTCACTGAAAGTCCAATAAATTTACCAATAGACCAGATGGAAGAGTTTTTTAAAAAAAAACATGAAAATAAAAATCTTATTGAAAAATTACAAGAAGAACTCAGAAATTTAAATCTAGAATGCGAATTTTCTTTTCAAGAAGAGTCTCGAATTTTAAATTTGGAAAAACCTAAACTAAAAAAAATTATTCAAATGTGTAAATATTTTTTTTATTTTAACGAAGAACTTTTTAAATTTAAAAAGTATTTAAAAAATCATTCTTAAAATAATTATGTCGATATGCTTGAATATGATCGTCAAGAATGAGGCTGAGAATATTATTCCCACGCTGACAAACTTGTGTAAATATTTTAAGTTTAGTTATTGGGTAATATCGGATACCGGGTCAACCGATAAGACGAAAGAATTAATTGTTGAATTTTTTGAAAAGAAAAATATAAAGGGAGAATTATTTGAAGACAAATGGGAAGATTTTGGTCATAATCGTAGTGTTGCGTTGAATGAAGCATTTAATAAAACTGATTATCTTTTGATTTTCGACGCAGATGACAAGATCGAAGGAAATCTCCAGCTCCCCAAATTGACAATGGATAAATATATGTTCACCTTTGGTCCTCATGTAAAATATGTTCGCCCTCTTTTAATCAATAATCGGAGAAAATGGAAATTTGTTGGTGTTTTACACGAATACTTAGATCTCATAAAACCAGGTAATCAAACATCAGAAACAATAAAAGGTAATTATCATGTCATTTCAGGAAGAACTGGTGGCGATCGTAATAAAAATGTAAATAAATATTATGATGATGCCATGATTTTAATGAAAGGTTATTTTAAAGAATCAAATGGGGATAAAAATTTGGCAGCCAGATATGCGTTTTACTGTGCTCAAAGTTTTCGTGATACAAAAAAACATGTTCCGGATAGCATAGAATGGTATAAAAAAGTATTGGAATTAAATAATTGGCATCAGGAAAAGTATTTTTCGTGTATTCAGTTAGGAATTTTATTATTTTCATTGAAACGAAATGAAGAAGGGGTGTTTTATTTCTTGAAATCAATCGATTATGATAGGGAACGAGTAGAAGGAATATCAATGGCAATGGATTACTATCGGAAATCAAACAATCATCTTTTGGTAAATTTACTGTATAATAAATATAAAAATTATGAGGCAAAGGAAGGAAAATTATTTTTATATAATGATATTTATACGAATTTAATGTTAGATTACAACAACAGCATAAGCGCATTTTATACAGACGATAAAGAAAGTGGGGCAGAATCGTGTAAAAAACTTATTCTTGCGGATAAACACGTACGTGATTCGCTTTTAAATTTACGGCATTATAAAGAATATATTCATTCGGATTGTTTGCCACTATTTTACAAATGTAATGAATATATAGAAACCAGAAAGAATGAAAAAGAGACAGATATTTTCGATGTTTGGTATCTTTTATTTGATAAAGTAAGACCAGAACTTACAAAGTTGAATAACAATGTTGTAGAAAATATTCGTTCTAATATAAGTGATACGCCAACTGTGTTTTTATCTTTTTCGAACACTGGTGGCATAGAATCCTTTAAAGATACTATTCATTCTGTATTAAATACTTGGACAGATGTAGAAAAAGTAGATTATTGGTTCTGTGTTGATTTTGATACAAAGGATAAAGGAATATTGCGAAAAAAATATAAATGGATGAATTTCCACTTTGGGGGGGACGCAATGGAAGTTATCTTTGCGAAAATAAAAGAATTAAAACCAAAATATTGGATACATATTGAAAATGGTATTTTTCATGTTCGGATGGATTATGTGCGCGGGATGAAAAATAAACAAGTTAAATATAATAGAAATCGAGCCAAAACGATTCGTGACTATACCATTAAAAATTATATGAATTTTACAGGAGAGTATGTTGAAAACTCTGAAATGTCAACTCAAGTAGATTACGCTTTTTCAATAAACGATGTTGAAAATATTTCCACAAATGATACAATTTTTTTAAATAAAATTGTTTATGAAATACGTTAGAATTATTTTTTTAATGAAAAAAGATAATTTAATGAAAGATATTTTGATATACGCCTCGTGTCTTTCTTGTATCTACTTTGTTTTAAGATTATCTACTGGTAACTTGTCGAAAGAAAAGTTAAAGGGTCGGGTAAAAGAAGTATTTACAGAATCATGTATTATTTTTTTATCTTGTTATGTTTGTGAATTCATGAGTAAACGTTTAGGGTTTCGTGGGGTGGGGTCATGTGTTCTGGGAAACAAAGAAACTCTTGTTTTTACGGATAATGCGGGTTTTTAATTCGATTAATTTGGATTTCGTGTAAGATTTCGTCTTATCCGAAAATTGTATCATGAGAAGGCCACATTAAGTATCCCGTATTTCTTGTATCCTGAGAACCTTTTCTGGAAATTCTTCGCGCCCTATTTTCCAGTATATTTCTCTAAACTCTTTATTAAAGAGTTTTGAATATGGATCACATGCGCCAACTACCTTTTTATGAAATGAAGTTAGACCGTTTGCGTTCTGCCAAGCCACTCTTGCGATTGATTCATACGTTTCGTCCTGACAGCTTTTACGGTTTACCGACATCTTTTGCTGACATTGTACTTGTGATTTATTTTCAATTTATTTTTGGACCTTTTGGAAATACGTTTTCTGCGGGATTTACCTCCACTAAATAACATCTCCCCGTTAGATCTTTCAAACGCGTCTCTAAATAGTTCGCTTTCCAAAGGGATATAAACAATATACCAATCGGAACTAAAATTACTTGTGTTTTTCGGTGCGAAAAAATACACAAATAAATTTCTCCTTAGTTCAATGCCATTTTTTTTGTCATTAAATTTATCTAATATTTCTATTGCTTGGTCTTTTTCTAGCGCCCTAATCCATTTACTTCTTACACCCGACCACGCATCATATATCACAAAATAATCTCCCTCCAATATCATTAAAAACGCATGATAAAATCTATCTTTACTCACAACATAACCGATACACGATCCTTCTGGGCTTGTTGGCAATGTTTCAAGTTGTGGATATATGGAAATATATCTTAAGAGATAATATAAGTTATTCGCATAAATTGACAATGATTTAGGATTTAGAAATAATGTCCAAGATTTTCCCCAAGATTTCCAATGTATACTATTTTCTTTGAAATACATGTAAATGAATGCAACTATGATTGCTTTATAACTACATACTTGATGACCTATCGCCCCAAGACAAATTTGGGGGTCTGGTTCTTTAATCGTAAAAGTAAACCCATGATTTGATTTATATAATTCATTATAGTTGCTCCAATTTCTATAACATTCTGTTTTTTCTGCCACCTTTATACAATCACGTGTATATGTATCAGAAATATACTCGAGTTCTCGCATTCTGTTAATTGTAAAATCTGTTTCTCCGGAGAAAAAACAGTCGCCGAAACACGAAGGGTCCAGTGTAAACATTTCATATTTTACGCCACCTATCTCTGTCTCTTCGCCTTCCATAATTACCATTTAGATTTAGTTTTTTTGATACGGGGAATTATGAAATGTTTGCGAACCCGGGATTTTTTCCCACCAAACATTATTTCTACTTGTGATTTTTCAAAGGTTTCTTTAAACTCTTTGCTTTCTAATTCAATATAATGAAAATGTAAAACACCATTACAAATAAAATAATCAGAGTAAGGAATACATTCATTAAAAAAATAATTTATTAAATCGACTCGTTCAGGTTTTTCATAAGACGATAAATTGAGATCAGATAATATTTCTTTTACTTGCGACTTTTCCATTGCGCGCAAATATTTTGTTCTTGATCCAGCCCAAGCATCATATATTATAAAATAATCTCCTTCAGCGATCATAATAAATGCGTGTTGAAAGGCGCATACTTCGCCATTGGTATACTCTAACATATAACCAATACATGAAGTATCTGGTACTTCTTCGGGAAATTTTTCCGGGTGAATATTTTTAAAATTCATTAAAAGGTTGAAATTATTTGCGAATTCGGAAATATCCTTTAAAAATTTTTTGCGTCTATTAAAAAAAACCCAATATGGTATATTATGTTGGGTCAAGTATAAATATAAAAATGAAACTATAAATGCTTTATAACTACAAGTTGTAGGGTGCGCTGAAGTAGAAATAAATTCTTCCTCTGCTATATGTAACATTGAACTTTTTCGACGGTTTAGATAATTTTTATATTTATCATAATCTTTTGTAGATCTTGCTCTATTCACACAAATTTCTGTATATGAATCTGAAATATTTTCAAGAAAGTCCATGATTCTAATCATTGGGTGTTCAATGACGTCTTCAAAATAATTGTCGCCGGGAGTTGGGACCTTAATCATGTAATAATATTTTCCGTTAATTTCTTTGAAAGTTAATTTATATGACATATATTTACCATTTAGATTTTTTCACATTTATTTTTTGCCCCTGTCCTCGTTTCTTCACGTTGTTTGGATCATACTTTTCTTCTTCGTCGTCTGATCGAATATTCTTAGAAATTTCCCAGAATTCTTTCGAACCCAATTTAAAATCATTGTGATTCTCAGCCTTGTACCAAAAAACTTGATCTGTTAATTTGTTTGATTTTACATTATTATTTATTACTAAACATTCATAATTTTCTGTACACTGATCCATGATTTGACAAAAACTTTCAAACGTAGGAAACATTCCCGCATAATTTTCATAAATCCTTTTACGGTTCGCAATATAAGGTTCTCTCAAAATAAATACATAATCAATATTTGTTCTTAATGTGGGTGGGACGCCCAATGGATATTGCATAGTAATAATAAGCATGACTTTGTAATGACGCCCGTTCATAAAAAGTAGACGCATCATTTTATCGCGTGTCCATGTGGCGTCATAGAGACAATCATCAAGAATAACAAACGTGCGAGGGTCAATTGTAGATTTTTTGTAAGCCTCCATTTCTTTTTTAATTTGTTTAAGAACGCTTCTCTGCCTTTTTAGAATATTTTCAATGATCGCAGTATTGTATTCGTTGTGTATAAAGAGTTTGGGAACCATTTTTCCGTAAAACCCATTTCCTTCTTCCGTTCCAGCGACAACTGAACCAATAGGGATATCCTGGTGATAATAAAGCAAATCTTTTACCAAAAAAGATTTGCCGGTATCACGCCTTCCTATTAAAACAACAACGGGACCCTTACTTTCATTCGGTTTGAAACTAATTGCTTTCATATCGAATTTTTTTAACTCCAATGTCATATATTCTTTGAATATTTAGAATTTAATTTAAAAACGTATTGCGTTTTGTGCGCCTGTGTTTGCGTCCACGTTTTGTGATTTTTCGTGATTTACCTCCTCTTGCTGAAGGAGAGTAAGCTTCTAAAGTTTCAATAAAGTCATTGACAGCTTTCAAATCCCTGAAGTTTTCTACAATTCCACGATCTTCTTCATTTTTAACTTTTTCAACTAATTCATAAAAGTCGTCGCTTTTCATATCACGATATCCTGCTGGAAGGTTTTCTTTCCAGAAATCAAAATTTTTATCTTTGTCTTGCGAATGATTAAATTGTCTATACATCCATTTATAAGGCCCAGTATATCTATCCTTTAATTTTTTTTTTTTGTATTTTTTACCATGAAATTTTTTGGGTACCATCGCCCTTCCTTGTGTATCTATCAAATATTTTACATAATCACTATGAGACAATTCATTGGATTCATGTGTCAATTCTTGTCTTACTTCGTCATTTTCAGGCGATTTTAAATCCGCGAGTTCATAATCTTTTTCATAATCTTTACTCATATATATATATATATATATTATTAATTTAGAAACAGGTTCCACAAACTCCTCCTGCGCTGTTTGGATTTTTACCGCATGTTTTATTTATTGGATCATAAACTCCGTTAATCCAGCTACATGGAATTTTTCCGTTGCTGCTACTAACATAAGATTTCCCACAACTATCTGAATTGCTTATAAATGAACATTGGCTTGTAAGATTTTTCATTGAATTTTTATCGCAATTTGTAGGACTACATGTTCCTGAATTATCCGTTTCTTTTGAGCGTTGTCGCAATTGTCCTATCACAAAAGATTCTACTCGTCTATGTTGTGAAAGATATAATAATAATAATAATACTATAAATAAAAAAATCATAAACCTCCCAGTCTTTTTCATTATATTACTAATTTATTATATTTCCTAAATGTATGGAAAGAGGCCTCACTATGTTGTTACATTCAGTTATTATCGGAATTATTTTATATCTTTTAATGATAGGATTCGGACAAAAAAGTAATGTTGCTGAAAATAGAAGCATTTTATTATCGTCTTTTATTTTGATATACATGATTTTATTTGGTCACAGGTTACCTCTTAAATTAAATAAAATTTAATACAAATGAGTTTAAAACCCGATAATAAAAATATAATATTTCAGTAAATGAAAATCGTTGGATACGAAAAAAGAAAAAACAAGGAACTTTTCAAAAGTTTTAAAAATCTAAAAACACTTGATATTAAGGAAATACAAAATTACATCCCTATTTACAATAAATTTTTTAATTTTGATAAAACCCAAGAAATTAATTTGGACAACTATAATTTCATTACAAACATTGAAGATAACGAAGATAATGAAGATAGTGAAGACGAATTTCCTGAAAAAATTTTCAATGTTGAATTAAACGGTACAATGAAAAAAAGGAGTTTTCTAAAACTTATTCCGGTTATTGAAGCATCTCAGTTTTTAACTGGAAAGTATAAATTAACAGATGATGAATTCTATAAACTACCAAATATTGAAAATGATGGACACAACGATTTCTACGATATGAACAATATTTCTTACATCGATAGTTTATTTTCTTTTTTATCCAGTAAATTATTGAATACTTATCATTTTGAGAATGCGATTGATTATTATGGTTCGTTTTTATCTATCATCGATAACTTCAAACTAGATATTTCAGATGATATTGAATATTATGCTGGTTCTGATTTTTTCATGAAAAATAAAAATAAGTTATTTCGCGTAGAAGACGAAAATTCGCCACCACCTTTGATTTTTGAAGATACGGATCAAGCGATTGATTTTGATAGTTTAGAAACCATTGATACTTTAGAAACCTTTGAAAATTCAATTATTGAAGTAATCCCTGAAATAAATTCTACATCGAATAGTTTACCTGAACCCCGTGCCGATTCCGGGTCTGAATCTGATTCCGGGTCTGAATCTGATTCCGGGTCTGAATCTGATTCCGGATCTGATTCTGGGTCTGATTCCAGCTCCATGTCGTCTAGTTCAGAAAGCGATACGATGGAAGAAGTAAACGTAATATTTAATAAATATTTGGTACAAATAACATGTTTAGAGCATTGCGTCGATACTCTAGACACTCTTATTTTAACAAATAGTTTTAAATCGGAAGACGAATGGCTTTCTTGTCTGTTTCAAATTATTATAATACTAATTGTTTTTCAAGATACATTTTCATTTACTCATAACGACTTACATACAAACAATGTAATGTATGTACACACAGACAAAGAATTTTTATCTTACTGTTATCGTGGAATTTATTACAAAATACCAACATTTGGAAGAATATTTAAAATTATCGATTTTGGGAGAAGTATATATAAAATAAATGGGCAAATTTGTTGTAGCAATAGTTTCAGGCCTTCTGGTGATGCTTCTACTCAATATAACTGCGAACCATATTTTAATCCAAAAAAAAAACGAATCGATCCGAATTTTAGTTTTGATTTATGTCGACTTGCGTGCTCTATTTGGGATAATATTGGAAATCGACAAAAGACGGGTGTTTCAAAAATAATAGACGAATGGTGTAGAGACGATAAAGGAATTAATGTTTTATATAAAACTAACGGCGAAGAAAGATATCCTAATTTTAAATTATATAAAATGATTGCGAGAACTGTTCATAATCATACCCCACATAATCAATTACAGCGTCCAGAGTTTTCAAAATTTATAACAGGTCCAATAGATGCTGTAATGTTAGATGATATTCCTAAATTTTAGTTTGGTCTTTCGCTTGGTTTTTTTTCGGTTGATCTTTCGGCTGGGTTTTCGTTTTGGTTGAATTCCACGAGAAAAAAAAATTTGTTTCCAATCATCGATAAATTTTAAATTTATTTCATAATTTTTTTCGATATTTATAACAGGATATTTTTTGGTAGTTAAAATATTACTATTAAATCTTTCTACAGTGAGAATTTTAGAGGGACTTGATATATTAAGAGTCTTTTCACCAACGTCAAGAGATACTTCATCCACAAAACTAAATCCTAAAAAATTATATATATTTTTTACATTTGTGGATCTATCGCTATCATCGTGAAGTGTAATTATTTGCGTATCTGGATATTGAGTAAGCATGTAAAAAATACCATACCAAATTAAAAATGTCCCTATATTTTTTCCGTTGTACGATTTAGATACTTCTATATATTGTATATATATACAAGGAACATCTTTCTCAATTGAATGCCGTGTTCTTATACTACGAAAAATTCCTTTTGAATTTACTGGAACTGTTGATTCGGTGAAAACCATCGTAACAAATCCAACATGGTCATCTCCATCTTTAATAAAAAAATTAATTGTTGGAGATAAATTTTGAATGTTGATACTCCAACCAATATCTGTAATATAACTATTCATCAACTCAAGAAATTCACTATACATAGTAATTATCTATATAATTATAAATCATGTAGATAATGAGATTTTAAGAAATTTTCTTTGTTGGTATCTCTGAACTCACAATATATATTGAATTTTCGGTTACAATGATATATTCATTTTCACTTTTGTAAAATTTAGCTATAGGACTGGTATACTCATCCGCGCTTTTTACAAGTAATTTTTCTCCATTATCGCGAATACCAATTAAAGCTTTTTTTTCAAGAGAAGCTACCCAGTAATCAACTAATATAGGTTTATCTTCAGAAATGGCTAATTTAGTTACGTGTTGTAGAGTTGCGACTGATGGAATTCTAGATTTATCTGGCGTCGTCATAATTGATACTTAGGTAATCTTTCTTATATTTTAACGTAAATCAAATATTTACACAAATCATTTTTTTTCGTATTTTCTTAACTTTTTCCTTTACGATAATTGCGTCATCTTGAAATATATTCGCATATTCTTCTTTAAATATGATTTTTAAATAAGAATAAATATGTTTTAATATTTTTTCACTACATTTGCCGACGATTAAAACACTCCCTGTTCGAAATACCATAAAAGAAACACTTATCAGATCTTTCCCTATATTTTGACCCGTGATTTCTCGAATAATTGCGTCGTCTTCGCAAGTAATAAGATTCTTGTCGTAATAATATTTACATTGTATTCCTGGATACGAACAAGGGTCGTATATACATTCTATGTTATATTTATCCTTAAATAGCCTATACAAAGATTCCCTATTTATATAATATCCCACTGAAAAATTGGAATTTATTAATATAGTTTCACTCGTGCTATTGTAAGACACTTCTGAAAATCCTTCAAATGGTCGAAGTAAATGAATCAACTTTTCTAACACGTAGTCATAAATCCTATCATCTTGTATTCCGGGTATTTCTAGTTTCCCTGTATTGAAAATTTTCACATGTATTTCTCGAAATACTCCCTCGTACTTGATTCTCATTATAACTACAAAACAATTGTAAAATGCCCCCTTCTTTTTAGAATGAAAATTTAAAATGTCTTTTCTCGATATCCCTATACTCATTTTTCGTATATCTTTAAACTTGATTCTCCCGTCAGGATTATCTATATGTGTTATAATTTGCTGATCCACGCATTCATATGAGGTCGCCCTTTCTTCTATGTCGGTCAATTCTTCCGGGCTCAATGAAACAAACTTTATTTGTTTTTTAAGGATACCTTCACTTGGTTGCCAATAAGGTATGATCCCTATCTTCCAAAAAATATCCTTAATGTCAACCGGGCAATTTAAAAACCCAATCTTTGATTTTGTAGATATATAGATGGGGGATGATTCTGGTATATCTCCAACGGCTTTTACTTCGGCAACATGTTCTTTCACATTTCCTTCCATAAAATCAGCCCATTCGTCATCAATGTCAAACATCGTTTAATATTATCGGTGCTCTCCTTTAAATTGTTTTTAAAATAATCAATTTTTATTTAACTCCTTTTAATTAAAATTGAGATTTTTTCATTAGAATATACTAGTAAAAATGTCGGTAATCACGTTAACATTTGGAGATATGACAGAAAACCATGGTGGCATGGAACAGATTGGAGAAATGGCAAACGAAGGAGAAGGTTTTCATCTAGAAGATTTTGTCCAAATAAAAAAAACAATGGAAGAATTGGGTGCGACAGTTGAATTAGTTTCGTTATCAGAATCACCTGCCCACGTCTTAATTATTCGCAATGGGGTTAAACACTTGGATCAAGACCCAGCGAATATGTTTGAAGAGCACCAATCGCTCGATCACGACAAAAAGGCATTCATGTATGGTCGAGTGGTTAATAAACATGCCCGCTGGAATTTACGTTACGATGAAGAGAGTCGCGAACCCAATTACGAAGAAGGAAAAGGGCGAATTGTCGGGTATGATAAAATACCATTAACAAAACAGCTTAAGGACCGATTCCATGTTTTCGGACCAAAGGCAGAGAATTTAAAAATCGAAGGAAATTATTATTACGATGTCAAAAAATGCGGCATCGGGTTTCATGGAGACAGCGAAAGACGAAAAGTAATTGGAGTGCGTTTGGGAGACGTTTCATTGCCTCTCCATTTTCAATGGTATCATAGAGACAAACCGATTGGTGAACAAATTATCATAGACCTTCATCCAGGGGATATTTATTTAATGTGCGAAAAAGCAGTTGGCACGGACTGGAAAAAGAAAACGATAAAAACCCTTCGTCATAGTACAGGGTGCGCGAAATATACAATGATAAAAGAAAAATGGGAAGTATCTGGGTTTTCGTTGTTTCAAGAAGCATTGGACAATTGTCGCTGGAAAAAGTATTTGGAGGATTTCTTAAAAGAAATCGAATTGGAAGAAAAAATAGGAGAATACGAAAACAAAAGTTTTGAAGAAATCATGACAAGTGTTTACGGTCTTTTTGAAAAAAAAAGAGGACTAGGGATGAGTGTCGTCTACGACATTGTTGCCGCAATATGTAGATACCATAATATCGTCATTGATAAAGTATATGTTGGATCCGGCACAAAACGCGCGGTCAAGGCCTTGAAGTTAAGGGCAAAAATACATAAAATCGGTGATATAAAATTAAATTTTGTTGAGACAAGTGAGGTTATCCATGCTTTAAGTCTACTAGGAATAGACGAAAGTGGGGCAATGGAAATATATTTACGTGATTGGCAAAAAACGTTTTAATTATATATCACTATCTGTTTCAGGCTCTTCATCTTCGGTGATTTCTTTAAATCTCTGAATTGCCATATCATTATATTCTTTGAATGTGTTGCGTTTTAACTCTTGTATTACTCTTATTATTTCTTCTTCTGGTATGTTATAATCTTCCATATTTTCTCTTAATTCAAAATAATTATCATCTTTTATCAAGTCATCAATTGAGTCAAAATACTCGTTAAAATATGGATCAAATTTTGTTGAAACTCTATTGTATAAATTTATATGTCGTGTTAGTTCTTCTGGTGTTAATATTGGTCCTAATGTATTTCGAATTCTTTGTATCTGTTCTGAATTTAAATTTCCGCCATATTGTTTACGTATTTTTCGATTCCTTGTTTTATTTCTCGATTTCAAATTTTTACGCAAAGAACGTTTCCGCGAAACTTTCATA
>Ga0209550_10005455_pt1 | contig 11919 bp, 11 predicted proteins | sample LauGreSuBDMM15SN_2_FD_187567 | JGI IMG/M metagenome (GOLD analysis project Ga0209550, IMG submission 187567) | Freshwater lake microbial communities from Lake Michigan, USA - Su13.BD.MM15.SN (SPAdes) (version 5) | ecosystem: Environmental > Aquatic > Freshwater > Lake | place: Lake Michigan... | reverse complement strand
AATAAAATATAATCAAATATTTGAAAACCGTTCAGAGTTCTAGTAGGATTCGGAAGATTTCCATTAGCAGCTGTCTCATCAATCGCTGCAGATTCCCACATATTATCCTCAATAAATTCGATACTCGAATTTGGCGCGAACCTTTTCACTATTGCTTCAAAATAATCTTTACCCCAGATATTCTCATATTCAAAAAACTTTGGGTTTCCGTTATCATCGAACTCATTTTCTGGGTTGATATCTGACCCTGGCCAAAAAGAAGCATTTTTTACTTCTTGAATTTTAAATGACTTCGTGCCGATGTACGTCCTAATGATAATCTGTTTTTTTGTTATTCTAATTAATTCTTCCATCGGTTTTACAATAGTTGGTAAGTGCATTAGCAAGTTTGAACTAAATGTTGTGTTAAATTCTTTATCTTTCGCAGGAATATCGAAGATGCTACCTTGACGGAATTTGGCACTGTTGTCGTTTGCCCATGCTTGGCGAGCTTTTTCGATAAAAAGCTCATGAAATTCGATACCTGTATAGTCAATATCATTAACTCCTAAAGCCTTTTTTATTGACAATAGATAATGCCCTGCACTGCATCCCACATCAACTATAGAATCACCAGAGGTATAAGACTTGGCAAGCAACTTCGCAAGAGCCTTCGAAGATTCCATCTCGGGTATTTTGCCAATAGCTCGACTAAAGTGCAGATCTGCAAGTGCAACATGGTGCGAATAATTCTCATCCATCATGCCGTTTTTAACACTCAAAATTAACTCCCTAAAAAGCTTCACTTGTTTGTATTTGGCTATTTAAAAATAATTCTATACCCTCGCGCACAAAACCCTTCCCACCTTCAGAAGCAAGTACTAAATTGGCTACTTTTTGCACTACAGGATGAGCGTCTGATGGGGCGATTGAATAGCCTACATTTGACATAACCTCTAAATCATTGAGGTCGTTGCCAAAATAAAGCACTCCTAACTCTGGCGAGGGAATTCCTGGTCGATGACTTTTTAGCCATCTCTGCAAAAATTCCCATTTATTCCCCTCACCAGAATGACAGTCAATACCCATTTTTATACAGCGATTAGCCACTACCGGATCAGTTTCTGTTGAAAGCACAAAGAAGTCGAACGGGTCTTGCCTCTTTAATTTTGCAACCTTTAGGAAGTTGACTCCATAGCTATCAGCTCGGGAACAACGAACTGTTTCATTTCCTTGACTATCCACGTAGACATAATTATCAGTGAAGACTCCGTCAAAGTCGAAAACAATTGTATGAATTAAGCCAATTGGAAGTCTCTCTTTAGTCAAAACCCATTTCCATTTCTGCGAACTCACAAAAAGTGTGACCAAGAAGCAAGTGAATCTCTTGAATTCGTGCTGTTTCATTTGAGTCTATAACGATTGAGTAATCCGCGAGATCTTTCGCCTGACCACCACTTTTGCCCAGAAGAGCGATGGTAGTGACCCCAATTTCTCTAGCCTTTCGTAAAGCCCTCAGAATATTCTCGCTCTCACCTGAGGTTGATAAAACAACTAATACATCGCCCAGTTTGGCTAATCCTTCTAGTTGGCGAGCAAAGATTTCATCATACCCAAAATCATTTGCAATACACGTTAGAGCCGATGTATCAGAATTAAGCGAAATCGAAGGAAGTGGGCGGCGATTATTCTTGAACCTGCCTATTAGCTCGACTGCAAGATGGGAACTTTCTGCAGCACTCCCGCCATTTCCACACCAAAAAATCGTATTCCCATTTTTTAGCGCGCCTGAAAAAATTCCCGCAGATTTAGAAAAGGTTTCCGAGTGATTATCCTTAACTTGAGCAAGGAGCAGGCCAAGTGTTTCAATTTTAGCCTCTAGCATTAGAAATGAAGTCATGACGTTACATTACAAGATTTTTTCCCCTTAGGTACTCAAATTGAAAAACTAGAAGAATTTAGCCAGTCTTTTGTGCTACAAGCCAGAGCGTGTCGCAAATTTGATTCTGCACAAGGCTCTCCGCATAGCTTGATAGCACACCACTTAGCAATGAGTTTTTCCAGATTTCCTGGCCGCCTGGTTGACCATGCGATAGCCAATAAAGGTGATTGTTTAAGTCATATCTTTGAACTCCTTGATTTTCCAAAATGGTAAAACCATTTCTTTCCACTAATGCTGCAAGTGACTGATGGGAGTGGACCATGGGGTGATGTGACCAGTAAGTAAAATTCTGAAAAGCTGTGTTTTTGTATTTCGTTAAAAGTGCATCATTCGAATTTGGTGTTTCGATAATGATCAATCCTTGAGGTTTTAGAATTTTGTAGATTCTCTGGAGTTCTGGCGTCGGATCATAGAAATGTTCTACAACGTGAAAAAGAGTTACGGCATCGACGGTAATGCCAGCTTCAATGACTTTTTCTGCGCTTTCGTAGATTTTTATTCCCTTTTCGGTAGCGTTTTCTTTCGCCTGTAAATCAGGTTCGACGCCAATCATCTCAAAGTAGTTCGATAACGCTTCGACCATTCCACCATCTCCACAGCCAAAATCCAAAATTGATTTGAGAGATTCGTGTTTCTTTTGATAGTCCTTCATGGCGTCAACTCTTCGAAGTGTGTCCATCTCTGGAAATGGCAATGTACCGCCGTAACCTGAAGCCCAATCATGCATGGTTCCAGACTCATAGTTAACTTGTTGACTTAGATCGGAGGCAAGCGTAACTAATTGACAACTTTGGCATTCAATTATTCCGGTACTGGGATTATCTCGTACTGATCCTTTTCGAGATATCCAGTTGCATTTGTTAGCACCCCCCCCTTGAAGTCGGGCATTCAATTCTCATCATGTAGGAATTGTGCCACAAACGCGCGCCTCTTAACTAACTTTGAATTTCACGCCGATTTAGGTTCTGTTTTTAATGTACTTAGAATTAATTAGCACAGAATAATGCAGTAAGGTACGGAAATGAGGATTTTAGTTACTGGCGGGGCTGGCTTTTTAGGATCTCACTTATGCGATCATCTTTTGGGACTGGGTCACGAAGTTGTTTCGGTCGATAATTTCTATACAGGTAGCCCAAAAAATCTTATTCACTTGCGGAATAACACTAACTTTGAATCTATTCGCCATGATATAACGATGCCACTCTATTTAGAGGTCGATGGCATCTTCAACTTAGCCTGTCCAGCGAGTCCAATTCATTATCAAAATGATCCAGTACAAACCCTCAAAACCAGCGTTCACGGAGCTATTAATATCCTTGGACTCGCGAAACGAGTCAAAGCGAGAGTCCTACAAGCATCTACCTCTGAAGTGTATGGAGACCCTGAAGTGCACCCTCAGCCCGAGGAATATTGGGGACGGGTAAATCCAACAGGAATCAGAGCTTGTTATGACGAAGGTAAGCGCGCAGCTGAAACGTTATTTTTTGATTATCACCGACAACATAAATTAGATATTAGAATCGCGCGTATTTTTAATACATTCGGTCCCAGGATGGCACTCAATGACGGGAGAGTCGTTACCAACTTTATCGCGCAGGCTTTACAAAATGAACCAATAACTGTTTATGGTGATGGAAGCCAAACTCGGAGCTTCTGTTTCGTCACTGACCTGATCGAAGGTTTGTCAAGTCTGTTCTTTACAGAGGGTGTCCATCAACCAATCAACCTTGGAAATCCTAGGCCGATAACTATGTTAAAGCTTGCAAGTGAGATAATTGAACTAACTAATTCTAAAAGTGAAATTATTTTTCAACCTCTACCACCCGATGATCCCCGTGATCGCGAACCTGTTATAACTAAAGCTAAGGAGCTACTTGGCTGGGTGCCCAAGGTTTCAAGAACTGTCGGACTAGAACTAACTATTAACGATGTGCGTAATCAAATTGAAGCAGCGAACTTTAGTGGATCCGCGCGATAAGGACGAGAACCTCGATCAAGGGGTCATCGATGGCTTTGGTCATGAATGGAAAGCCTTTGACTACTCTGAAACTGAAACTACGGAGGCGCTGGATGCCCAATTTCTCGCATACTGCGCACCGTTGAATTTAAGCCAGTTCAATCCAGCGACATCGGTAGCAGGTGATTTTGGTGCCGGAAGCGGTCGATGGAGTTCGAGATTGGCTCCCTATTTTTCGCGGGTTTATGCGCTAGAGCCAAGTGATGGGGCGAGCCAGGTACTTAGAGATAAATTCACGAGCGATCCAAAGATTATAGTTTTGCAGGAAACAGTCGGAGTAAATTCAATTCCAAGGGCGTCACTGGATTTAGCGATGTCACTTGGTGTGCTGCACCATATCCCAGATACTGCTTTGGCGATCAAGGATGTGTCCCGCAGCATTAAACCTGGAGGAGTTTTCCTGTGCTATTTGTATTACAACCTTGAAAATAAGCCGGCCTACTACAAATTAATTTTTCGAAGTGTGAATTTAGTGCGCCAGATAATTTCTAGTTTACCGCAACCTCTTCGGCGTTTGAGTGCCACAATTATTGCTGCCTTTGTCTATTTGCCTTTGGCGCGGTTATCGAAACTATTAAGTAAGCTCGGTAGAAACATCTCGAACCTTCCATTGCATCATTACGCCAATATGCCATTTGTGATGCTGGCAAACGATGCTCTTGATCGCTTTGGTACGTCCCTTGAACAACGTTTTAGTAAGACCGAGATTACTGAGATGTTGCGTGATGCTGACTTTGATTTAACCACGCTTAAGTTTTCTGAGATTGAACCATTTTGGACTTTTACTGTAAACAAGAAAATTTGATCGTGTGCCTGTGACAATCTAGTTCAGGCAAGAAGAGTTGTAGCGCTGTAGCGACTTTGGAGTTAACATCACAACCACTTGTGCTGATTAAATTTTCCAATCCTCATTAGTGCAATTGGTCCGAGCTCCCAATCCTGTCGCAGGTGATTTCACGAGATCAAGTCCCAAACGGGTCATGAAGGTCGCTAAGTTCTATTCTAAAGAACCGGCGTTGAATCTTTGTTTGGCTTAGTTGTTCAGTTTGTACGCACGAATAACTGAAAATCGTTGATTGTCGGTTCGAACCGGCCCAAGCCATTCCTATGAATACTTCCTTATTTGACTGTTAGAATTGGGCATGACCGTAATTGTGGCTGGTTCTTCAGGCTTGGTTGGTTCTGCAATCACCAAAGTATTTGAATCTCATGGCCATAAAGTTGTCGGAATAAATCGTTCGGTTGTTGACTTAAAAGACAAAAAAACTACTCTTGATTTTATTGGTTCAGTGAAACCAGTTTTAATCGTGGATGCTGCTGCTAAAGTCGGCGGGATTGGTGCAAATAACAAATTTCCTGTGGAATTTCTTAGTGAGAATCTTGCAATCCAGGGAAACTTAATGAGTGCCGCTTATGAAGTCGGAGTTGAAAAATTCATTTTTCTGGGATCAAGTTGCATTTATCCTAGAAATTGCATGCAACCGATCAAGGAAGAATGCCTGATGTCAGGCCCGCTTGAGCCATCTAGTTCTGCCTATGCATTAGCAAAAATTGCAGGAATAGAGCTCGTTAACTCCTACCGTAAGCAATTTGGTCTACATTGGATTTCGTTGATTCCAGCGAATCTGTACGGCCCTAATGACAATTTCAAGCAAGACGAGTCTCATGTTATTCCTGCACTCATAAGACGTTTTATTGATGCCGAGAAGGACAATATCCCATCGGTATATATGTGGGGGTCTGGTAGCCCGCTCCGAGAATTCATGCATGTTGATGATTTAGCTAAAGCAGTATTGATCGCTCATGAAAGCTACGACTCTGATCTTCACCTAAACATTGGCACTGGGCAAGAAATTAGTATCAAACGATTAGCAGAGTTAATCGCTGAAATTGTAGGTTATCGAGGCTTGATTGAATGGGATCACGAAAAGCCAGATGGAAATCAAAGAAAAGTTTTGGAGGCTTCGCGAGTAAAGGCACTGGGTTGGAACCCAACGATTACACTCCCCGAAGGTATAGCCTCGACTATTGCTTGGTATAAAGAGGCAAGTGCTAGGGGAGATGTTCGTAAGTGATTCGCAGTTTATAGATTAATCCATTCTTTGCCCAATTGAGATCAGATCACGAAGGTTTAAATCAACCAGAGATTAACTCTCATTAAACAACGAAACGAGTATTTTGTAGATGGAAATCACCGAATAAATAGAGCCATTTGTCTAACGAGATTTTCTTTGTCCAAATTTTAGTCGCCTAAAATCCGCCTTTTCAGTTTAATCTTCGATAAATCCTTAACTCCATTTGTGGCATCGGGCCCAAACTTACGATTAATCAATTTTAGGAAGTTGGGGTTTGTGTGATATTCATCCCAGGCGTTATCTCTAAAGCGGACAACATCGGCGGCAGAGACATGTTTGGTAGACATTGGTGTTGCTTCATAAGATAAGAAGCCATAGCCCTGATAAGTGTCTGGCAGTTGTAGTCCCTCGGTTTTTGCCTTTATATGCAGAGGGCTACCCGGCAAGGCCTGGCATGGATAAAGATTTGCCATTTCTGTATTTAGTTCTAATGCTAAATCTAAAGTTTGTTGCATCGTGTCAAAGGTATCGTCTGGAAATCCAAAAATATAGTTCGCAGCGACCCCAATATCGTGATCTTGAACCAATCTTACGACCGATGAAATATCATCGACCTGAAAAGTACCCTTAGAAACTTCTCTTCGGACTTCTCTGTTTCCAGTCTCGATTCCTAATGCTAGCCAGTTAATTCCTGCTTTCTTAAATAATTCAAGATACTTTTCACGCACTGTATCGACCCGCGTGTATGACCACATCTTTAGATTCAACCCCCGGTCAATTATTCCCTCAAGGAGGGGTTCAAAATATCGCTGGTTTAGGAAAAACATTTCATCCGAAATTCGGATGTGCTCAACTCCAAGGTTTGCTAGTTTCTCAAACTCGCTTATCATAAATTCTGGCGACCAAAATCGCATATTTGGTGAATGAGAAGAAGCAACACTTAAATCGTTATCGACTCTATTTACAATATTAATCATACAAAAGTCACACTTAAATCTGCATCCAAGCGAAGTATAGATGGCAGCAAATGGTGTGCGGTTTTCATGCTTATATTCCGTGTGCCAAAAATGCGCCCTGTAAAGATCTAGAGGTTTTTCCCGCATCGGCAATAAATCCCAGGCATAGCCAGGCATGTCAATATCCATTTTTTCATTCGGCACAACCATTTCTGGAGAATTCAAAACTGGCTTGCCATCAAATTTATGACCAATACCTTTAATCTTTTTTAAATCTTCCTCTAAATCGCTGGCAAGCAAATTCCGAAGTGCGTACACACCTTCATTCAGAAGAATTACATCTATTGCCGGTATAGCCAAAACTTCGTGAGGAAGGGCACTCGTATGTGAGCCAACAAAACAAGTTTTTGTGTTGGGTGAAGCTTCTTTAAGCAATGCTGCACACTCGGTATTTCCTACCATGTTTATAGTTCCGGAATTTGGATTTTGACCGTAAACAACAAAAACGACTAATCGTGGGTCCAAATCTAAGATTCGCTGAACGGAGTCTTGGTGTGTTAACCGTTCTGCCGTTGAATCGATGATGGCTGCACTATAGCCAACAGCTCTTACAGAGTTTGCGAGAAGAAGAGACCAGGTTGGGGGTTCTATGGCAGCAAATTTATTCGCTAATCCTTGATAGGCAGCAGCAGAGGAATCCGCATTGATAAAAACTACATCCAACTTTGTGCTCATATCTCTCCTAAATTGCCTTAAGGACTGTTCCCAGCCAAGTTATTTTGTCGGAACTTAATTCTGGGTAGTTACCTATGTACCAAGCGTAGTGGTGAACGTGGTCAGTGATTGGCATTGATTCAGGCTCAGGAAGATTTAAATTCCGACGTAAATAGGGTTGCCGCAATTGATTGCCTCCACCTGACAAACCCCTGCGAAACTCAATTCCGACTCCCTTTAACAGCAACTCAACTTTATCGCGCAGTAGCATATCCGGTCTTTTGAGGACAAGGGTGAATGCATAATTGGAACTTCCTTCGACTTTGAAATTTGTTTGAAAGATCTCTGAATCCAATAGCGATAAAAAGTGTTCTAAGTTTTTAGTGCGCGCTATGTTATTTTGGTCAAGTCTTTTAAGTTGTTCTAAACCTAAAAGTCCATTCAGTTCTGTTGAGCGCATATTGTGGCTGGCGTAAGCAAAGATGAAATCCGGATTCAAGTCGGGAAATTTCTCAATGTAATCAAGTTTTGTTTTTGAATTTAAACTCTCGCGTACCATTCCATGTGATCTCAACATTCTGAGCATGTCATAAAGTTCATCATCATCAGTTGAAATAATGCCACCTTCTATTGTTGTCATGTGGTGTGCATAGTAGAAGGAGAAATTAGAAGCCCACCCAAATGTACCAACTTTGATACCGTTATGAGTTGCGCCATGAGATTCACAAACATCTTCGATTAAAGAGATTTTCCTTTCTTCTAGTCCAGTAATCAATTCGTCCGTTAAACCGTTATAACCTAAAATATGTGTTAGAAAAACTGCGCGAGTATCTGGTGTTATCGCCTCTAAAACTTTTTTAGTATCTATCGCCAGGGATTGAGGGTCAATATCAACAAACACCGGCTTTAATCCTGCACGCAATACTGAAGATATATCTGAGACCCACGTCAGAGGTGGGACAATTACTTCACCAGGGCCTTTCAGCTCTCTAACCGCCATCATAGTTAGGTCATTCGCTGAAGATCCTGAATTAAGCATCACCGAATGCCTAACCCCTAGCCATTTGCTCCACTCTTCTTCAAATTTCTTAACAAGTGGACCGTGAGTTAACTTAGGGTCATCCTGCTTCAAATACTCAATCATCTTATCAAGATCAGAGCGCGTGATGTTATTGTGCATTAACGGCCATTGAAGTTCAGTCACTGTATTTGTCACTCCACTCGATAAGCAAAGATGAAATTCCATCTGTGCGCTCATAAGCTTTTTGATACTCTTCAAAAATTGAATCAGCTGAATCCAAGCGAACCACATTTATCTTTTGACACATCAATTCAAATGCCGCTGTGAAGTCGCCGGTGTGTTGTGGACCCGGGTGCAAGGGATATTCCGACCCAATACCTGTTCTAATGATCACTTTACCAGGGGTTTCATTTTGGGTTAAGTCTTGTAATTTATCGAGATGATTGACTATTTGATTTGTTGCAAGAAGAAGAAAATTCCAACGAGGAAAAATTGAAATTGGAACCATTCCGCTCAAAGCCATTCCAATTGATAGACCCATTTGGAAGTCTTCTTCTACTGGTAATTCAAGGAGTTTGGTTTGATGCACATTGAGCAAGGTATTCCGCATTGCTGTCCCAGCAACTTCGACAGACTGCCCAACAAAAACCGTATTACTCTGAACACCTAAGTACTCCATCGACCTGGAAAGTTCATCCATATATTTGCCCATAACTAGAACTGCACCCTTACCCCAGCCCCAGCATGTGGGTATTTACTTTTATATTTATAACTGAGTATTTTTGTGCTATTTGATTCTTCAAATCTTAGAGATTCTGAGTTCCAAACATCCCGTGTCTGCGTAAGTACAGAGATTCCGTTATCTTCAACTACAAAGGTGATTGGGAGATCTTGTTTTTCCGAATACCGAATAGCGGTTTGAGCAATTCCGGTTTCTGACGTCATGTCACCGATGAAGCACCACACATGGCCCAGTTGATTATTACGTTTTAAAGAAAGTGCAGCTCCAACTGCAATTGGAACATGCCCGGCAACAATTGCGGAAGAGTAAAAATTAAAATCTGAAAAACACAATGCGATCGATCTTCCCGCCAATATTTCTGATTCAACTCTGTTGGCTGGAACGCCTTTGAGCAGGGCCTGATAATGGCTACGCCAGGAACAAAACACCCAGTCCTCTGCTTTAATACTCTTAAAGATCTCGATTATTGAAGATTCGCTTCCATCTGAAAGGTGAACAGGCGCACGAATGACACCATTGTTAAATAAGTCTGCGATTTTCGATTCGAAAGCTACAAGTCCTTCAACGGTCCACTCACTCATAGGCAAAGGTTACTAACACTTAGACTTTTCATGCTTAGTTGAGCACGCAAGTGGAGCCCTCATTTGATATCTTTATTGGAACGTGAGTCCCGAAACTCAATTTCCGAAGGAAATCTTCTCTCATCCCTTCTTTAACCCAAAACATACAAAATCCACCTCCGCCGGCGCCCAAAACTTTCCCTCCAAGCGCTCCAGCCCGCATTGAGTTGGACCAAATCTCTTCAAGTGCTGGTGTAATTGCTTGGGAGTTCATAGCTTTCTTCAATGACCAGCTTTCAACTAACATCTCACCTATTAAATCTAAGTCTAAATCCCTAGTGAGTACCTCTTTCGACTCGCGGGCTAATTCTATAGTTCTAATCATAGTCTTTGCCTTCTTATTTAAATCAATAAGGAAATTTGCTTGTATATCAGAACTTGATCGGTGAACTCCTGTGTAGATCAAAACCGTACGTTCTTCAATTTCTCTTTTTTTGGATTCGCTCATTATCAAGGGTTCGTGCACCCAATCCGATTTCCCTCCAAATGTAATGTAATTTAGTCCTCCAACTACACATGCAATTTGATCTTGCGAACCCACATTTTCCTTTAATTCGACTTGTTCAAGATTAATTGCCTCATTAGCTAATTCTATGTTCGACAATAATCTGTGTTGAAGCAATGAAAGTGAATGAATAATTCCTACAGCAAAGGCAGATGAGGAGCCAACCCCGCTGCGAGCTGGTAAATCACCATCATGATGTATTTCTAAGCTAAGGTCTGGACAATACTTTTTCAACGCTCCCCGAACCGCTGGATGTTGGATTTCCTCAATTGTTTTTGTCATCTCCACTTTTGAATATGCGATTCGAAACTTGTGGTCAAAAAATGGTGGGAGAATTCTTGTAGTTAAATAGCAGTATTTATCGATAGCAAATGAAATGACTTCTCCGCCGTTTTCTTTGTACCAAGCAGGATGATCTGTGCCACCGCCAAACAATGAGATACGGTAGGGGGTCCTAGTAATAATCATTAGGCTATAGGTTAGTAAAGGGTTTGTGATTAAACATTTTTAGACCTTTAATAAGTTCTTCTAACCCACTTCCTAGAGAAACTTCAGGCTTAAAACCAAGGTTTTCAATTTTCTGATTTGAAACAACATAGTTTCTTTGGTCTGGATCTTTACCTAATGGGGCCTCAAGAAAGGTAAAGGTTGGGATTAGTGATTGTATTTCTCGACATAAATCAATTTTGGAGATATTCGCCTCGGATAGACCTACGTTGAAAATCTCTCCCTTGAAATTCTCTTCATTATTCAGTGCAAGATTAAATGCCTGGATGACATCAAGCACATGGATATAATTTCTTTTAAAGTGGCCTTCGAAGACAATTACAAAGCCATCTGTAATCGCACGGTAGGCAAAGTTATTTACTAATAAGTCGAGGCGCATTCGAGGAGAAACTCCAAATACGGTTGCCAATCTAAAACTTGTAGCATTTGGTAATTCCATGAGTGCTTTTTCTACAGTGACTTTATCGCGGGCGTAAAGTGATAAAGGATTTAATGGCGAGTTTTCATCGCAGTAGTTATTCTTATCTCCACTGCCATACGCACTGTTTGTTGTTGGCATAATTATGCGTTGATTTGGACTCAATTGTTTTAAGAGCCATAAAATTGAATCCTTATTTATAGACTGGGCCGCGATTGGATCGCTGTCACAGGCAGGTGCGCCAACAATTGCAGCAAGTGGGATGATTACATCGGCTTTAGCTAAGTGCGTCAACATTAAAGATTCGTCGCGTACGTCACCAAATACTAAGGTTAGTTTTTCGTCGCGAATCGAGGAAGCCAAACTTGACTGTTTATACATGAAATTATCAATAACAGTTACAAAGTGTCCTTGGCTTAAGAG
>Ga0209550_10005452_pt1 | contig 11923 bp, 5 predicted proteins | sample LauGreSuBDMM15SN_2_FD_187567 | JGI IMG/M metagenome (GOLD analysis project Ga0209550, IMG submission 187567) | Freshwater lake microbial communities from Lake Michigan, USA - Su13.BD.MM15.SN (SPAdes) (version 5) | ecosystem: Environmental > Aquatic > Freshwater > Lake | place: Lake Michigan, USA... | reverse complement strand
GCCTGCATGGTGATGACGGGCGCGCGCATGGCGAGGGTCGCGGAATGGATGAGCTGCATTTGTCTTTTGTGTTCTGCGAGGGACAGAGAAGCAGCGGCGTGCGTGAGTATTGTATGTTTCTTGGGGAGCGCGCGTGCGCAGCGCGAGGTAGCGCGAGCCCGACGCGATTTCGCGGCGAGAGAGTGAACAGTGAACGCGTGTGTGAATGCACGCGTGTATGCATGTTTCGGACCACCGGTGCTGGCCGTGGTGCGTGCAGTGCCGGTCGAGACGCGGGAGCCGGCACCAGGCCGCGGGCGGGTCGCACCGTCGGGGCTGCGCTAATTGAAGTCTTTTCCGGGAAACGACCCTGAGGCCTCGCATCTAGAAAGTGGATTCCTTCGCGTCATACGAAAATGGAATGAATCTTGGAAACCCTTTTGGTCTCGACGGTGCTGGACGGTCAGTCCACACACTGCGTCACCCGAAGCCGCGTGGGAGTCGCGCTGATCGACGATCAAAACGCGCCCCGGATGGGCGGAGATGCATGCTTGAGGGCGAATGGCTTCAATCGACATCCGTGCGCTCGTGCGTCGCGCCGTCGATCAGCGCTCAGCTGCCAGAGCAGCCTTGAGCTGCGTCTCGCGCTGCTCGAGCACCTGCTGCACGTGCATCCGGGCCTCGCGTGACACGCGCACCTTCTGCTCGAGTGCGCCCACACGCGCGCGCGCCGAGTGGAGCTCGGCCGCGAGGTTCTCGTTGTCGGCAAGGCGCGCCAGTGCCTCGGAGCGCGCGCTCTCTTCGCGCTCACGAGCGACCTTGACGTCCTGGGCGAGCGCGGCCAGCTTGTCGTACGCAAGGGTGAGCTGGTCTTGCAGCTTGGTGGATGCGCTGCTCGATTGGGCGACGCGGCCGTTGGCTCCCTCGGCGCGCTGCTCAAAGGCTTTGCTCGTGGTCTCGTATGCTGCGAGCTGTTTCTCCTTGGCGAGGAGAGCGTCCTGGGCATTCGAGAGCTTCTCCAGCAGGAGCCGCTGCTGCTCCGCACGCATCTTGAGCTCCGCGCGCGCGACCGACAGCTGCTCCGTCGCGCGCTCGGCCACCTTCGCGACCCCGGCGATCTTGGACTGCTGCTCTCGTAGCTCGCGATGCGCCTCGGCGAGCTCCGCCTCTTTGGCCATGACGATCTGCTCCTTCATGTCGGTGAGCGCGCCCTGCGCCTCGCTCAGCTGCGCCTTCGAGTGCCGCTGCGCGCTCTTCTCGGCGCCCAGCTGCGCCCAGAGCATCTCGTGCCGAGCCTTCCATTCGTGAATCTCAGCTTGCGCCTTCTTGAGGTCTCTCTTGGCCTCGTTGAGGGCATCCTCGCGCTGAGCCGCTTCGACGCCGCGCTCCATCTCGAGCTGTACCTCGAGCTTGCCGATCTGCGCCTTGGCTTGCACGAGCTCCTCCGCCTTAAGCTTCAAATGCGCCTCGTAGGTCCCCACGGAGTCGAGCGCGTGCTTCGCCTGCTGACGGAGTGGCACGTTCGCGTCCTGCGCGTCGCGCACTCTCTGTTCGGCAGCAAGGACGCGTGCCTCGTGCATCGCGAGCGCCGAACGCAGCTCCGAGGCGGCACGCTCCGCCTCCGCCTGCTGCCGCTTCGCCCCATACAGCTCCGTGAGCAGCTTGCCCTCGCTGTCGGCGCGCGCCTCGGACGACTGCTCCGCGATCCGCAGCTGCTCCTTGAGGGACGATCGCTCCGCCTCGGCCATGCGCGCCACTGCTTGCGCCTGCTCGAGCAGCACTCGCTCTTCGGCACGCTCGCGCTCGCGCTCGAGCAGCCGCGCCTGGCACGAGCCAAGCTTCGCCGCCAGCTTCGCCTCGCGCTGCGAGAGGCCGTGCGCCTCCTCTCTCGCGGTGGCCAGCAGCCCCTCGGCCTTTCGCCTCTCATACCGCTCGGCATCGTATTTGACTCGCATCTCGCCCAAGCCGGCCTCGGCGTCCGCAAGGCGCGCGGCGCGCGCGGCCTTCGCGTGCTCCTCCGCCGCGCCGCGCACATCCTCGCTGTCGCCCGCCTCGAGACGTGAGAGCTTGGCGCGTGCGTCGCGCAGGTCCGCCTGCTGGGCCTCGAGGCGCGCCTCCGCCGCGCCAAGGAGGGCCTTGAGCTCCGCACGCGAGGCGGCCTCGGCGGCGGCGGCGGCGGTCGCGGCGGTCTCGCGCGCGCGGCTCTCCGCCTTCGCGCGGCTCGCCGCCGCAAGCTCCCCGTGCGCCTGCTCCACCTGCCTGCGCAGCTCGGCCACCTGCTCCTCGAGCCGCTCGCTCTTCTGATGCGCGCGGTCCGCACGCTCGTTGAGCATCTTGAACTGAGCGTCGTGCGCGGCGCCATGCTGCTCGCGCACGCGCAGCGCGCGCTGCAGCTCCGCCGCCTGCCGCTGCGCCGCCAGCTTCGCTTCCTGAGAGGCAACGTGCTGCGAGCGCAGCTGTGACACCTCCTCTCCCATCCGCCTCAGCTCGTCGCTACCGATGCGCATGGCCTCGCGAAGGGACTCGAGGTGCTCGTTGGCGGCCTCGGCCCGTGCCGCCTCGAGCTGCCGCGCCGCCTCGAGCTGCCGCACCTCCACTGCGGGCGGCTGCGTCCGCCCGCTCTCCACGAGGGCACGCAGCTTGTCGTTCTCCTCACGGAGCGCCTTGATGAGCCGCGTCGAGGCAGCGTGCTGCACCGAGAGGGTGCTGAACTGCGAACGCGTGTTTTCGACGGTGCGCTGCAGATCGTCCATACGCGCGAGCTCCGCGTGCCGCAAGTCGTTGAGCTGGAGCAATTCCTGATCGAGGAGCTGCTCGCGGGACGGCGAGTTCGCCATGCGGGAGGGTGAGAGCGACTTCCGAGTGGGCGAGAGCGACTTGAGCCAGTTGGGCGTCGTTTGCTGAGCGTCCCCGGGCGACATTACCATAGATGTTGACCTCGACGATGCGTCCATGACGAAGGGAGGCGGCGCCGGGACGCCATTTAGGAGTTGAGGACACGTAAAAATTCGCGCGAAAACATTTTTCTTGGGCACAGTGATGAAGAAGATCTTTGTTATCATAATTGCTCGAGAACGTTGTGTGTGAATATTGGCGCAGACAACTGAATTCCTACGGCATGCCGCAGATCACGTGGGGCAAGGCCGGCGAAGGCACATGGCAAAAGGTGGGCGACGCGTGCAACGTGTGTGGCCCCGATGGCTGCGACCACACGCACATGCCCACCGGCCTTGAGCAGTCGCTTGAGGAGATGGAGTTCGCGCGCTCCGCTTGCAGCGCGGCGCAGGCCGGCGACCTCGAGAAGCTGCGGCGCTGCTTGGAGCGCAACCCGGCCGCCGTTTATCACGATGGTGGCAACGGACGCACAGGTTACACGCCGCTTCACTACGCGGCTCGCAGCGGCAGCACGGATTGCGTCTCGCTGCTGCTGCGCAGCTCCGCGCCCGTGTTAGCACGCACGACCGGCGGCGCGACGCCGCTCATGCGGGCGGCGACTGCCGGGCATGCGGCCGTCTGCACGCTGCTGCTGCGCGCAGGCTCGGAGGCCCTTGCATTCGACAGCGACGGCGAAACGCCGCTGCACAAGGCAGCGGCGGCGCAGCAGCCCGAGGCCTTCAAGGTGCTGCTGAAGGCGTGCCCGGACGCGGCCGAGATGCTCAACCGGCGTGGCAAGCGGCCTTGGGATTTGTTGGCTCTCGACGTCGCGGCAGCCGCCGTCCTGGTCGCCCCGGCTCCGGCGTCTGCTACGCCCGAGGCGGTCGTCGCCGAAAGCCCAGTGAGCGCGCCCATGAGGCCGTCCTCACAGGATACGGCCGGGTACATTGCACGCAGGGGTAGTTCAAAATCAGGTGGTCGGGATAGTGTGTGAATCCAGAAAGACCATCTTCCTCTACCACTTTGGGTCGATCACTCAGTTCAAAATCAGTTTGTGGGGATTTAAGTGGGGATAGTGCCAAGAGTGCGTGTGAAACAATCTTCAATCTAGTGTGAATCCTGCACAGAATACGTGAATACCTGGCTCCCGCGTTGCAAACCAAACCTTGGCGGCACACTATCCATAGTGGCGGCACCAGGCACACTGGCGGCACAGTGCACACGGACAGGTCTCGTGTTCCGGCACCCCCCGGTGTTTTTCGAACCGGTACCGGTAGAGGGCGGCGCACGGTGGAAAAAGGGCCATCTTCTTCTTCGGTCTGACGCCGACCGTTGGTGCGGCCAGATGTTCAGTCCGCGCGGTGCTGAAGGCAGCTCGAGCACGCCTGCACCTCCAGGCTCCACGCCTCGCTCTGCCGGCCTGCTGGGCTCGTTGAGCAAGATGCTTTGGTCTCCAACGGAGGGCGCAGAGGACGGTGCGGCAGGAAGTGTGCGCTCACCAGATCTGAGCAACGCTGCTGCACAGGACTCGTTCATGACGCAGTCGCCGCGTGGGCACGCGAGCCCATCGTATGGTAATGATGGACTCGCCAGCCCTCGCGGACTGAGCTCACCGCAGATGGGTGGCGCGAGCAGTAGCAGCCAGCAAGACGCTGCGCCACCTACACCGCGCAGTAGCGGTCTGCTCGACACGCTTTTCTCGCCTGTATTCACTTTCTTCGGCACGAAGGCGGAGGGTGGCGCCGACGGCAGCAGCGCCGACGTATCAGCAGACGAGGCGGCAGAGGCAGCGGCTGCCGCTGCCGTTGCCGCTGAAGCTGCTGCTACGGCTGCTGCAGCGGCAGCGGCCGCCGAGGCTCAGGCGACCGCTCGCGCGAGGGCTGCAGAGAGGCAGCAGCAGCAGCAGCAGCAGCAGCAGCAGCAGCAGCAGCAGCAACCCGAGGGCGGCGAGCTTGAGTTCGATCCATATGCCTTCATCCGGACGCTGCCGCCGTGCCCGCGGCTCACACGGCCGGTGTGCTTGCCCAAGAAGACTCGCGGCACGCCTCCCATCTCTCTCGTGCTCGACCTCGACGAGACGCTGCTGCACTCGTCCATCGTGCCGCTGCCCACGTACGACATCGTCTTCCCGGTGCACTTCAACAACTTCAACTACCAGGTATATGTGCGTAAGCGGCCTCACATGGACTTCTTCATGGAGCGTGTCTCCAAGCTCTTTGAGATCATCGTGTTCACCGCCTCCCAGAAGGTGTACGCCGACAAGCTGCTCTCGATCATTGACCCGCAGCGCAAGTGGATCAAGCACCGCGTCTTCCGCGACTCGTGCGTGCTCGTCGAGGGCAACTACCTCAAAGACTTGCAGATCCTCGGCCGCGACCTGACCAAGGCCGCTATCGTGGACAACTCCCCACAGGCCTTCGGCTTCCAGCTCGACAACGGCATCCCCATCGAGTCGTGGTTCGACGACCAGAGCGACACGGAGCTGCTCAAACTGCTGCCCTTCCTCGAGAAGATGGCCGAGGTCGAGGACGTGCGCCCGGGCATCCGCGAGCACTTTGGGCTGCACGAGCTCGTCTATGGACGCTCCTGAGCGCGCGCGCGCGCGCGCTGAGCGGCTCGCCTGGTCGGGCCCTCTGTCAGGGAGACGGTGGGAGAGGCTATACTCCAGCAGCTGCAATCGGGCCAGGAGGAGGCAGCAGGCAGAGGGTGTTGGGCTTTGGGATTGGGCGGCATGCAATATGTTCTGCGCGACACGAGGGTCGCGCCCGTCGCCGGGGCCCCGTGAAAGTGTGTGTTCGACGCCCGAACTGCGCGTTAAGGGTGATGAGAGTGTCCATGTGTTTTCATATATGTTATGCGCGTAATGGGAAGCGTGAGGAGTCTGGAGTCGTGACCGCGGCATATACGTTCCGTTCGACGGACGACGCGTATTCGCGTTACATTAACTAAAATTCGCTACGACGGGTTTTGAAGTGACAAGTGTGGAGGGTTCAGGGCGACAAACAGTACCGGCGTCGATCACGAATCAGGAGTTCGATCATGAGTTCGATCCCGCACCCGCCCGTCCGAGTCTCCGGACTCCCGGTCTGCGTAACTGACGGTGGGGGCGGCGTGGTCGCTGCCGTCCTCTACTTCTTCTGCAGACATGAGCGCAGCGCGTCACATATATTATTCTCTGCCACGACCTCCGTTCTGGCCTTGCGTGGCCCGCCACCGCCGCGCCCGCCCAAGCCACAAGCCTTCTTCCAGCCCCCAAAGGCCTGAAAGATTTCTTTCGATTTGAGCATCATCAGCCCCTTGCGCATCTGCTCACGGAGGCGCCGTTCTTCGCGGATTTTCTCGCGCCACGAGTTCCACGCTTTGTAGAATGGGCGCAGGATCAAGCTGATGGCTGCAAGCCGCATCAGCCGCATCTTCTCACGCATGATGTACGCAACCTCTTGCCATCGACTTAAGCCCATGGCAAGCTTCTTATTGATCAGCCTCTTCAGCGCCTGGTTCGCAATGTCCTTGATTCGCTGCGCACGCTCTTCGTCTCGCGCACGGTCGCTCGCTGAGCGAGCGTCCTCTACCTCTTCAATCTGCTGCAGGGCCAGACTGGTCGACGAGCCGTTCTTGATCGAGTCGTGCTTGAGCTTGACCTCTTTAATCTTCGTCTCCAACGCCCTTTTCGCCCGCTGGGCGGCGTGGCTGAGCCGCATCTGCTCTCGGTGATGATCCATGGCCTTCTTTTGGAAGGCGGCGAGGTGGGTGGACGCCTCGTGTAGGTCGAGAAACTGGTTACCGTCGTCGTCCAGCACCTCGAAGAGGGCATGTGCCTTGGCCGGAGTAACTCCTGGGATGAGATTATGCACCATGAACTCAAAATCGGACTTGCTCATGCCCTCGACGTGTGTTGAGTACATGCCAACGAAATCGGTCGCCTTGACGCGGCGCTTGCCGCACGCCATGCCCAGCTGCACCTCAAAATCGTTGCCCGTCTGCATCATAAACTCGAGCCGCGCCATCTCTGCTTGTCGATGCTGAGCTTCCATTTCGTGGGCCTCCTTCACATCATCCGCGAGCGAGCGTAGCTGCGCGGCTTGCGCTTTCCGCTCCTCCTTCATGATGCTAACCGCCGACTCGTAGGCAAGGCCCATCTTTTTCCACTCCACCAACCAACCCTTGAGCTCCTCTGTGGTGAGAATGCCATCTCCGTCATTATCGAGCTCCCCAAAGAGTTGGTCCATTTCCTGGGTCGAGAGGTCCTCCATCTGGCACGAAACCATTAGCTTTTTCACCTTCGCCCTGAACTCCCCCTTGTTGATCGTACCGTCGCCTGAGGTGTCCCAATCTCTGATCATCTTGGTCATGCCGTTCGCATCCGCAACGTCCTTAGCTCCCGCTTTCAAGGCTGACGCGTTTAGAGCGATGCCGACCTTCTCCCTGGGCTTGGGCCCATATTTTCCTGACTCGAGTTCCACCGCTTCTTTGATGAGGTCTTCTACTTGAAACGTGATCGAAAGCTTGGTCTCGGAGAGCTTTGGCTTGCTCACGTGGTCGAGCCCAGCGTATTTGCCCTCAATAGGCACCTCTGGCGGTGGGATGAAAGGGTGCGCCTTAACGGCATTCGTCTTCACGCGGAATAAGCGCCTCGACTGCCGCGGAGTCCAAATGTTCGGTGCGCCGGTACCAAAGAATGGCATCCCGGCACAGGTCGAGTGTCGCTGTGGCGCGAGCTTCCGTCGCGAGGGCGTCGAAGGCGTTTTCGAGGCCAAGTTGCAAACTTGAAGTTTGGGTTCCGTCTCACATTTTCAGTTAGTCAGACAGGTTCATCGCGGTCCCCCCATAGAACACATAGACTACTTATTCCATCATCCCAAGAGTCGGAAGCGTGCAGGGGATGGTCGAAAATGCATGATGCAGTTCCGGTTTCGTACGACGGTTTCAGTTTGGTCAACCCGGCACCCGGTGCGCATCACATTCGCATCACATGTACAGCGATTAGGCGTGCACCCACGTCCGAAATCCTCGGCTCAAACAACAGCGAGTATTTTTTTCGACACACTGCACACTCCACACTGACCTGCGCGAGTGACAGACACCGACAGCGAGAGACGTCCGTGTAACCGAGATACACAGAGATACACGTCACGCAAGCGTATGTGACGATGCTTGACATACACATGATTACATGCAGTGCATGTCTGGCTCCCTCAGCTAATACTAGCTGTCGTCACCCGTTCTCGGCCCTTTCTCGCTGACCTCTCTCCTCCTGCCTCCGTCGTGGCCGCCGCGCCACCACCGTCTTCGCCTCGACTGCCAGACTGCTGCTCCGATTCAGCACACTCTGCTGCTGTTGCTGCTGCTGCTTCTGCTGCTACTGCGGCTCATGTGATGCGGTTGGCAAGCTCCTCGAGCTTTTTGGCAATCTCGGCGGGTGAGCGATCGAGCTCCTGGGCGATCGCGCTCTGCTGATCGGGCGAAAGACCGGTGAACAGCTGGCAAAAGTCGCCGTCGACGACGCCCTTCGCTGGGAAATAGGCCGAGCGGAATAAGAGATGATCGCGCCCGCTCAGCGGCGGCGCCTCCTGCCGCAAGTGCATCTCGAGCGCCTGCATCAGCTCGAGGTCATCTTTGGAAGTGAGGGGCAGCAGCGCGCCCACTCCGCCCATGATTGTCGTGTAAAGCAGCACCTCGGTGCAGCCCGGGCCGAGCGATGCCTTCTGCAGCGAAGTGATCGTCTCGCCCACGTGGAATTGCACCACTTCGTCCGATTTGGAAGGGGCGCCGTTGAGCGCGAGCGTCTCACTACTCGCGGCCGACGAGAGCAGCTGCGCGTCGTCCACGTCATCGGACACCTCCTGCGGCAGTCGCGTCACGAAGAGGTTCCCAAATTTGTCGGCTCCTGCGAGCGTGTTCGCGTCAAGCACGGTCGAGGCGGTCAGCCAGCGCGGGGCGACGTCATCGGCGAAGAGCACAAAATTGTTCTCCTGCCGCTGGTACTTGATGTAGTGGAACGACTCCGCAAGGTCTCCCACGTAGACACGGGAGGGCGAGATGACGTGGATGGACTGTACCATCGTGGGGAGACCTTTGAACTCGGATTTGCGCAGCAGCTTCTTCTTTCCCATGTCGTACAGGCGCAGTCGGCTGCCCACACCGGCGAGCAGACGGCCACCGAAGGCTGCGAGCGCTTTGGGCACATCTTCCACCTGCGTCTTGTGCACCAACTCGAGCTTGGTGTTCCCCTCGGCGAACTGGTATACGTGGATGAAGGCGGCGGTGAGCTGCCGAGGGTGCAGCGTCATGTCGCGCACCGTGCCCACCATGACGAAGGTCTCGCCCGCCCGGTCGCGCACCGGCACCATCGCGAGGGACAGAGCCGCCTCGTTGTCACCCAACTCGAGCACTGAGAGTGTCTGGCGTGTGACCGGGTCGACGAGACGGATGCACGAGGCCCACTTGCCCGGCTGTGCGCGCGGCACGCCAATCTTGCTCTCCATGAGCATCCCCTCGGCCTCCTCGTCGTCCGCGTCCACGACTGTGCCCGCGGGCACGGGAGGCGTCACGCCGACGGCCTCGTACAGCTGCGCCTTCTCCTCCTCGTTGTACGCGTTGTGATCCGTCTCAATGATGACGAGATGACCCGAGACCGAATGCGTGGCGAGCTTGCGCGGCGTGTACCGAAGTGGGATCGACTCCGCGTTGAAAGCATCGCCCAGCTTGTCCAGCGACAGGATGCGCAGCGTGTTGCCCGCGATGGCCACCACACCCTCCGGGCAGTGCTCCGACGCGAAGGACGAGCCGTACTCGAGCGCCTGGTACGCGAGCGGCGAGGTGAGGAGCGCAAACTGGTAGCAGTAGGCTGCCCAGGGGCGGGACGAGAGTGCGAGGACGCCCTCGTGCCCGCCTAGAGGCAGCCGAAAGAGCTTCACGGCGCGCGCGCCTAGGAAGCGAGTGCGCGAGTCCGAGAGCTGTCCGGTTCGAGGGTCGAGTCGCGCGCGCAGCAGCACGCCGTTGGAGAGCCCAATGCACAGGAAGAGAGCGGCGGCGCCCGCGCCGGCGCGCCCGATAGGCATCGAGACGAGCGCGGCCGCCTCCGCCTGCGCCGGCAGCGCGAGCACTGCAAGCACTGTCATACAGTCATCCGGATCCAGCGAGAGGATGCGGATCGTGTTGTCCCAGCCACCCACGGCCAAGAAGCGAGAGCGCTGCCTCCCTTCGGGCACGGCCCCAATCTCAAGGCAAGCGACCTCGTGCCCCATGTCCTTCTTGTCCATCTCGGCGAGCGTGCCCGCCGCGTCCAGCTCGAAGTAGATCACCTCGCCGCCCGAGAGCGAGAGCACCACCTGCTTGTGGTTCGCCGTCGCATTGATGATCGGCTTCCCCTTAGGCGGCCTCCACTCATTCACACGCCCGTCGGAGCGTACGTGTCGAATGCCTGCCGGGTGGACCTGCATCATCGCGTCGTCACCGACGAGCCCGACGAAGAGCGTGGGCGTGTCGGCCTTGAGCCCGCTGTCCGTCACCTCCTCAACCGTCTCGCCGATCGAGAGCACGAGCGTCGCGTTGACGAAGCTTACCACGATGTATCGGTCATACGGGTCGTCTCGCCGCTTCTTCACGGTCCAGACGGCGTTCGGGTTGCCGGGCAGCTCGGATACAGCCATCTCGCTCACGGCGAGCCCGTGCTGCAGCAGCCGCAGCGTCGAGCGCGGCCCACGCCCGCATAGCGCTGCGATCGACGGCGTGCCGCTTTTGGTCGGATCAACGAGCTTGGCGTCCACAATGGGGCACAGGGACTCCATATCGTCCACGTGCAGCAGGTTGCGCAGCGGGCGCGGCACGAGCGGCACGACGGCAAAATCTTCGGCCTCGAACTGCTTTGAGCTGCACGTGGGCGAGTCGTCATCCTCGCCGATGCCCTGGAATTGGTAGAAGCTGTGGTTGGCGAACTCGGCGGCGCAAAAGAGGAAACCACTCTTGAGGATGCATAATGCGACACAAGGCGGGACACTGTCGAGGTAGCGGCAGCGCAGCTCGGCGACGAGCTCGCCCTCGACGGTGAGCGTGAGCTTGTACAGGTCGCCGCACTCGGACTGCACCAGGATGAAGTAATGGTCTCGTTGCCGGTGCACCGCCGCCGCGATGATGAGCAACCCGTGGGCGGTAGGTAGGTCCTTGCGCCGGGGAAGTGCGCACCGACGCTCGGGCTGGGTGGGCGATTTATAGACGACGAAGTTCTCGGAGCAAACGATGACGCCGCCCGGACCGTCGGCGCCGCCTGGCACCGCCACGAGCTTATTCGCCGTCGGGTCCACCGCGTCCGACCACTTGCGCACCACGTGATTGAGACCGAGGTCGAGCTCGTAGTACACGAGGAGCTTCTCGTAGAGTACCTCGCGTGTGTCGGGCTCGTTCTCGACCTCCTCGGTGTCGACCTCGAGCGCAGCGAAGATCGGGTTGTCGAAGCCTACGTCCACGCCGATCAGGTCGAAGCACACCGTTGCGCTCTTGTGCGCCTCGAGCGGGCTCGAGATCGTGAGGCGCGCCGCCGAGTCGCGGTTTAGGATGTACACGAGCTTCTGCTTCTCGACCGCGCCGATCATGACCGCGCGCCCGCGTGGGTCGGCCGCCACGTACTGTCCGGGCACGATGCGCCGCACGCCCGTCTTGCCGTACGTCTCCGCGTGCACGCGATCAAAGCACTGCTTGTCCGCAGAGTACTCGAGGATGACAATCTTGCCCGAGTCGCTGCCGATGACGATGTAGTCGCGGTTGCCACCTGTAAGCCGGCACGTGGCGAGCGAACGAATAATGCCGAACACCTCCGTCGCGTGCACCGTCTGCACCTTGCCATGGTCATCTGGCCGTATGAGCTCGAGCACTTTGCCGCGGGCGACCACCAGCTCCTGCTGCTTTGGCGCGGAGAAGTTGCCGTACACCGCGGCGGTGATGCCGCTGCTCTTCTGCAGCGTGAGCGAGTAGAGGTGCATCACGATACGACGCCGCTCACGCTTCACTGCCGCGATCACGCGCTCTCAGTCAGGCTCCGACTTTCCGCGTGCGACGTGTGCTCTTTCCCAGC
>Ga0209550_10005451_pt1 | contig 11924 bp, 13 predicted proteins | sample LauGreSuBDMM15SN_2_FD_187567 | JGI IMG/M metagenome (GOLD analysis project Ga0209550, IMG submission 187567) | Freshwater lake microbial communities from Lake Michigan, USA - Su13.BD.MM15.SN (SPAdes) (version 5) | ecosystem: Environmental > Aquatic > Freshwater > Lake | place: Lake Michigan... | reverse complement strand
TTACTCCCATATATTCTCTTGGTTGTCCCAGTACATCCCGTCACCCTTTTTCACCTCGAATACCTGTTGGAAAATGGCGGAACGCGCTAAAGGTACGTTGGTTCTATATTTGTCGATGGGATGTGGGTTGGTCACGAGCTGGTATCGTGTGCTTTGCTTTTCGATTTTTTGCCGCATGTTGTAGGCAAAGTACACATAGAACAGCCGGAAATGATAATACGTAATCAAGGGGGACCACTTGTTCCGTAAGCAATAATCCCGTAAATATTCTTCGCATATATGCAGCCCAGAAATGTCGGCAATGTCTTCGTCCAAGGTCAACGCGAAATCCTTGTGCTTAAAATACTTGTCGTCCTTGGCAAACGCTTCGTATTGGCGCACAATTTCTTTCTGTCGTTTGTCGTACCGCTCCCTGTCCCGCTTGGACCACCAATCGCGGAACGCTCCCCGGTGGTCGTACCGGCTGCCAATGTTGTCCAGGGCATGGGTCAATTCGTGTGCTATCGTAAAGCCCATATTCGCCAAATTGTACTCGGTCCCCTCTTCGTCCAAGTTGAGAAAAGGTTTTTGCATATACGCAGTGGTCACCTGAATCGTGTTGGTCTGCGCACTGTACGCGGCGTTCACGTGAAACGAGGGCATGTTGACGATTTGTGCTGGATATTTGGTGAAGTCCAGCACGGTGAGCGTACGTATCACGTCTTGACGGTCATGAATATACAGCCGATGACGCCATTCCGCGACCTTCAGGAAGTTTCCCAGGTAGTCATCCGCTGCGAACCCCAACAGTGGCAGCACTGGATGCGGGAACTTAGCCGACCCGATTTCCATCCCCACGTGGGCAATTTTGAACCGTGCGTACCGTCTCGTCTTGGGTTCCAGCCACGTATTTCTCTCCAATTGGTCCATCAAGACATCCCGTAACGAAGTCGCTAGCCGTTGTGTATACACCGTATTGGCTTCGTTGTGAGCATAATCAATGTACTCGTTGTTTAGAAGCCCCCCAAATGCGTACAGACAAGAATTGACCACTGCATGCTGCTTGGTGGCGCGAATAGAGGACGCCAGACCTTGTGCCTCCGCACCATAAAAGGTGTAAAAGATGCGCTCCCATCGGTCCGTCAGCCGCGCCACGTAGCGCGCCACCAGCCACACCCAATAGGAACGCCATTTCTCGCTGTTCCATTCTTCCATCAGCATCTGCGTACAGGATTGGAAAAAATCCAAGTTCTCCACGTAGAAGAACGCAGGAGGGGTCGCATAACCCATGGCCGTGGCGTAGGCGTCCCAGTCGAAACCATATGTGGCAAGTGCTTCGTGACGCGTGACCTTCGTATAGGTATTTCGACCATTTGCTTCGTACTTTTCCTGAAACAGAAGAGAGAAAAACCGTTGAGCGACGTCCAATACATCGTTGGACCGTAAAGACCCCTCTTTAGGCAAGGTCGTTTGAAAGAGTGTTTGCACGTATTTCTTGAAGAGCGTGCGGTATCCGACCCTCTGGTCTTCGTACTCGTACGCATGGACGTCAAAAATAGCGAATTGATGAGGCAATACGTAGTCCGCCTGCTTCATGGGTTCTTTGAAATCGGGTGCTTTGCGCCATTGGAAGGGTCCATAAGCATTGGTGAGGTCGTTTCGATTGACCCAGGCCAACATGGACCACACATTGGCCTTGTCACTGCGCAACGTATCAATATGTTGCACCATCTTCTTTAGATACGCTTTGCTGTTGGAAATGGAATTGAAACGCATGCTCGAGTCAAAAAAGTGTTTGAGTTCGTCGGCGACACGATGGTTGCTGCGACGCTGTATATAAGTTCGTAGAATGGCGTACAGCTCGTCAAACACCTTGTACTGTGTGACACGGACGTTGTCGACACGATTTAAGTATTTGGAAGAAGTGGGGGTAACCCATCCCTGGTTGATGAAGCTATAGAAGTCATTCTGTGCCAGGGTTTTGTCCAAGACAAACCGCATCAACATGTCCGGGTCGCTGCTATCTAAAGCGGTCTTCGGCATCGTCTTCCTGTTTTTCTTTGTTCTGGTGGGGGCGTTTTTTTTGTCAGAATGAGACTTCTTCTTCTTCTTGTTGGTTTCATTGCGTGTCATGCGTTTGTGTTTGTGTGTTTGTATTCGTTATATTATTGAAATATTAAATTTTGTTCATCTAGATATTTCAATACAATAAAAGCAAAAAAAAAGAGGTCCTACCGAGATTCGAACTCGGATGGTGAGATTCAAAGTCTCAAATGCTAACCGTTACATCATAGGACCGTCCTTGCTGGTTCCAGGGTTGTTTTCAAAGGATACGTCGTTGGATATCCATGATTTTGAATATGTACCCAATAAGGCAGTGAATTTTGCTGTATGGAACCTTAACCTCCCTATATCACACTCGCCATATTACATTCATATCTTGGCTTTAAGTGGTTTTTTGTTCAAAATACAAATACTTACTTATTTAATTTATTTGTTGTTTCTCTTTCTGTTTCTGTTTCTCTTTCTGTTTCTCTTTCTGTTTCTGTTTCTGTTTCATGCAACCAAAAGCGGTTGTAATCCTTGGGGTAGTCCAACAACAATTCGTGACCCTTTCGAATCGTGTTTTTTGCAAACAAGGCACGCTTCTTGAGTTCACAGTTGGCTTTTCCGGGAATTTCATTGATATAATTGGTCAAATTCTTGCTGCGATACGGTTCTTCTTTGGCCACCAACACTTTCCAAATACGTCTCATGGGATAGGTATGGAGAGAATGTTGTTTGTACGGACCATACTTTTGGGTAAAGGCTTTCCATTTCATTTCCTTGCCATAATAGTCGGCGATTTTGGTGCCAGCTTCAATGTCTTTACGCGCGAACACACCGAGTCCCTCAATCGGCGACCTCTTGATGACCACCCACTCGTTCTCTATCTTAGGACGCCGTCGAAGCGTCTTTGCATTCTTCTTCTCCATACATATAAGCCCACATATAATAATATTTTTTTAAATTAAGGACAAAAAAACGTTTAATAACCTACCTAGTTTCCCGATTGTCTAAAAGTGCATGATTTTCGCTGATATTTTATATACATTTGTTTCAGAAAATGTATAAAAACCATTGCACCTTTTGTTTTTTTCTGGGTATATAATACATACAATAGGAGATTATGAAACCTCATATAGATATAACTAAGATAACTGAGAATATGAGACATACAAGACCTCCAGAAAATAACGCTACCCGCACGTTTGGAAATTTGTATCATAGTCTTTCGACACCAGCAACGGAACAAGAACGTTTAAAAACTAAAAAGGCTAAAGAACTTGCTGATCATGGATTGCAAATAGGAAAATGTTACACTCTAGCTCTAGCAAAAGATCATCGGCCACTTTATAACCAAGTCACACTAATCGGCTTCACACCCCAGACATATCCGAAAGAAAATTTTACATTGACATTCAAGGTACACGATATTGGCGTCAAAGAAAAAGTAATTACTACTAACCCTTTTTGGAATTCACAAGGAAAAATGAATTATGAATTAGACCCATTGGATACAAAAATATGTGACACACAAGCTGAAATAAATGCGGAAGTTTATAGAGACATTGAAAACATGAGGAACGCGATGAAGAATCCAGAAACACCAACATCATTAAGTGAAAAGGAAAAGAAAGAGATAGTGGACATGATAGCAGCAGACCCTATTTACTTGACCAAATGGAAGCGTGTAGGAAAGGGAGGAAAGGTAAAAAACACAAGAAGGACCAGAAACACAAGAAGGACCAGAAACACAAGAAGGACCAGAAACACAAGAAGGACCAGAAACACAAGAAGGACCAGAAACACAAGAAGGACAAGGAGGACATAACTCACTTGGTCACCAATTTTGTCGCCGCTCTCTGTAGGCGTTCATGGTCTCGGTCTATAAATTCATCAATTCTTTACAAATGGTTCTAGAAAAAAAGAAAGCTTCTTTCTATACACAAAATATATCTATATATCTATATTTGTAGATATATATAATATACAATACACATAAAGTATTCAGATGCCGGAATTTGGGTTCTATCTTCATGTCTTCTTTATGCTGCTGTCATTGGTCATCATTTTTACGGTCACGTATATCGTGTTGACCAACTTCCATGAGTTCTATCATATGCACTTTTACAAACAAATTGTCTTCTTGACCTCGTTGGCCATCTGCGTCTCCTCCCACGAAATTGTCAACTACAACTTCATCAAGACATTTGGATACAGTCCGTTTTATGTCTAACACCGAAACGCAAAGGCGAAGACGCCCACTCCCACAATACCCAACACCAGACCGGCATGGTAATTGAACTGCAACTCGCGGTACATTTGCAACCACGCGCGCACTTCCTCTGGCTTGTGCATGTGATTGAGCATCCAATCCGTTTTGGGGTGCAGCATATAGTAGAAATAGTTTGTCACAAAGGACGTGGCCACGACGGTACAAACGAGGGGGGCAGCACCCATTTTCACCTTCTTCACCTTCTCATTGTAGAAGATAATGCCGAGAGAAAGCAACACACCCAGCGCATATCCTTGAAAACTAATGATGCTTCTCTCCTCGGTTATGCGGGCATACCGTTGTTGCAAATCCGTAGGCATTGACGACAAATAATGTCGCACCACTTCACTCTTCCCAGCCATATTGTAAAAGTAAATCATCGCAATGACAAAGATTGCCGATACCATGCAACTGATTGCGCACGCCATTTTGTCTCTGATAATATAGTATACCAATAATATATTATTTGTTTTCTCTCCATTCATCCTTATACATAAAATTTTTTTCCCTCAACATACTGTATATACTGAATAGATTAATGCTGACTACCCTTGTTACCTGCGCCTTTACGATGAAGGTGGTTTTTATCGTGTTAGCGATAACGTACTTGTACACAAAACGAGTGCACCCAAACGATGCCCCACGCTTGAACAAATTGCAATATTGGAAGGACCGTGTCGAATTCGTTTTTGTCTTCTTAATGTCTATTTTACTGCTGTACCTGTTCAACCCGTACGCCAACAATGTGCACCGGATAACCAAGGAGACCAAACTCTTGTTGTATCTCTTTGGCTTCATCCTCATTCTCACTGCTCAGTGGAATGTCTTTGTCACCGAGGCCCCTTGGTTCCAGGATTTGCGCAGGGTCTTAAGCAACTCATCCTAAATGCTCAATTCGGTCCTCGTCCAACAACATGACCGCCATGGCAGCATAATTGTGCAAGTCGACCAGCGTGTCACGCACACTCTCATTGTTCACAAGATGTACACCGGATTTGGTCACCGAACTGAGTCGCTGGATTTTGTCGCCTAGACGCACCAAGACACCCACCGGCCCAAACGTCGCAAAGGCGTCACCGTAATCCGTGTTCTTCTTACGAAACAATTCCAGTGCCTCCTCTTGCACACGCATCATTTGACCCACTCTTCTCTCTGTACCATTTGTTCTTCTATCCATTTTGTATCCCAATATAATGAATGATTTGAACTCAATTGTTTAAATCATTTTCTTACATTCGCTTTCTTTGCGCTAAATAACCTGCCGAACTTCTACCGACCATACCAACATCGGTGTGTGGTTTGTAAATGAACGTACCCTTGCTCACAGTGTAACATAAGTTGCTTGAGCAACCATTGTACATCTTGTTGTAAGGAAGCAACGTGGTGTCGAACAATGTTTTGTAGTTGGTGGCACGGTTCAAACGGTTAGACGGATACGACGGGTTGATGGTCGCATAAAGAATAGCAGACATCATTGACATGTTTGGGGGTTATATATAGAAAAGACGTAGATTATATATTTTATATGTTTATTTTCTACCACAGGACCCGCAACCCGGTCTCACATTGTGCACACGGGCAATGAAGGGAGCACTCAACGAGGACGACACCGAAACGGGTGCCGGGGATTTGGGTTGTGGAGCAACGCCTAAACTTGCCGAACGTGGTTGCGGAGGCGCCATGGCCGACCGATTTCCGTTGGATAGAAACATGTTCATCTTTGCGGGCATTATTTTTTTTTATATATAACATTATATAAAAAAAAAATAAATAAATGTCTTCTATGTTCCAAAAGACGTGCAATAACTTTAAATTGTTGTCAAATTTGTAATGACATCCACTGGGACGGTACAGTCTAACCCATACACATTGCCTGTGGTGGTATACAACCCAGAGGGGAAGGTCACGTTGCCATCGGTTCCATTGCAATTGCATGGGAAATAGACAAGCAATTCGCTGGCTAAGGCAGTGGTGATGGTGCCATCCGCAAACTGAACAGTGTAGACACCCCCTTCGAGGGAGATATCGATGACCAATGCCTGCGAATAGAATGTGTTCCCTGGTTCAATAGCGTACACATATTGACCAACTTGGAAAGGAGTACTGGAGGACAGTGTTGGATACGCTTGCCAGAGCGGGTTGTTGAAGAGACGAATGTCTTGCGCCAACGTGTTGTTGATGGGACAGTCACATCCCGTGACAATGTTGGTCTTGATCGTTTTGCCTCCGTACACCGGTGCCGCACAATTAAAGGGCACGGGGGAACCGAAATTCGGTGGCACGACACCGCGGCGTAAGGGCGCCTTGCCCTTCAAGCGATTCAAATATCGGTCGTATGAATTGTGCTTGATGTCACATCCTTTGCCACCGGGGGTTTGGCATCCTGGACGACTGGAGGTCACAGACGTGCGACGACTGTTCATGGAGGTACGAAACCCGGTCGGAACGGACGACGGTTGCACACTGGGGACTGGACGGTCACTCATTTGGTTCCAACACACATTGTAATATCCTTGTTGCGGATGGTTCAGGGGTGGGGTGTAAGCGGTCAGTGGTCCTAAATTGGCCGTATAGAGAGAACCTTGCACACGAACGGTGTTTTGAATCACCTTCAACTTTTGGTATTGGTCCGCGGGCGATGTTCCACCGACATTTGTTTGGGTTCTGTTTGGAAAATTGGGGTTGCAACTACGCCAACGGTAGTACATCGCTGGCACGCCTAATTGTTTCGCATACGGCACATTGTAGACAATTGACGTTAATCCGATTTGGCTCATATCCCTTATGTATGTATAATATATATAAATATTTAAAGAAAAATGTTGCAATAGGGAGTGGGGGGGGCAAGGGTTGTTGTTGGCCTAATTTATAAAATTGCATGCATGCATGCGCAACTGAAAAGAATTAACATGAAAAATTGATTCAAACAAGCAAAAAAGAGGAAAAGGACAATCTCAAAGAAAAAAAACCATGCAAAAGATAGCCGCTGAAGTACCAAATCGAGTCAAACAACCCGCCAAATGCTGTGTGCATTGTGGGAAAAGTTATGCATTGAAGACCAATTTGGACAAGCACGTTGTGCTCTGCGAAATGCTGCATCAGAGCAAAAAACGCAAACACGATGCCATGCAAATCGACGACGAACCACAAGACATTCCGTCTCAAGCCAAACTGTTTCGCATTCTTCTGGAGTTGGGCCACCGGTTCAATCACCTCGAAGAGAAAGTCGACGAGCTCAGCAAATGGGTTGTCAAAAAGAAAAAGAAAATCAATGTCGTCGAGTGGCTGAACACCAACTGTGTACCGACCATTCTCTTTGACCAACTGATTGAGCACATCGTGGTGACGGAGGAAGATGTGCGCTTTCTATTCGAAAATACCTTTTCGGAGACATTAAACAACCTGTTTATGCGCTCAATATATCAGGTGACCGAAAACATATCCGCTCCGTACCCACTGTTTGCCTTTGTACAGAAACAGAATGCATTCTATGTGTATGAAGGAGAAGAGATGAAATGGGTCGAAGCCAGCAGAGAGAAATTGACCAAGTTTCTAAACCGTGTGCACATGAAGTTGCTGAAACGGTTTGGGGACTGGAAGAAGGAGAATCGGTCCAACATCCGGGAAGACGAACAATTGTCGTTGCTTTGTGACAAGACGTCTGTGAAAATGATGGGCATTGATTTTCGCCAAGATGCCACGTACTCCAAAACCAAAGGGGTAATGTATTCGCATATGAAAACAGACATCAAAGCACTTATCGAGTATGAGTTTGAGTTTTAGAAAATTTTGCGTTCGAGAGAAATTTCTGCATTTCACTTACTACTTGTTTTTTTTGTTTTTTTTGTCTTTTTTGTTAGTCAGGGTGTGGACTATGTCAGGTCAATCAATGTAATATGCGAGAAAAAATGTACGTCCAGACAATCGCATAAACAATGATGACCACGAGTGTCACCATGTTTATAATACTTTATTATATATTATCAACGACAATATCTTGATGTAATTTGTTTTACATAATAAAGTATAACGTAATTTACACACTTGGGAAACTCGGTTGCATGGCAATACCGCAAATACCGGCATCATTGGTAGATGACGAACGAGCGATTTTGACATATCCTTGCATGCCCCAGGATGTCCCCCATGAGTTCTTCACCAACCAATAATCGATGCCATTTTCCGTACCGTAGCCAGCAATCAACACTCCATGGTCCAAGTTGGTACCGCAATCGGAGGAGGTCAAGATACCACCAGAATACGACTGAAAGTAACGTGTATCGGCTTCAATCGCGATGGACACGGGTTGGTGGGCAACCGCGTTCTTCAAAGAAATCTGGTCGTTGGGCTTCACATCAGAGCAAGACGAAATGTGTGCAACCGCCGAGCACTTCTGGCAGGTTCCTCCCGTCTTGGTCACACCCGATGAGTACGGATACGCTGACAAGGCACATTGTCCATTCTCAATGACAAATTTGAACGCACCGTCCATCTGGCCTCCGTTGCAGCCATGGGAGCCATAATTGATGCCGGTCGCACAATCCACCAACTCTTGCTCCGACAAATCCACCAATTTGCCCGTCGAAAGGGCCCAGGCTCCCTCAATCGCACCAGTCGCCGAAAAGGTCCAGCAGGACCCACATTGTCCTTGGTCCTTGACGGAGGTCACTGCACCACTCTTGGTCCAATCGACGACAGCAGCCAGACCAGAACCACTGCCACTAAACGACTTGCACCCATATGACCCCACAGCGAGCGGCTTGCCGCTTCCAACAATGGATTCCTTGAACTCCGAGGCAGTCAAATCCGTGAATTGATTGATGCCCATGGTGAAATTCTGTGTTTCGTCCAAATTGTGTTGGACAATGGTGCGCAGATTGGTGCGGAAAATTTGGAATCGATTCTCCATGTCCTCAATGGACAAATATTTTTTGCTAAATCGTTCTTGAAAGTGGTTGAATTGCTTCCACTCGTCCCCGTCGTTTAAAAAGCTGTTCAATTCTCTTCTGCGTAACGCATCACCGGTCACGGTGGCCATGCACAACGCAGCAAATACAAACAATTGTCGGAACATGTTGTTTTTATATATACCGAAACATAAAAAAAACTGTTTAAGTTGGTTTGTTTCTCAGAAATTATCACAACTATCAACAATGCAATTCATAACATGCATAACATTCAATCATTAGAGTTTCAGTTGTATACGCATCCATTTTGTATGCTCTTCGTCCAACATATCAAAGTGTTCTTTGTACACCACACGCTGCAAATCGGCCATCTTCCTGTGCTCGGGGTCTTCTCTCGATTCCATGGCAATGCGAAAGATTTCTTCGCCATACGTGGCCAAGTGATGCATGTCCCGCATAACGCGGCAGAATGTCTCATGTGTATGTTGGGTATAACCTAACTTCTCCATCTCAGCAAAGATGGCTCGCACGGAGGCGTTGTCGTAGCCGTCCTTCACCGTGAAGTGGTTCGTAATGAAGTCCCAAGCACGTATCCTGGTGATGGACTTGTGTGCATTTTGCATTCTGTTTCTCTCCTCGAGGTCCTTGACATAACTGAAAATTCCGTTGCCTACGTTGAAACCAGTGCTCATTTTGTTTTTTGAGAGTTTGTTCAATGAACGAATAAATATGAATATGTATGTATGTATTCCATAGCTTGGGGAAAAAAGCATTTCAATTTTTTTTTGGACCAGTTAGAGTAGGTCACTCAATAAAATGTATATTCTTGCTTTTCCCTTTGTTTATGAAAGATACGACGCACGAAACTGCTGCAACGTCATCAACGGCACATTCAGTTTCTTTGCTTCCAGTACCTTGCCAGTCTCATCGCCTATGTGGTCTTTCACAACGAGTGCAAATGTCTTGCTCGAGACACTCGACCCCAGTTTCGCTCCCACCGATTTCAAAAAGGTTTGTATTCCTTCGTCTCGAAACCCAGTGAGGACGACCGATTTGCCAAACAATGGGTGACCAGAATGGACGACGACTGGCGACACAGGGGTGTTCACCAGTTTCTTCGCCAGACCACACGCATGCAGAAACTGCACGAAATCTGGTATTCTCTCCACGAACGCCTCGGCGGTTTTGTTGGCCATGCCCTTGATTGCCTCAATCTGTGCGACCTTCTTCTTGTCTGTATCCTTCGAGACCAGTACGTCCGGCAATGACTCCATAATCAACTCGAGTTTCTTCTCGCTGAAGCCACGACCGAACATGTTGGAGGCCGACATGAGTGTCACTAATGAGGCAGACTCCACTCTCTCTCGAATGCCGTCGCGCAGCTTGGTGGCCGTTTTCTCCTTGAACCCTTCCACGGTGAAGAAGTCGTCCAAGGTCATCTGAAGCACCTTCGGGACAGAATCAAACCCCGCCTCCATCATGCGTTTGATATTGCCGGTACTGAGCCCTTCCACCCCAATGCCACGGAAAAAGCCCGTGAGATTCTTCTCCTTCACCGTTTCGTCGGCTTCCATGTCCTGCAACACGATGTCGACATGCGTTGCGTTCCACGTATAAGACACTGAAGGCATCTTTGGTTGGCTGGCACGCACCAACACCTTTCGGATATACGGAATCACGTCTCCGCTGCGAATCAGTTCGACGACGGCTCCCACTCCGATACCTTGTTCTTCGATAAAGGCAGCGTTGAACCCCGTGGCAAACGCAATCTGTACCCCTCCGAGGTTGACGGGTTCGATTTGCACACGAGGCTTCAAGTATCCGTCCTTGCTGGCCGCCCACAACACATCCACCACAGTGGCTTCCACGACTTGCTCGGTCAACACCATTTTGAAGGCAAACGCATGCTCGGGGTTGCCGGGTTTGCGCTCGTGAATGCTGTCGTTGGTCACGATGATGCCGTCGATTTCGTAGAGGTAGTTGGAACGCCATTCGACCAACGTAGTTGACAGCATGTCGTTGCTTATCGATGCAAACGATTGGCAGCGTACTATTTCTACATCCAACGTAGAGAGAAAGGCAAACTGTTTCGATGGCGGACAAACTGGTTGAATGACCTCATAGGCCACAAAATGCACATCCTGAATGGCTTCATGAACCGCTTTGTTGTTGACGATGCCTGCCACCATGTTGCGCGGATTGGCAAAGATAGACTTGTACTTTTGTTCAAAGACGGTCCGCGGCAAGATGAATTCACCTCGAAGCACAATACCGCGCACCTTGGGCAGGCGCAGGTACGGAATCAAGTGGCTAATGTCTTGTCCTACGGTGCCGTCCCCACGCGTGTACAATTTGGGCTCTTTGCCTTCGGTGCTGTATAACCCACTTACTCCGTCTAGCTTGCAGGACACCAGATAGGGACCGCGAAATTTGGCACACCACCCTGCTAGGGCATTCGTGTCCGGTTTGATTTTGTCCATCGACCCCATGGAATAAGGCAATGTCACTTTGGTTTTGCCCTTTTCTACCGGTGCACCAATGCTGGCTTTGGTCGTCGCAGCATACTTGGTGTCAACGTAGCTCTTCACCAGGTCAAACTCGCTGTCGGTCATGAATGGATGGGTTGCATTGTGGTACGCATGATTGGCCTGTTGAAGCAGCGTGGTCAGCTGCGATTCGCTGCATTGGTCGAGCACCTGGACGCCCTGGGCGCGCAGCGC
>Ga0209550_10005450_pt1 | contig 11925 bp, 7 predicted proteins | sample LauGreSuBDMM15SN_2_FD_187567 | JGI IMG/M metagenome (GOLD analysis project Ga0209550, IMG submission 187567) | Freshwater lake microbial communities from Lake Michigan, USA - Su13.BD.MM15.SN (SPAdes) (version 5) | ecosystem: Environmental > Aquatic > Freshwater > Lake | place: Lake Michigan, USA... | reverse complement strand
GCGCCGGTGGAGGCGGCGGCGCGGCCGAGGGCCTGAGACAGGCTTTCCTGGCCGGACTGGAGGAGCTTGCGCCAGTCCTCGCCGGAGAGTTCGGCAAGGGTGATGCCAAGCTGGCGGCGGATGCCGGGGGAAGTTAGGTCGAGCATTTTGCCCATCTTGGCCTCGATGGCGACAACGAGACGGGGCGTCTTAGTTTCGAGACCGTAGTAACGGTCGTTTGCCTTGGCCTCTTCCAAGGCGGCGGTGTCGGTCGTGCTACCGTAGAGTGCGGCGAGGCCGGGAGGATTCCAGCGCCCGCCTCGATGTCTTGCACCGGTGCCGGAAAGAATGTTTCTGCCGGCGGGGAACTGGATGGTTTGAAACCGGAAAAAGTGCCCGCTCCACGGAGACAGCCACTCGGGGTGCGCCGCGAGGATCGCGCAAAGCTCACCGTAGCGGGGATTGGGCGATGGGGCGGGGAGTTTCACCAACTAAATATTAAATGAATTGGCGCTAGTCAGCATCGCCGAAAACAGCGACCGGAGCGCCTAGGGGAACAGGCTCTTTTTGGTGACGTTGTTGCGCAACGGGAAAAGCGCGGGAAGTCCCCAACCGGCAAGCTCACCGAGTGAGCTGATCCTCAGATGCGGCACACGGTTGGCCGCGTGGAAGGTGAGCGCGCGGGCCAAGGCGCGGGCGGCGTTCTTGCGCTCGACGTGCGGATCGTCGTCGCCGACCTGGATGAGGTGATAATACGCCTCGTAGGTGATGGAGTGTTTGAGCACATCGAGGATGAACTTTTCCTCGATGGCCTGTCGCATTGTGTAACGGTGAAACGGGGCTTCGCCCGACGGGCCGGGTTCATTAAGGACCTTCTTGGTTTTGTATTTCGGGGTGGCGGTAAAGGCGAAGTCGCTAAGGTTGGGCTGGTCTCGGAGCCGCGCGAAGTACGCCTCCAGGTTTATTCGGTCTGACGCGGAAAGGTAGTCGCACACCCGGATTGGTGGCGGCTTCCTCCGACGAGTTAGTCACCCATTCTCGGAAGCCGCCACCAATCCTTACCGTTCAAGATACAAGGGTTTAATGTTTAATTCTGTTCGTTCGAGGCAGCCGAGCGGGGTTAGCCTTGCGCTTTGCGTTTAAAATCTACGAAAAGATAAAATCTTGGGAGTCCGGGGTTGCGGCGGTTGGATTCAGGAAAACGTCTTCGGTGAAACTGATTCCATGGTTCGGCAAAGGCCGTGAAAGCATTCAACGAAAACATCCTAGGCCCCTCTTCTCCCGCTGCGGGTAACAGTCCTGATCTGATCTGTTCTGGTCGGAGTCGACTGTGTATTGCCCCCGAAGGTGCCGTGTTGTGGTCGGGCACGGCGGCGGACGAGTCGAAGGCGTCCTATATCGACTCTTGAAAGACGGCGCAATCTCCGGGGCGTATGCAAGTCATGGCCGCAAGGTGGGGCCAGCAGGGGAGGCCAAGCAGGGTGGGGTAGTTCGTAATGCTTTCATGGTACGACCTCGGTAAAAAAGTTTTAACGCTTAATGTTCTGCCCAATTCTTTCGTAGGCGTCCGAGCTGGGACCTATATCGAAGGCTCGTGGAGCAACGCAAAAAGGGTTTAACGTGTCGCCCACTTCCGCGAAACCTGTATCATCGGATCGAACCGGTAACGCGCAAAAAAAGCGCTGAGATTGATTCATCCCTTCCTGCAAAACCTCCGTTCATTCCCCATGACCCACCGTATCCTCCCCCTACGTCCGCACCATTCAACTGTTCGTCCATTCACCGGCCTGCTTCTTCTCGCCGCGATGGCGAGTGCCGGGCTGCGGGCTCAAGGCGCCCCGGCTGCGCCTGCTGCGAAACCGGCTGCCCCGATCACCGCACAAGAGGAGGCGCTCGTCCTCAGCCCCTTCACGGTCAGCACCAATTCCGACACCGGCTATGCCGCCACGAGCACACTCGGCGGCACGCGTTTGAAGAGCGAACTCCGCGACGTGGCCTCGCAGATCGACGTGATGACCTCCGAGTTCCTCGAGGACATCGGTGCGCTCACGCTCGACGAGGCCGTGCGCTACTCGATGAACATCGAGTCGAACGACGAGAATTTTTCACCCGGCACCGACGCTAACACCAACAGCGTTTTCTCCTCCGCCTACGGCAGTCGCACCCGTGGACTCAGCCGCTCGAACAACACCCACGATTTCTTCGAGACCAACGTCCCGCTCGACACCTACAACACTGGCAAGCGCTTCACGCTCGTCTCCGGCTCCAACGCGATTCTCTTCGGCGCCGGCTTCGCCGGCGGCACCAACGATGTCGCGTTCGACCGGCCCGACCTGCGGAAATTTTCCGGCAACACCACCATCCGCGCCGACTCCAACGGCAGCCTGCGCGCGTCGCTCAATCTGAGCCAGCCCCTCATCAAGAACCTGCTCGGCCTCCGCATCGCGGGTCTGCGCGCCGACGAGCGCGACTTCCGCGAAGGCGTCGGTTCAAAGACTGACCGGTTCTTCGGGTCGCTCATGGTGCAGCCGCACAAGCGCATTTCCATTCGCGGTTGGCTCGAGCAATACGATTCGAAACAGCGCAACGCCGCCAACACCCTCGTCGCCGATCGCGTGAGCCCGTGGCTGTCGACGGCGAGCCGGCCCTATTTCAATAACGCCGGTCTCACCCCCACGAGCACGGCGGCGCAATTCACCACGGCGTTCAACGCCCAGGGCGCCGACCTCGCGCGCTCCGCCGAGCGCTTCAACAACGTCGCCTCCGCCGGCACCGTGGTGTTTAACCTAGACGGCACGCAACCGACGTCGATTCGTAACTGGACCAATACCGTCACCTCCAGCCGTCCGCTCGATGGCACCCAGGACCCGAGCATCATCGATCCCGCCATTTATCCGCTCGATCGTAATGTGGTCGGCAATGCGATGCAGCGTCGCTGGCGTGGCAACATTCATGGTTTGGTTTTCGAGCTGAATCCGTGGCGCGATGTCTACATCGAGGGCGGCTACAATCGCGAGGTCTTCGACACCCGCTCGCTTAGTTTCGTTTCCGGCAATAACACCGATCTGCGCGTGGAGCTGAACCGCTTTCTCCCCGATGGCGTCACGCCGAATCCCAACCTCGGCCGCTACTACGTCGAGGACGACATCACGGGCAGCATGTGGCGCAATCACCGCACGGAGCGTCGTCTGCAGGTCGCGTTCGCCCAAGACTTGGAAAAGCGTGGCGGCCTCTGGCGCTGGCTAGGTTCGCACCAGGGCGCCGTGATGTATACCGGCGGCATCAACATGCGCGTCCAGCAGAACAACAACAACGCCCGTATCATCTCCGACAACACGTTCGACGGCATTGCCTATCCCGCCGGCACCAACGCCGCCAACGACAGCATTCGCAACACCCGCCGGCTCCGCGCACGCTTCTACGTCGACACGCCGCAGAACGACAGCCGCGGACAGTTTCAGCTTCAAGCGCCGTTTAATCTCTGGGACGGGGAGACCCGCGTGATCGGCAAGGACTCCGCCGGCAAAGACGTCGTCATCAACTCCGGCATGAGCAATCCCTACGGCGCGCAGGTGCAGACATCGAACGGCAAGAAGAAGGAAGACGCCATGCAGTGGGGCATGCAGAGCAGTTTTCTCCAGGGCCGCCTCAACCTCACTGTGGGCGAGCGTTTCTCAAACGCCTCGTTTGCGCCGTGGGTCGGGCAGGGCGGGGCGAGCGGTCGCTTGGCGCGCCGCTACAATGCCGCCACCGGCAAATATGAAGAGCCCGCCCGCAGGGGGCCCGCGACGATCTTCCCCAGCAATGGCCAGGCCGTCGGCAACGCGGGCTTTGAGCCCTGGGATGCGATGCTGAGCCGCGGCGGCGAGTTCGATTCCCTAGATGCCGCGACCAAATACACCGTTACTTCGCGGATGAAGGGCGTCGTGCTCCATCCACTCGGCCGCAATGCGATCCCGACCCTTCACTACACTGAATCGTCCTCAGCCTTCGTCGCCGACTTCACGCGTAAATCCCCGACCGGCGCCGAAGCCCAGCTCGACGACGGCACGACGCGCGAATACGGCCTCTCGCTTCGTTTTCTCGAGAACACGTTTGTGCTGCGCGTGAATGCCTACGAGTCGATCTATCTCGGTGTTTCCGGTGGCGGTATCACCGTGCCGAATCCCACCGCCGTCGGCGGCAATTCCGGCATGGACCGCACCGATATCCGCTGGACCTCGATCCACATCGAGAAATCCGTGCAGAACTACACCCTCATCAAATCCGGCGGTCGCTACGAATCGTCCGCCACCGGCGCACCCGTGATCGGCGGCACGAACAACGGCATCGTGGCGGCCAGCCCGTTCCGCTTCCTGCAGGATGATGTGCTCAGCTGGCCGAGCGAAGGCGCCGCAGGAAATGCGTTCTCGCTCAAATATAACAACTCATCGGACCGCGTCGCCAAGGGCGTCGAATACCGGCTCATCGCCAACCCCACGCGTGGCTGGAGTGTGAGTGCCAGCCTCGCCAAGAACAACACGCGCAGCGCAAATATCGCCGCCGAGTGGTTCGGGGTGATCGGCTTCCGGCTGAAAGACTGGCTCGCTGCGGCCAACGACCTTGCCGCGCCCCAACGCGGCACCGGCACCGGTCCCACGCAGCTGCATTTCAACGCTGCCACCAATACCAATGAGAACCTCCTCGCCTACATCCGCAGCTCCGCGCTCGGCTGGGCCTTCCTCCGCGAGAGCGAAGGTCAGGCCAACAACCAGGAGGTCGAGTGGCGCGGCAATGTGACGAGCTCGTATCGGATCCAGACCGGCGTGTTGAAGGGCTTTCGTTTCGGCGGCAGCCTGCGCTACCGCGGCGACCGCATCCTCGGCTACCAGAACAAGCCTGTGGCCACGGCCGATCTATCGAACGATCCAATCCTCGGCACCCCGGGGCTGTTCCCGACGGGTTCGAGCATCACGATCGCCGACGTCACGCGGCCGATCATGGGCGGATCCGTCGTAAACACGGATGCCGTGCTCGGCTACTCGACGACGCTCTTCAAGAAACGCGTCCGTTGGAACCTGTCCCTCAACGTCCGCAACGTGCTCAACGACGACAAGCTGATCGCCCAAAGCGGCCTCTCCGCCGCCGGCTCGCCGGTGGTGTTTCAGTATCCCGAGCCCCGCGTGTTTCTGCTGACGAGCAGTTTTGATTTTTGAAGCCCGGCTGAGTCATGTAGCGCGTAACTGTCTGGAGCCGATGGGGCGCGTATTGACTCTTGACGTACGGCGCAATCTCCGGGGCGAATGCAAGTCATGGCCGCAAAATGAAAATGGGTTCAGCAAGGTTTTTGGGTTTGGGGTGAGCGCCAATTTCTTGCTGAGCACGATGTCCGGTGCCCTCGTCCACGCCGCCACCTTGCGGCTGACTGCGTGCAGGTTGCCAAGCTGCAACGCCGCGCCGAGCCAGCGGTTCGTCGCGGTCGTGCGCGCCTTCAGCGCCGCGGCAAGCGCGAGTTTCCATGCGGCGGACTTTCCGTCAGCCCTCAGCCCGTCCGCCGTGCGACCTAATTTCATCAGGACTTTTCCCAAATCGGTCTCGGCGCCCTGGGTCTCCTCCAAAGACAAATGAAAAGATAAGGCAAAAAGAGTCAGGTTTTAATGTTTAGTATTGTTCGTTCGAGGCAGCCGAGCGGGGTCAGCCTTGCGCTTTGCGTTTAAAATCAGGGAAAAGATAAAATCCTGGGAGTCTAGGGTTTGCGGCGGTTGGATTCAGGAAAACGTCGTCGGTGAGATTGGTTCCATGGTTCGGCAAAGGCCGTAAAAACACTCAACGAAAACATCCCAGGCCCCTCTTCTCCTGCTGCGGGTAACAGTCCTGATCTGGTCTGTTCTGGTCGGAGTCGACTGTGTATCGCCCCCGAAGATGCCGTGTCGTGGTCGGGCACGGCGCCGGAACTCCGCGTTGCTCCCGGGCAGGAGCAGGCGGTCGTCGCGTTCGCGTTTCGCAACTCGGGTCAGCAGCCGTTGCGTTTCACCTCGCTGCGGCCGAGTAGTGGCTGCCTCACCGCCGCAGCGAGCAACGAGGCATTTACGGGAGGGGAGATGGGGACCATGCGCGCTAAATTCACCGGGGATGGGCGCAGCGGGCGGCAGGAAAAATCTGTGACGGTGAGGTCCCGGGTGCGGCCGGCACTGAACGCCGCATGAGCCGCGCCGGCAATGCCTCCGACAACGCCGCGCCGGAAGCGTTGTGGAGTGCCCTCATGACGGACACGGGGCTCGATAGTGGTATTCCCGCCAGCCGCCGCCACACTGAGCTTGCGGTCTGCGACGACATCGAGACGTTTTACAAGCCGTTGAGGCGCCACAGCTCGCTCGGCGGGGTTTCCCCTGTGGTGTTCGAAAAACAACCCACCCTAAACATCAAAGCCGCCTGAATGAATCTCCAGTTTTCGAGGCTAGCCCCGTGACCCCCTTTCAAATCCACACTCCCGGCCCAGAGGGACGCAGCTGCCCAAGGATGGCTTGAAGCGCCCGGCCGAAAAATCTGCGGACTATGATTACCACAAAAGAAATTCTCCAAAACTTTGTTCATCTTGGCGCCCTTCTTTACTTCGTCTGTTTTCTATTCCGAAACCAGATCCTACTGCGCAGTTTCGCGATGGCGGCCGACCTTGCGTATCTCATTTATTATTTCAACGCCGCCGACAAACCGTTGTGGAGTGCCGTCGGTTGGAATTTCGTGATCTTACTTCTCAACGGAGTGATGCTCGTGATCATTTGCCGCGATAACAGGTCTGCCGACTTCACTGAAAACGAACTCAAGCTCTATAGCCGGCTAAAATCCATTTCGCCGCCAGATTTCAGGAAAATCGTCCGGCTCGGGAAGTGGCATCGGACCAAAGCCGACCTGGTCTTGACGGTCGAAGGGCAGCCCTTGAATTCGCTCCTCTATATCCTCGAGGGAGAATTATTGATAGAAAAGAGCGGACGTAAAATTAAGGCGATGCCTGACATGTTTGTTGGGGAAATCGCGTTTGTTACGAAGAATCCGGCCAGCGCCACGGTCACGGCGATGCCCGGCACTCTTTACATTAAATGGTCCTATGCCGATCTCGCCCACGCCCAGTCGAAAAGTGATAGCGTCCGGAGCGCGCTTGCGTTGATCATAAACGCGGACATGGCCAAGAAATTGGCCCAGAGTTAAGCAACGTCCGCCGATCGCTCCACCGCGAAGCCACCCGGCAATTCCTCGATGATTTCGTGCCGGACAAAGCCAATGTTTCCGCGTTGGTGATTGCGCGGAAACGGGATTTGCGGTGGGGGTGGGGGAAGGGGTTGTCCGGGCTCCTGACCGGGCTGCTCAAGGTCGTGGGAAGAGCCGAGATGAATCTGTGGACGGAAAATCAGCGGACTGGAAGCGGGCGATCCGCGCCGAACTGAAACGCCGCGGCACGGTGCCCCACCGCTGGTAGGCCGAAACCATGCAGCCCCAACCACAAAAGCGACGTTTGCCCGTGGCGGGAGGAAATACCGATTCTTTGAGTTCGTAGTCCCGTCTTCAGGCGGAAGGTTTGACGGATTCCGCCTAGAGGCGGGACTAAGAACAAGGAGCTGTTTATTGAGAGGAGCTGGGCACTCCCCACGAAGTCAGCCGCAAGGTCGCCGCCTGGCTCTGCAACGACAATCCGACAAGCGGATGCAATCCCGGCTTGTGCCGCCAAAAAAACCAAAGCCTGACCATTAACCCACCGCCACGGATGGGTGCAGCGGGCGCTCGCTGCCAGGCCGAGTTTTCAATTCCGAAGCGGCAGGTCGGCGAGCGCCGGCCCTCGATTTCAGTGAGTCGTTACGGCTGAGTCGGGGGCGTAACGGGTCGCCGCTCAGGCGAGGGCGGCTTTGCAGAACTGGACGCACTTCGTGACTTCAGTCACCGCGGTTGAGCCTTCGGGAATTTTGTATTCCACTTCGATATCGGCCGGAAATTTCCACCGCTCCTTCCTGATCAGCTGGAGGACTTCTTTGATGGGCGTCTGGCCTTGGCCCCAGGGAACATTGCCGCCGTCGACCGTGCGGTCTTTCAGATGCAGGCTGACGATCCGGGCGTGGTATTTTTCGAGGACGGGGATGGGCGAGAGGCCTTTGCTGCCGGCGACGTAGTGTCCGATGTCGAGGTTGAAGCCGATGTAGGGACTCAGCTCGAGGATTGGGTCGAGGGCGCCCATGGTCGGCAGATTGGCGGTGTGGTTGTGGAAGGCGACCCAGACTTTGTGTTTGGTGGCGAAGGGCGCGAGTTTCTTGGCCATCGTGTCGGAGCGCTCGGTGGTGATGCCGACGCAGCCGAGGGCCTTGGCGACCTCGAAGTTGAAATCGATTTCCTCGTCGGTGGGACCGAAGGCAATTTTGTGGAGGTGAATATTAACGCCGGCGTCGTTGTAAAGTTTGCGGAGCTCGCGGCACTTCGCGAGCTGGGCGGCGCGCGTGGCTTCGGTGGGTTTTTCGGCGAGCGGGACTGGGGCGGCTTTCTTTTTTGCGCCGGCGGGGGCGACGCTGATTCCGGCAAACTGCTGGATGGGGCCGCCCATGAGTTCCACCTCGCTGAGTCCGCATTGCAGGAGCCCGCCGAGGGTTTCCTCAGCGGATGTAAACATGCTGCGGTAGCTGTAAGTGATGGCGCCGATGCGGACGCCGTTGAAGACGGAGTTGGGTTTGGCGGCGGCGGCGAACGTGTGGCGGGGCAGGAGCGTGGCGGCGGCGAGGGTGGCGGCGGTTCCGAGGAAGGCGCGGCGCGTGGGGAGGGCGGGGGTGTGCATAGGGAGGAGTGGGGAGTGGGAGCGGAAATTTTGGTTTACGCAAACCTGCAGCCACCTCGGCAGCCACCTCGGCAGCCACGTCGGCATGAAGCGGCGGGTGGGCAAGACTTGTTTGGCTGGTTCGTTTGGAAACAGGCACGCGGTGGGAGGCGACATCTGCGGTGAAGGAATGTCTGGCCAAGCCCCAATCAAGACCCGTGGCCTCGGCGGGTGGGAAACCGCCGCCCCGTTGCAGGCTACGGTAGCGCTTCGAGGGTGATATTCCGGAAGGAGATTTCCGCGGAGCAGTTGCCGTGGATTTGGAGGGCGATGAGGCCGTCGAGGGCGATGGTTTTGTCTTCCTCGGTGTAGGTGAGGGTGGTCTCGCCGTTCAAGGTGATCGTGATTTTCGGGCCTTCGCAGCGGACTACGTAGGCGTTCCAATCGCCGGATTTTTCGAGCCGTTTGATCTGTTCGTCAGTGGCGCGGGCCATAAATTTTTTGCGGCGGGATTCGTCGTAGAGGCAACCGGAGTGGCCGGCGCCGATGTCAGCTTGGTAGCCGGACATTTCATTGGGCGGTCGGTCGATCCGCACGCTGCGGAACTGCACGCCGCCGTTGACGAAGCCCTTGGTGCCGACGAGGCGGTAGTCGAGGCGGAGGACGAAATTCTTGTAAGGGCGGAGCGTAGTGAGGAACTCGTTACGTGGGTTGCCGTCGAGGGAACCGCCGACGATCACGCCGTCGCGCACGCGCCAGACGGTGGGATCGCCGTCCCAGTTGGCGAGGTCGCGGCCGTTGAAAAGCGAGGCGGGGACGGTAGGGACGGGTGGCTCGGTCGTGGGAGCGGCGAGCGCGGCGAGGGCGAGGGTTTTGGTCGGCGCGGCGAGGGCGTTGATTTCGGCGAGAAAGGCGGCGGTGATTTTCGGGCCGCGGATGTCGCGGACGGTGCGGAGGGCGAGATCGCGGGCGTCGAGGTCGGGCGAGTGGAGAAGTTCGAGGAGCAACGGGAGGCCCGGGGTGACGTCGGCGAGAATGGCACCGCGCGTGGCAGTGAGGCGGAGTGTGGCGGGGACGTCGGCGCGGCGGACGGCGTGGTAGAGAGTGAGTGCGGCGGGGCGTTTGCCTTCGAGGATTAGGCGGTCTGCGGCGAGGAGGAGGGCTTCGGCGGCGGCGGCGCGGACGGCCGGGGACTTGCGGGTAAGAGCGGGCTGAAGGGTGGCGAGGGCGGAAGGTGTGGCGATACGGCCGAGGGCGAGGAGGGCGGGTGCGGTGGTGGGTGCGTCATCGGAGAACGCGAGGGCGTTCAGGGAGTCGACCGCCCGGACGTTGCGGCGGAGGCCGAGGGAGTTGATCACGCCGAGCTGGGCGTCACCGGTGAGGCGCGGGAGGGCGGAGAGGAGTGCCGTGTCAGCGTCGACGTGAGCCATTTGCTCGAGGACATCGCGGGCGTAGTGACCGAGTTTTTCATCGGCGAGGAGGGCGGCGAGAGCAGGGACGGCATCGGCGGAGGCGACGAGGGCGAGCTGTTGGAGGGCGCGGGCGCGCTCGGCGAGCGGGGCGGTGAGAGTCGCGGCGGTGGTGAGGAGGTCGCGGGGCTTGGCGGGTGCGGGGGTGGCGGCTGTGACGGAGAGGCAGAGGAAGAAGGAGAGGCAGAGGGACGGAGAGAGGGGGAGACGGAGAGAGGGAGAGAGGGGGAGACGGAGAGAGGGAGAGAGGGGGAGACGGAGGCTCATGGGGGCGGGAAATTGAAAGACTGAGGAGTGAAAGGAGCGGGGCGCTAGTGGGCGGAGTCGGGGTGAGGGGGGCTTTGTCGCTGCGCTTCAATCCATAACAACGGACCACTCGCTGGCGCTCGCGGCTACGGGAGAACTTAGATGTGCCAAGGTTCGCGGAGGGCGGGTGGTCAGATGTGCCAAGGTTCGCGGAGGGCGCGGGTGCGCATGCGGTTGGCCTGCTCGTCGCCGGTGAAGGATTCGGTCGCGGGATCGAAGGTCATTTTTCGGCCGAGCTGCCAGGCGATGGCGGCGGCGTGGCAGGCGACGTGGGTGCGGCGCATGACGTTGTAATTGGCGGCGGGGAGCGCGCGGGATTTTACGCAGTCGAGAAATTCGCGCGTGTGGTTGGTGGGATCAGTGCCGGCCATTTTGAAGGCGCGGAGCTCGCCACGGAGGGAGGCGGGGAAAACTTCGATCGCGCCGTTGTCGCCGGTTTCGATCCAGCCTTCGTCGCCTTCGAAGCGCACGGGGCAGGTACCGGTGGAGCCGACGGCGTAGTTGCCGGCTTTGTTGAGGCCGGCGGGTTGGCCGATCCAGCCGGTGGGGCGCATAACGAGTTTCACGCCGTTGGCGTAGCGAGCGTGCACGGTCTCGCCGTCGGGTTCGTAGGTGACGGGCGTGGTGTCGTCGGCGCGATTGGCCCATTGGCAGAGGTCGACGGTGTGGGCGCCCCAGTCGAGGAGTTTGGCCCCGGAATCGAAATCGTAGTAACCGCGCCAGCGGCGGTCGACGACGTAGGACTTGTTGTAGGGCCGCCACGGTGACGGGCCGAGCCAGAGGTCCCAATCGATTTCGTCCCGCGATGGCTCGGGTTCGGCGGGGAGCCAGTCGTAATTCTGGCCGAGTTTGTAGATGGAGGCGTGAAGGGTGTGGAGGCGGCCGAGTTTGCCGGAGCGGGCGAGGTGAGCGGCGAACTGGAAGTTGGGGACGTTGCGGCGCTGCGTGCCGGCCTGAAAAACGCGACCGGTACGGTGAATCGTTTCGGCGAGGGACTGACATTGGCCGATGGTGAGGCCGCAGGGTTTCTCGGAATAGACGTCCTTGCCGGCTTTGGCGGCGAGAATGGACGCGAGGGCGTGCCAGCGGTCGCCGGTGGAGATGAGGACGGCGTCGAGGTCGGGGCGGGCGAGGAGGTCACGGAAATCCCGATACGTGGTGCACGCTTTATCACCGTAGCGCTCGTCGATGGAGGCTTTGACGGAATCGCGCATGCGGGACTGGATGTCGCACGTGGCGATGAAGCGCATGTCGGGCGCGGGCAGCATGGTGGCGAGGACCATTTTGCCGCGTGGGCCGATGCCGATACCGCCGAGGGTGATGCGGTTGCTCGGGGCCACGCCGCCGCCGCGACCGAGGACGTGCGCGGGAACGATGAGCGGGAAGAGCGCGGCCCCGGTG
>Ga0209550_10005449_pt1 | contig 11927 bp, 9 predicted proteins | sample LauGreSuBDMM15SN_2_FD_187567 | JGI IMG/M metagenome (GOLD analysis project Ga0209550, IMG submission 187567) | Freshwater lake microbial communities from Lake Michigan, USA - Su13.BD.MM15.SN (SPAdes) (version 5) | ecosystem: Environmental > Aquatic > Freshwater > Lake | place: Lake Michigan, USA... | reverse complement strand
ATAATCAAAGGCAGCCCATTCATGGCCAAAACTATCAATTACTTGCTGATCAAGGTTCTGGTCTTTTTCATGCTGACTCATGGGACCTCCTGACTATCTTGGTTTTTACATTCGAAATGCTAGTGGTAATCAGAATCCATTCACGCATTCACCTTCAGATAAACGGCAGAGATTCAAGAAAGTTGCCCCTAAACCCTTAGAATTACCCACATGAGAAAAGTGGCAGTTACTGGTGGTGCTGGATTTATCGGCTCCAACTTAACAAATCGCCTGATTTACGCAGGATATGAAGTTGTGGTCGTTGATGACTTAAGTACTGGCCTACTTTCTAATGTCGACCAAGACAAATCAACTTTTCATCAGATTTCAATTACGGACCCAAAGTCATTGACCATAGCGCTTAAAGATTGTGAAACGATTTTTCACCTAGCCGCTCGTGGATCTGTTCCACGCTCTTTAAAGAACCCAGTTGCTACGCACGAAGTTAACGCAACTGGCACTCTTAACGTCTTAGAAGTTGCCAGGGCAACTGGCGCACACATTGTGTTTTCATCATCCTCATCTGTCTATGGTCGCAATATGCAGTTACCTAAAGATGAATCAATGTGGCTTGGGCCGATGACACCCTATGCCGCCAGTAAGTTATCCGCAGAGGGATACGTGCAGGCTTATACTTCGGCTTATAACGTATCAACAACGCTACTGCGTTTCTTTAATGTTTTCGGACCGCGTCAGCGTCCTGACCATGAATATGCAGCAGTTTTGCCAAAATGGATCTGGCTTGCAATGCAAGGTAAGCCAATTGATGTCTATGGTGATGGGATGGCATCGCGAGACTTTACTTATGTTGAAACAGTGCTGGACATTGCCATGACTGCTATGAAAGAAAAGGTTATAACTGAAGGCGCTATGAATCTTGCTTATGGCAACCGAATCTTCCTTAATGACACCATCGAAATGCTCAAGAGGCATTTTCCTGATTTGCAAGTTAATTACAAAGAAAATCGAATGGGTGATGTAAAAGAATCTCAGAATTCTCCAAGTCTATTAAAGTCTCTTTTCCCAGCCATCAGACCAAAACCATTTGAAGAAGCACTGGCTGAGACTGTTGTATGGCTTAAAGAGTTTGGTCAAAGCGTGGCCAACGGTCCTAAGACAGTGGATTAAACAAACAACGCATGTGTGGAATTACTGGTGGTATTGGGCCAAGTGCACCGCAACAATTATTACTTGACGCCCAGCTTAAATCTATCGAGCATCGGGGACCAGATGACAGCGGAATATATTTAAACAACGGAGTCGGCCTCGGTATGTGCCGTTTAGCCATTGTTGAAATTGCAGTAGGCAAGCAACCAGCTTCAGATGCCGCAGAACAAGTTCATATCGTGTGGAATGGCGAGATCTACAACTACCGCGAGCTACGCGCTGAACTTGAAGCTCGTGGGGTTCATTGCCGAGATGCGAGTGAATCCGAAGTTGTAATCAATCTTTATCTTGAATTTGGGTTAGACTTCATCAATAAACTCAACGGCATGTTTGCAATTGCGATTCATGACGCACGAGATAACTCACTTCACCTTATCCGAGACCGTATAGGCAAGAAACCGCTATGGGTTTCCCAATTAAATAACGGAACCCTTTTCTTTGCATCTGAAGTGCGGGCACTCATGTTGGCCCGTCCAGATAGAACACTTAGAACCGACATGATCGCAGAGGTAATGCAGTATGGCTATATTAACTCACCAAATTCTGCATTTAACGAAATACATCAAGTCCCTCCGGCAAGTATCACAAGTTGGTGTGATGGCAAGGCGACTACAGCGACTTATTGGGCTGCTGATTTCGAGACCAAGATTACGATTCCTTATGAGGAAGCTCTCGAAACAACAAAAGAGTTAATTGAAGCAGCAGTATTGCGGCGCCTAATTTCTGAACGCCCACTTGGATCATTCTTGAGCGGCGGATATGACTCAACTGTAGTTACGGCATACATGGCCAAACTTATGAAGGAGAAAGTCCAGACTTATTCAATTGGCTTCCATAGTGAGGCTTTTAATGAAGCCCATCACGCGAAGCAGGTAGCAAACTATCTAGGAACTAACCATCATGAAGAGATTTTAAGCCCAGATCCTGCGTTGGTTATTGAGAAAATCTCTCATGTTTTAGATCAACCTTTTGCGGATTCATCGATTGTTCCAACGTATTTACTGGCTAAATTCGCCCGTGAAAATTTGATTGTGGCACTTGGCGGTGATGGCGGCGATGAAGTATTTGGAGGATACGACCGCTATTTAGCCGCACCTGTCATGCAAAAACTCAATCCATTTTTAGGATTAGCTCGCAAAGGATTGAATTTTGCTGGTAAGCAATCATTTGGTAATACTCGAAAAATGAACCGAGTAGGTTCTCAACTTTCTACCAAAACTTCACTTGCATCTAGATATAGCTCAATTCTTTCACTAACCCAACCACATGAACTTATTTCTCTTCTCAATTTCAATGCGTACTCGAACAGAGCTGAATTTGCCTTCGTTAATCAATTTGAATCCGGTGGTTTAACTTCATTTGATCGGATGATCAGCTCAGATTTTGCTGCTTACCTACCCGGGGACCTATTAGTTAAGGTCGATATAGCAACCATGGCAAACAACCTAGAGCTTCGTTCACCTTTACTTGATGTGAATGTTGTCGAGTGGGGAGTGTCCCTGCCTCGTAAATACAAGATTAAGGGTATTGAGACAAAGCATATTCTTAAAGATGTAGCGCGCTCACTAGTTCCTGCAGAGCTAATTGACAGACCAAAAATGGGTTTTGGAATCCCACGAGCAGAGTGGTTGCGCACAGGAATGAGAGAGATGGTTGTTGACACACTTACCGATAGAACCGCGACTCAGCGCGGCTGGTTTAATCCATCTGCAGTAAAAGAAGTTATTGATATCCACATGGTGGGTGAAGACAAAGACAATCTCTTGTGGCCAATGCTGATGCTCGAACTATGGGCTAGAACTTGGCTCGACTAGAAAGCAGTCCCTTGTAGAGCACTTCATGATCATGAACTAATCGTTCAACTCCAAAATTAGCCAAGGTGAACTCCTGAGCTGCAATACCAAGTTGCCTACGTAAGACCTCGTTATTGACCAGTTTTTCAAGAGCATCAGCTATGTCTTGAACATCTAGTTCAGTGATTATTCCAGTTACATGGTTTATGACAATTTCAGGGACGGAACCCACATTTGTTGTAACGACAGGGAGTGCGGACATGCCTGCCTGAATTAAACTGAGGGGCGTTCCTTCATTATCACTTGTAAGCAAAACCATGTCAGCCGCCGATAAAACCTTTTCAATATTGCTCTGCCAACCAAGAACCTTTACAGATAGATCTTGTCGCTTTATTCTCTCCCGGCAGGTTTCCAATAACTCACCATCTCCTGCAATAAAGAAATCTAAACTAATGTCACGTTTTTTGATTTCACTAACAACATCAAGAAAACGGTCAGGGCGCTTGATTTGAGTGATCCTACCAATGAAAGCACATTGCAATCGTTCATTGTTAAGTTCGAAAAATGCTTGGGCTTCAGATTTAGATGGCAAATTTGCTATAGCTAAGCCTGGTGGCATTAGTCCGAATTTTTCCTTGGAACCAATTCCCGCTTCCAATAAATCTTGTCTCACTCTATCTCCCACAGCTAGTAGTTGCTGAGTGGTGGAAGCTAAGAATTTTTCTGCAATTACTACAAGCATTCTCTTAAACGGTCCAAAGTAGCCATTAAGCAAATGGCCGTGGAAAGTGTGCACGCGGTCTGATTTTTGAAGAGAGACGAGCGATGCAATACGTCCTAAAAAACCAGCCTTTGCTGTATGAGTGTGAATAATGTGTGGTTTAAACTCACGAATCGCTCTAACTAATGAAAGAAATGCCCTGATATCCCCACGTAAACTCACACGCCTACCCAATCCTTCAATGCGGATAGCCTTCACGTCTGTTGCAACAGAATCTAAATAATCGGCTTCATCTGTTTCACAAAATCCTGTGTATAGACGATGATCAAACTCATTGTAATTCAAGTCTCGCATGAGTCCCGAGACTTGAACCGCTGGACCTCCGACATTCATACGGGTAATAATGCGCATGACCCTGATGGAGCTCTTTTCATTTGGGTTCATTTGCCAATCTTCCCTTATGCATGCCTCAATAAGCGAAATCAGACTCCACTGAGAGGGTGTGCACCGAAAGCCGCTCAAGCAAGTTAGAATTCCCCCCGTGAGAGTTCAAGAAGGCAGAATTTTGGCCATTATCGGCCAAGGCTATGTTGGTCTACCTTTGGCTATGGCTGCAGTTGATGCTGGCTGGACAGTCATTGGTCTCGACAATTTTGAAGCCAAAGTCTCCCAAATCAACTCTGGTGCAAGCCCGGTTGAAGATATTTCAGATATTCGACTGCAGGCTGCGCTTGCAAGCGGGGCTTATCGGGCAAGTGCTGATTTCTCTTCCATAGCCAAAGCTTCAGTTATTACGATATGCGTTCCAACACCATTAGACGAAATGCGCGAGCCAGATCTTTCACTATTGCAAAGTGCGGCAGCAGCAATAGCACCGTATGTTTCAAATGAAACCCTAGTTGTGAGTGAATCAACTTCCTATCCGGGCACTTTGCGAGACATTATTATTCCTATAGTAGATTCACTTAAACCAAAAGACTCTGTTAAGGTTTATTTTGCAAGTGCACCTGAGCGTGTTAACCCTGGTGATCCAGTTTGGAATCAGAAAAATACACCGCGCCTAGTCGGGGCCATCGATGCTGCATCACACGTTAAAGCGCTCGCTTTTTATGAATCAATCTGTGATGTAGCCGTCTCAGTTTCGTCACCTGAAGTCGCAGAGGCTGCCAAACTTCTAGAAAATACGTTCCGATTGGTTAATATAGCTTTGATTAATGAGTTTACGCAATTGTGTGCATCTACTAGTATGAATGTGCATGAAGTTATAGACGCCGCATCGTCAAAACCTTATGGATTTATGCCTTTCAGACCCGGTGTTGGAGTCGGCGGTCACTGTATTCCGGTAGATCCCTTGTATCTGACTTGGTGGGCACGCCAAAATGGAGGAAGAGCTGTGTTTGTAGAAACTGCAGATTCAATTAACCATTCGATGCCAAAGTATGTTGCACAACGTGCATTAGAATTGGTTGATTCATTAGTAACTGAGCCCCGAGTTTTAATTCTTGGTGTTGCGTACAAACCTGGGGTAGGTGATGTTCGTGAAACTCCTGTATCCGAACTCCGTGATTATTTGAAAGCCCGAGGAGCTGAAGTTGCCTGGCATGACCCGCTCGTTACAAATTGGGAAGGCTCAAACCCTGTTGATACGGAGTGGAATTGTGACGTTGCAATCTTGGCGACAAAGCAAGCAGGCATGAATCTGGACCAACTTACTGCACGAGGAGTTCCTATCCTTGACTGTACAAACTCACTTCAAGGACTATTGGGTGTCACCTCGCTGTAAGAATCTTTCTTCATCTCAACAGATATATCCGCAATGATTACTGAAAGGTCACGTTTAGGTTTCCAACCAACTAGTTGGTTGATCAAATCAATATTTGGGACCCTGCGCTCCATATCCTCAAAACCATCCCCATAAGCCTCTTCATAAGGAACATAAACAATTTCACTTTTTGACCCAGTTTCAGCAATAATTTTTTGAGCAAGTGCGTTGATTGAAATCTCTACCTTATTACCAATGTTTATCACTTTTCCAATAGTATTTCGTGCGAAGGCAATTGCAACAACAGCATCTACTACATCGTATACATGAGTAAAACATCTCGTTTGTTTTCCATCTCCATAAACCGTAATCGGCTCATCCGCCAAAGCTGCTTTCACAAAACGTGGAACGACCATTCCGTAGGCTCCTAATTGGCGGGGGCCAACCGTGTTGAAGAATCTGACAATTCTGGTCTCTAATTGCCTTTCGATGTAATAGGCATAAGCTAGAGATTCATCAATTGCTTTTGCTTCGCTGTATGACCAACGTAAAGTAAGTGGGCTGCCAAGAATTCTGTCATCACTCTCTTTAAGTGTATCTGATTTGTTCTTTCCGTAAACTTCACTGCTGCTTGTCAAAAAAACAGGGGTATTTGAACTCGATGCAGCCTCCAGCACATTTTCAGTTCCCCTGATATTTGTCAACAAACTAATGAGAGGGTTATTTACAATATTGAAAACTCCTACAGCCGCGGCTAAATGGAAGACGTAATCTGCATCTTTAATCAGCGGTTTTAAAACATTTGTGTCTAGAATTGAGCCTTCTACTAGCTTAAAAGATGGGGCACCTATGACACCATTTAAATTGGATAACCGGCCTGTTGTTGCTAAATCCAAGGCAGTAACTCGATGACCTTCTATCAGTAGTCGCTCGCAAAGGTGCGAACCAATGAAGCCAGCACCACCAGTGACAAGAATTCTCATGGGTGGAGGATACTGCTATGTTGCCCGTTGTAGTGAACAGCTTCGACCTGATCTGATAGTTTACTTGCAAGCATATTCCGCAATTCTGGCTCCCTTAGTATCTAGGCAGGAGTCGAATTGCCAAATACAACAAAAGCCATTCAGTGTGGCGCAATCTTAGCCAACACTCATGGATATGCTATTGAGTATTAAAGATGGTAATTGAAAGCAGGATATTTTGAACGCGAGTATTTTGGTGTACATTCCGTGCCATACGGATTTTAGTGAAGCCATTAATCAGGCACGGAGATTACGTGAAGATTTCACCCTTTACCGTAACGGATCAAAACCCACATATAGTCAACTTGAGATAATCATTTCTGTAAATCACTTCGAGCCAGAGAATAGCGAGAAAGTCCGAGCTGAACAACTATGTGATGAAGTGTATTACTACGGAAGTACTTTACTGGCCGATGTGAATATTTCTCAAGGGTTCATGGTCGCTCTTCGGCGAAAACCAGCTCTTTTCTGGTTGCTCTCTGCCAATGATGCGCTTATCGAGGGTTCACTAGTGAGAATACTTGAAGAATTTGAAAAGCAACCAGACTTGGACTTAGTCGTTGCAAATAAACTAGGAATTTCAAACACTTTTTTTGAGAGTGAGATTTTGTACCCCCAGCCTATTGGTTACCACTATGGACTGATAAGTGGGGTGGTTTATAGCACCAAGAGAACGAGTAGATACTTCAACGCAGCACCCTTCTTCCCATGGACAGGTTGGAGTCAACTGGCAGTGATACAAAGTTCAATGAATGGAAATAGGAAACTAAAAATCACAACTTTACCTAGGGAGTTGCTTTTCCTAATGCCTGAACGAGAATTTCATCAGAATGCAAAGATTTATTCCCATAGTTTTCTTGGCACATTGATTCAAACGCTCGTTTTTAGTGAATCCTACAAGAAAAAGAAAATTCTGAGAAATTTCGTGTTTAAAAATTTCTATTTACATCATTTTTTTAGTCAACGTGATGCCCTAAGTCATGAACTACCTGATCTAATTAACGATCAACACTATTTGAGCTGGAACCGAATTTTTGCAGAGGCACTCATAAAGTCAAATACACCATTAACATATATTTGGTATAAAACTTTAAAGCGAATTCCATTTGAAAATGCGGCAAACAACCGTTTTCTAGTAGCACTAAAGAGTCGGCTATAAACCCATCAGTTTTGCTTGGTAATCAAAGTCAGGAACTGATGTACAAATTTCATCAAAGGACCCCATTGCTAGAATTTTTCCATTCGATAAGTAAACAACAATGTCCGCGTTTCTAACTGTAGATAGGCGGTGAGCAATCATTACTACCGTTGTTGATCCCCGAAGAGCATGTATGGCTTCGGATATGTTTGCTTCCGTTCCACTATCAAGTGAGCTTGTCGCTTCATCGAGCACTAACAAGTGTGGTCTTGTAAACATGGCCCGGGCTATTCCAAGTCTTTGACGTTGTCCACCACTCAATTGTGTTCCACGTTCACCAACTTGTGTATCAATCCCATTGGGTAAATCCAAAGCAAACTGATCTAGATTGGCCACCCTCAAAGCTGCCATCACTAATTCATCCGTGGCGGCTTCTATTGGATAGCCGAGTCCGACATTCTCGCGAATACTGCCAGAGGCAACGACGACATCTTGTGGAACATAAGAGACCGCCCCTGGCCATTTTGCCACCGCGAGTAATGGTGGTATCCCAGAGATTAAAACATCACCTTCATCTGGTGTTAGAACACCCAACAAAACATCAATAATGGTTGTTTTCCCAGCTCCAGACGTGCCAACAAAAGCAACTGATGTACCTGCAGGAATTGTCAAAGTAAATTGAGAAATTGCTCTATCGGTTTTACCCGGATATGTCAGACTAACATTTTTTATTTGGATTTCAGAGACAAATCCCTCATGCAGTACATCAACAGAATCATCGACATTTTCCGTTGTTGTGGCCTGGCCAAGAACTTCGACTAGATCGAGAGTTGGGGCAGCTGCTCCAATGCCTCCTCGAATGGTAATTGCACCCTGCTGCACCCGAAGTACTGCAGGGGCAATTCGAGTCCCTGCAGCAAGAAAAATTGCTAATGTCGCAACTGCATGGTTAGCATCTTGTAAAACAAATTGGGTAGCACTAATTAGCATTGCACCGATAATCACAGAAGTTTCAAGGACATATTTACTTATGTAGGGCATGAAGTTTTGCTCTGCTATAGCATCCGCCAATTCGTATCGGATTTTTCCAAATTCACGCGCATAATAGTCTCTTCTATTTCTTACTACGGATTCGCGGTACGAGGTAAATACTTCTACGATTTTTTCACTACTCTTGATACTTAAGATCGAATTTTGAATTCCTAAAGCGCTTGCGCGGATATTCATCAATCGATGTAAGCTAAATCCAACTAGACCAAATACAAGCAGTGTACCAATTGCGGTTATAGGATCTACAATAAACAACCCAATTGCCAATACCGTTAAGAGCGTTAAATCTGAAATTAGTACGATAGTACCGGCTAGAACATTGATTACAATGAATTGTACTCCTATGGTTAGAGAGTAGGCAGTTTCTTGTGTAGTTCGAGCTTGAATGGTTAGCAAAGGTTGCGATAGTAATCGAGAGACTAGATTTGCAGATATCTTTGCTCCGCGTCGGCTCAAGAAATACAATATTTTTCGAGTAAAAAAAATTGACAACATTGTTCGTCCTACTAATAGAAACAAAGCTAGGGTTCCCAATATCAGGGCTTGAGTCTGAAATGATTCATTAGAAATGTGAAGAACATTCAGAGCAGCGCTAGCCCGATCTCCGGGCTGTTGAGACTGCAGTCCAGTCACCGAAATTGCGCCTAGCAGGCCAATTGCGATAACACCAAGGAGATCCAGAATTCCTACTAGAGATTGCACAACCGTTATGATTAAAACCTTGCGTTGATCTGCTTGCGGCAATATAGCTAGTGAACGATTTATTACGCTTTTTTGCCAACGTTCGCGGATGCTAATTAGGGCCATGGAATTCATCTCAAGGATTTTCCAACCATGTCACATACCCTAGCAAACTACCAAGGATTACCCCTCCGAAATACCAAAGCGATACAATTAACCTATGCGTATTTACGTGTCTGGAATCCGAGGAATGGTGGGCTCTGCCATTGCGCTGGAAGCAAAAATGCAGGGACACGAAGTCTTTGGGAAATCATCCAAAGAATTGGACCTTACCAATCGCTCAGCTGTTTTTCAGGAACTACATGATAGCAAGCCCGACTCGTTGATAATTGCTGCGGCCAAAGTAGGGGGTATCGGGGCAAATTCCTCACTTCCTGTTGATTTTCTATCAGCTAATCTTCAAATTCAAACAAATTTGCTAGATGCGGCTCATGCAGCGAACATTCAAAAGGTACTATTTCTTGGTTCTTCCTGTATCTATCCTAAATTTGCACCTCAACCCATCCCCGAATCGGCCTTATTCACTGGTGAACTTGAGCCGACGAATGAGCCATATGCAATCGCGAAGATTGCAGGACTAAAACTTGTTGAGGCATACAGACGTCAATTTAAACACCAGTGGATTTCTGCAATGCCCACAAACTTATATGGTCCTAGGGACAATTTCAATCTTGAAACTGCTCACGTTTTACCAGCGCTAATTCATCGCTTTCATAACGCCAAAGTTGATGGCGCAAGCGAGGTTGAGATTTGGGGAGATGGCACACCATTAAGGGAGTTTCTCCATGTTGAAGATCTTGCTCGGGCCTGCTTAATGTTGTTAGATAAATATAACAACTCTATTGCAATCAATATTGGTAGCGGGCAAGAGTTATCTATAAAAAGTCTCGCAACACTGATATCTAGAGTAGTCGGCTTTAGCGGGGAGTTCACCTTCAACCCAGAACGCCCCAATGGCACACCTCGTAAGTTTCTGGACAATAGTCGGATTTCAGAATTTGGCTGGAAGCCGCAAGTCGAGCTGGAAGAAGGTATCGCATCAACTTATGATTGGTTTCTTGCACAACAAACAAAGGAGTCCACTTCATGAAGCGTGCCTTAATCACAGGTATAACGGGTCAAGATGGTTCCTATCTTGCTGAATTGTTGCTTGAAAAGGGATACGAAGTGCATGGCGTAATACGACGAAGCTCAACTTTTAATACATCGCGCATTGAACACCTTTATAATGATCCGCATGAAAAAAATAGCAAATTCCATCTTCATTATGGTGACATTACTGATGGTGTTGGAATCGCAAATTTAGTTCGCGATCTCGAGCCACAGGAAATCTATAACCTAGCTGCACAAAGCCATGTGAAAGTTTCCTTCGAAATGCCTGACTTCACCGCGCAGGTTGACGCAGTAGGAACCATTCGCCTCCTTGAAGCCATTCGAGCAGCTAAGATTAAAACTCGATTTTATCAAGCGTCGACATCAGAGCTATTTGGAAGCACTCCTCCTCCGCAATCGGAGATTTCTCCTTTTGTACCCCAAAGCCCTTATGCAGCAGCTAAGTTGTATTCATACTGGGTAGTTCGAAACTACCGAGATGCTTATGGGCTTCATGCCACAAACGGGATTCTGTTTAATCATGAATCACCGCGGCGAGGTGAAACGTTTGTAACTCGCAAAATCACTATGGCTGCTGCAAGGATAAAACTGGGTAAACAGTCGAAACTTTATTTAGGCAACCTCAATGCAATTCGGGATTGGGGATATGCAAAAGAATATGTTGAAAGCATGTGGCAGATGCTTCAACAAGATAAGCCAGATGATTATGTTGTAGCTACTGGTGTTGGTGCCACTGTACGGGATTTCTGTGAAGCATCTTTTTCAGCACTGGATTTAAACTACAAGGACTTTGTTGAAACGGAGGATCGCTACATGCGACCTACGGAGGTAGATGCGTTAATTGGAGATCCCTCAAAAGCAGAGAGAATCCTTGGATGGAAAGCACGGACGCACTGGAAGGAACTTGCGGAAATTATGGTTGAAAGCGACCTAGAGAAGATTTCTAGATAAGATCTGTCGGCACAGAAATCATAAATGAGAAGCACCTTGAGTTTTAGTCTTACAAGCTTTTCGCATGATAATCTTCATTCGAGCAAGCATTGTCCAAGCACCACTGGCTATTGTAAAAACTCCACTGCCTAAATGAGTTCGCCTAATTTCATGCTTCTGTTTGTGCACAGAAAAAATTTCTTGATCTGCTAGACCACCGGGCTCTATTGTCGCGTAAACTTCCGAAACACGTTTAGCCACTGATTTTCTTATTACTTTCATGACTAAATCAAAGTCGGCGGCAAGGGAGTATGTATCATCAAAGCCATGTAAAATTCTTAGAATCTGTGTCCGAAATATCATCGCTTGGTGGCAGCCACCACGACGATTGAAGGCGAAATCTAATTGTGTTATGGCTCCACTTGGGAAGCTATAAATCTGTTGACCACTG
>Ga0209550_10005447_pt1 | contig 11927 bp, 9 predicted proteins | sample LauGreSuBDMM15SN_2_FD_187567 | JGI IMG/M metagenome (GOLD analysis project Ga0209550, IMG submission 187567) | Freshwater lake microbial communities from Lake Michigan, USA - Su13.BD.MM15.SN (SPAdes) (version 5) | ecosystem: Environmental > Aquatic > Freshwater > Lake | place: Lake Michigan, USA... | reverse complement strand
TTGAAGGTGCTGCACTGGCTTGGCAAAAGGGCTTGGCGAATGCGCACCGCACGCTTGACGACCTGCAATTTGTCGAAACACATGATTGCTTCACTATTGCCGAAATGCTTGAATACGAGGCGATGGGTTTAGCGCCACACGGTCAGGGCGCACGCGTCATTCTCGATGGCGTCACTTGCAAAGATGGCAAGCTCCCCGTCAACCCCTCGGGCGGCCTAAAGTCGCGTGGGCATCCGATTGGCGCCACCGGCGTATCGCAGCATGTGATGGCTGCGATGCAGCTTTCGGGGCAAGCTGGTGACATGCAAATCAAGGGCGCACATACGGGCGCGGTGTTTAACATGGGTGGTGCAGCTGTTGCCAACTACCTCAGCGTGCTGGAAGCAACGTGAACGCAGCGCAAGCCATGAACTTAGGGCGGTTGCTCACGCATACCGCCACGCTCTACCCTGAGCACACCGCGCTCATTCAGGGCGAACAAAGCTGGACGTGGTCTGCCATTAATGCACGCGTCGATGCCATGGTGGCCGCCTTGCGCGCACTGGGCCTCAAAAAGGGCGACCGCATCCTGCTGCAGTCACGCAACAATCTGCAGACCTTTGAGAATAGCTGGACTGCTTTCAAGCTGGGGTGTGTCTGGGTACCGACTAATTTTCGCCTCACGCCACCCGAAGTCGCGTATCTAGGGGCGTCAAGTGGCGCCGTGGCAATGATTGTTGAAGACATCTTTGCTGGGCATACCGACGCCGTCAAGGCCGAATCTAAAACGCTTAAGCACATCATTGTGATCGGGCAGCCACGTGCTGGCGAATTGTCGTATGAGGCCATGATCGCGCAGCATTTAGGCGTGGTCAGCGAAGAAGAAACCGTTCACTACGACGACCCACTTTGGTTTTTTTATACCTCGGGCACGACTGGCAAACCAAAGGCTGGCATTCTGACACATGGGCAGATGGCCTTTGTGGTTACCAATCACCTTGCCGAGATTATTCCGGGCACCACTGAGCGCGACTGCTCAATTGTTGTTGCACCCCTATCGCACGGCGCGGGGATTCATGCGCTGCTCAACGTGGCGCGAGGCGCCGCCGCCATTCTCATGTCAAGCGAGAAGTTTGATCCAGAATTGTTTTGGCAATTGGTTGAGCGGCATCGTGTGACAAACCTCTTTACCGTACCAACCATTGTCAAAATGCTTGTCGAGCACCCTGCGGTCGATCAGTATGACCATAGCTCGTTGCGCTATATGCTTTATGCTGGCGCTCCGATGTATCGCGCCGATCAAAAGCGAGCCCTCGAGAAACTAGGTAAGGTTCTGGTCCAATATTTTGGTTTAGGTGAGGTGACGGGCAATATCACGGTGTTACCCCCTGACATGCATAGTGCTGACGATCATGATCCAAATGCAAATATCGGGTCCTGCGGTCGCCCGCGTGTGGGCATGGAAGTCGCCATCCTGAACGACAAATTCGAACGCATGACCCTCGGTGAAATTGGTGAAATCTGCTGTCGTGGCCCAGGCGTCTTTGCTGGCTATCACGGCAACCCCGAGGCCACCGAAAAAGCGTTACGTGGTGGCTGGTTTCATACCGGCGATCTAGGCAAGATGGATGCGCGTGGCTTGCTTTACATCACGGGTCGCGAATCCGATATGTACATCTCGGGCGGTTCAAACGTCTACCCGCGCGAAGTTGAAGAAGTCTTACTCACGCACCCTGCCGTGGCTGAAGTTGCCATTGTTGGTATGCCTGACGCCAAGTGGGGTGAAATCGGCGTCGCCGTGATTGTGAAACGGCCTGAGCACCAAGCTGTAGATGCTGCCGAACTACTGGGATACCTTGAAGGCCGTTGCGCCAAATACCGTTGGCCCCGCCACATCTTCTTTTGGGATGTCATGCCCAAATCGGGTTACGGAAAAATTGTTAAAAAAGATATCAAGGTGCTGTTGGTTGAACGCGGCGAATGTCAGAGCGTCGCTCAGTAACATCTTTCGAGGCGCAACTTAGTCACACTATTAAAGGCGTGACTGAGTCCCCTCACCCAAGGCATCGCTCAATAACACCACTGAAGGCGCGACTGACTGATACGATTCATGGCGTGACCCAATCACCTCGGTCATCGCGAAACTTCACAACAAATTTAGATCGCAGCTCAAGAGAACTACCATGACAACAACTCGATCGAGGCCCTTACACATTGCTTTTTTAACGCCGATGGCGCACGTCACGCTTGAAGCTGTACGCAATCTATTACCCGCGGGATGCACCATTGCCTTCGCTGAAACCTCAACCAAAGCAGAGCAGATCAAACTCTTGTCAGACGCTGATGTTGTCATGATCGCCGGCACCTTCATCGAAGGCGACGTGATTCGCCAAGCACCGCGTCTAAAAATGATTCAAAAATGGGGAATCGGAGTCGACAAGATTGACTTGGTTGCTGCTAAAGAATGCAACGTGCTTGTTTCAATCACCTCGGGTGCGACCTCAATCCCTGTCTCTGAGCACACCTTGTTGCTGATGCTTGCCGTGTCGCGACGTCTGCCCTTGGCACACCGCAGCTTGGGGCAAGGCCATTGGATTGCCGCTGAACTGCGCATCGTGTGCAGCAAACTAGACGGCAAAACAGTTGGATTGTTTGGTTTTGGTGGTATTGCCCAAAACGTTGCCAAGCGCTTAACAGGCTTTGATGTCGAGGTGATTTATCACACACGAAATCGCGTCGCACCTGAGATCGAAAACAAGCTGCAGGCACGTTATGTCGCCTTTGATACGCTTGTCGCAACCAGCGACATCTTAAGTTTGCATGCACCGCTCTCTACACAAACCCATCATCGTTTCAACGCGGATACCTTTGCCAAAATGAAACGTGGCGCAATCCTAATTAACACTGCACGTGGTGAACTCATCGACGAGCCAGCTTTAATTCAGGCCTTGCAACAAGGGCAGCTATCGGGGGCCGGCCTAGACACCTTTGAGGCAGAACCTCCAAAGGCAGACAATCCGTTGTTTCAGATGGACCAGGTCGTAGTCACCCCACACTCAGCGGGCGCAGTCTATGACAACCTTCCCAATCTGGTCGGACATATGTTTCGAAATATCCAGCGCTTTCAACGCGGTCTCCCCATACCTGAGGCTGACCTAGTGGTGCGCAGAGTCGACTAAGAAGACAAGACTTCTAGGCCCTACCAAGATCACGACAATTCTGTGCAACGGGTGTGTTGTGTGACAGGTGAGCAGTGGGCGCCTGTCAAAGGACGGGCAAAAACGGACAGCCGATGTGCGGCCGTATCCTCTGACAGCATGACGTTTAAGCCGCGCACTGATAATATCGACAAAATTGCTTAGGAGACCAGCATGAGCCAAAAATTTTCGACCCAGTTTGAGCCCTTAAAAGGCAAAGTCAGCCCCGAAGAATGGGAGACTCGAGTCACGCTCGCCGCCTGCTACCGTTTGATGGATAAGTACGGTATGACTGACATGATCTACAACCACATCACGGCGCGTATCCCTGGTACTGAAGATCTGCTGATCAACCTTTATGGCTTACTGTACAAAGAAATTACCGCTTCAAGTTTGGTGCGCATCACTGTCGAGGGTGAGATCGTTCGCAAACCTGACACCGATTATGGCATCAACGTATCGGGCTATGTGATTCACGGCTGTATCCACACCGCACGGCCTGATGTCGCTGCCGTCATTCACACCCACACGCGTGCCGGTATGGCGGTGTCTTCGATGAGCTGTGGCCTGTTGCCCATGACCCAAACCGCGAGCCGGTTCAACAATCATCTGGCCTACCACGACTTTGAAGGCCCTGCCGTAGATCTGGCCGAGCGCGAATTACTGGTGCGTGATTTAGGCGATCACAATGCAATGATTCTGCGCAATCACGGTTTACTCACTAGCGGTGCGTCGGTACAGCAAGCGTTTAACCTCATGTATCAACTTGAAATGTCTTGTCGTGCGCAGGTCGATGCGATGGCTGCAGGCACTGAACTAAGCCTACCTCGCAAAGAGGTTCTTGAAAAATCAGCGCATCTGTATCAACCAAATGTTCGTCGCCCCTATGGCGAGCTTGAATGGCATGCCATGCTTCGCTTGCTTGAAGCCGAGCCAGGCGGCTTTCCTCACTACGCGTCATAGGCGGTTGCTGTAAAACAGTACTCAAGGCTCGAGAGTCTTGCCTGATTGAGTACTGATACGTCAGACTCGAAAATCTTGTCTGACTCAATGCTTGTCGGGCTGGCTTGAGGGTCTTGCCCGACTGAACGATGACTTGTGTAGGTAACGAATCTGATGACCACAACGCTTCACACTAATTCAGCTGCGCCCTTCGGCTTGTCTGGCATTTGCGATTGCCATACGCATGTGTTTCCACCGCAGGCGCAGTTTCCATTCTCGCCCACGCGACACTACACGCCCGACGAGGCTTCAATCGAAGATTTACATGCCTTACATCGCTCAATCGGTGTCGAACGTGTTGTGATTGTGCACCCAAGCCCTTACGCGGCAGATAACAGCTGCTTGCTTTGGGCTTTGCGCACAATTGGTGCAAGCGCGCGCGGCGTGGCGGTGATTGATGACCAAACTTCACACCCAGCGCTCACTGAGATGCATCAGGCGGGCGTGCGCGGCACGCGCTTAAATCTTGAAACCGTTGGGCAAAACGACCCAAGCGTTGGCCAACAACAGTTGTTGCGTACCGCAAAGCAGGTTGCACCGTTAGGCTGGCATATTCAGATGTACACCAATTTGGGCGTCATTGACGGCATGCACGACACGATCATGCAAGCTGCCACCACCGTAGTCATTGATCACTTTGGTCGCCTCAGTGCGGCGGCGGGTCAGCAGCAACCCGGCTTTGACGCCTTGCTTTCGCTCGTGCGTTCGGACAAAGTGTATGTCAAACTTTCGGCAGCCTATCGTGTGTCTGAAGCTGCTGATTACGCGGATTTAAACCCGTTTGCCCAGGCGCTCATCGAGGCAAATCCTGACCGCATGGTTTGGGGTACCGATTGGCCTCACCCGTTTCCACCAAAAGGTCAGGTTCGAAAGCCCGACGTCATTGAACGCTTTCATCACGAAGACAATCAAGCTGCCATCAAGCGCGTTGTGCGTTGGGCAGGCAGCGCCGAGCGCGCAAAAAAGATTCTTGTTGATAACCCAGCTCGGCTTTATGATTTTTAATAATCAACCCTGAGACATTACGATGAAAACCTTTCAATCTTATTGCAGAAACCTCAGTGCTTTACTAGCGGCACTCGTTGTATCGGCCCCCCTGGCAACACAGGCACAAGACAGCGCAACTTATCCAAATCGACCAGTCAAAATCATCGTGCCTGTCGCGCCGGGTGGCACGGTTGATATGGTTGCACGCTCGATTGCTGAAGCCTTAACCAAATCGTTAGGACAACAAGTCATTGTTGAAAACAAACCCGGCGCCAGCAGCTTAGTGGGCACGAACTTTGTTGCAAAATCAACTCCAGATGGCTATACCCTACTGGCGCACTCGACGACCTTTGTCACAGCGCCTGTCTTATTAAAAAATGCGGGTTACGACCCACTCAAAGACTTTATCCCGATTACGGTCACCTGCCAGATCCCGATGGTCTTAGTCGTAAACCCCGACAAAATCGCAGCGCGTAACCTCAAAGACTTTATCGCCTTAGCCAAAGCACAACCAAAATTTTATGCCTATGCCTCATCGGGCAATGGTTCAACCGGGCATATCGCGGCCGAGCTATTTAGCAGTGCGGCCGGCGTGTCCTACTTGCACGTGCCCTATAAGGGCAACGCCCAATCAATGGTCGATCTGTTAGGCGGACAAATCCCGTTCATGTTTGATCAGGTCAGTACGTCAGCGCAATACATCTTGACCGGAAAAATCGCTGCGATTGGCGTCACCAGTAAAACGCGCTCAGCAATTTTGCCCAATGTGCCTACGCTCGATGAGTCAGGCTTGACAGGTTTTGAAGACTCAACCTTCAACGGTCTCTTTGCGCCGGCTGGCACCCCTGCCCCAATCATCAACCGACTGCATACCGAACTGACCAAAATATTGCAGTCACCCGAGCTCGTCAAACAATTTATGACCAAGGGCGTTGAGCTTGGCGCAAGCCCTACCCCCGAGCAGTTCAAACAGTATTTGGCACAGCAAACTTCGCGCTATCAAGAGCTAGCCCGAAGCGCAAAGATTACAGCCGACTAAGCTCACGGCTCACATGAACAGCCACGAAATCCTGATCTGGTACATCGAACCTGAAACGATTCAAGACCCTGCTCGCTTAAGTCGTTTTTTGCAGTGGCTGTCACCTGAAGAACGCACCCAATACCAGCGCTTTCGCTTCGACAAACATCGACATACCTATCTGGTGAGTCATGCGCTAATGCGAGGTGCCTTAAGCTTGGCCACCCAGGTCGAGCCAGCGCAGTTTGCTTTCAACACCAATGCGTATGGCAAGCCTTATGTTGCAGATCCCGCCCAACACCAAGCTGTTCATTTCAACTTATCACATACAGAAGGCTTGGCAGCCGTTGCGATCTCAAGACACACAGAGCTTGGGATCGATGTAGAGAACAAACATCGTCAAGATATGACGCAGACTTTGGCCGAGCACTTTTTTGCACCCGAAGAATGTCAAGAGGTGGCGCAAAGCAGCAAACACGAACGCACAGTAAAAATGCTTGAGTTTTGGACTCTGAAAGAGTCTTACATTAAAGCTGTTGGTCAGGGTCTTTCAATCGCGCTTGACTCGTTTGCGTTTAGACTCGCCACCGCAGCTCAGCCAGCTTACTTACTTAGACTTGATGCGCAAGGCTCTGATCGCAACGCTTGGGGCTTTTGGCAGGACCAGCCTACCGAGAATCATTTAATGGCGTTAGCGTTCAAATCAGATCCCGCTCAACCCATTCAGGTCAGGGCTCAGCGCGCGCAATGGCTCACTCAGGCCTAACCTTCGACTTCAAGTTGCTTAGGCTGCACGCTCAGTTTCAATCGGGGGGATAGAAGCCTCTACAGTTTCTGCAGCCGCCTTCTTATGTGAAAATTTATTTTTACCGGCTTCGTAGTACTGGTTGAACTGATTCTTAACCTGATGCGCCTCGATGTCAAGAATTGTGCCGCCTTTTTCAAAGTGCTGTGCAAACACATGCCCGACGGCATAGGTCGAAGCGCCCGAAAGCAGCATCATCGCTGAGCCACCCAAGATAGAACCCACCCCTGGGATGAGTTTTAACCAGCTTGCAAAAGTGCTAGAACCGAAGGCCGGAATCGCGCCGCCGATCAAAGCGCCGATCGTACGCTTGGTAGCACTAGAAGTATATTCAACGCCATAGAGCGAGCTTAATTGTTTAACGAGGGCTAACTGAATTGCAGTGACGCCAACAAAATCAACTAAGGGGATCGGCACGATACCGACGCCACCCGACAGCAACATGCTGTAGTTAATCGCGGACTCGACCTTAGCGCTTCGCAGTTCATCAATAGGTTTAGGCGCCACTTCAATCACGCTGACTTCAATGTCAATCGGTTCATTCGTAGACATACATCATCCTGTTCAAAGAGTGCGCCGCTCGTCGTCGTGCGGGTCTGTCAATCAAGGCGAAACATTTGCATTTTTCAGACAAACTATTCGCTAAATGGAGTAGAGCAGAAGGATAACATCAAATGTAGGTAACTAACCAGAAGTCACAAAAATTTAATGAAATAGGGTGATTCTTCAAGAAAATACATGAGGTTTGCCATTCACTCAGTTAAGTTTGCCATTCATTCAGTTAAGTTTGCCAGTCACTCAGCTAAGTTTGCCATTCATTCAGCTAAGTTTGCCATTCACTCAGCTAAGTTTGCCATTCATTCAGTTAAGTTTGCCATTCATTCAGTTAAGTTTGCCAGTCACTCAGCTAAGTTTGCCCTTAACTAAGAAGGTTTTTCTTAGTTAAGGGCGCAACATCATCAAACACCTATCTGAGTGCCAAAGGCTCAACAAAACTCATACATTACCGTTGATCATGCGAGTGAATCTGCAAAGCCTCTAAAAAGCGCGACACCATGTTGTAAGCCCCCACAGTTGCGGTCAACTCAACGAGTAACCGGTCTGTCATGACGGCTTTCACAGCTGCAAATACCTCGGGCGAAACATGGATATCTTTTGTCATCGCATCGGTATAGGCCAACACGGCGCGCTGGGTGGCATCGTAGCTTTTTGATTGTTGCCAGTTGTCTAAATCATCAAGTTGCACTTGCGACACCCCTTCGCGCAGTGCAATCGGAGCATGTTGCTCAGCTTCGTAAGGCGCGCCATTGAGCACCGCGATACGCATAATCACCAATTCGCGCAAACCGCCCGGCAAGGTGCTTTGTTGACGAATCGCTGTCAAGTAGTTCAACCAACCACTAGCAACCGGTGGGCTGTGTAACAGCATTTGATACAAGTGCAATACACCACCGCGCTCGGCGACAATGCGCTCGACCAGTGGTTTGGCTTCGGGATTTGTTAAGTCTGCGTACGGAATGCGTGCCATGTTTAAGGTCTCTTTATTGGTAAATTGTTATTGAAAATGATGAATCGTGCCGTAACCCGAGGCGGTGCTGTCACCTGACGTGGCTGGCTGATCAAGCGCCCCATGACCCAGCGTTCACCTGGTCAGGAGCCAAACCGCCACCTTCAGTCAGTGTAATTCTTGATCACAGCCGCGTCATCTAAACGCCCTAAGCCGTGACTACTTGATGTCGTAAATTGTAAAAAGGCCGCATGCGCCATCGATGCCGCAAACGTCTGCTCTCGTGCAGCATCAAGTACCAAGCCTAAATCTTTCACAAAAATATCAACCGCCGAAGTCACATCATCAAATGATTCAGTGATCATACGATTACCGCGGTCGCCTAACATCCAGCTCGACGCAGCGCCGCTCTTCAAGATTTCAAGCGTGGTGTCGAGTGGCAAACCAGCGCGCTTGGCCATGGCTAAAGCCTCGCCGGCGGCTGCAATATGCACACCGCATAACAGTTGATTCACCACCTTCATCTGACTACCCATGCCCTGCTCAGTGCCCAACACAAAAATCTTGCTGCCAAAAGTCGCCAGGATGGGTTTAACTCTATCGCAGATACTAGGCTCGCCCGCCACCATAATCGTCAGCGCGCCGTTTGACGCACCGATCTTGCCCCCTGTCACCGGCGCATCCACCAAATGAATCTTCAGCGCAGCAAGTCGCAGCGCAAGATCGCGCACATATTTTGGTGCCATCGTGCTGCAAGTAATTAGTACGGAGCCTGGCTTCAGTTGTGCCGCCAAACCATCTGTACCAAAGAGCATCTCTTCGGTTTGCTTATCATTGACGACAAAACTGATCACAACATCGCAGTGATCGGCGATCGAATGCGCAGGGCTTGCCGCACGCCCACCGATTGACTCAAGCCACGTCAAGGCCTGAGGGTTGACATCACGCCCAACCACCTCGAACCCTTTTTTAAGTAAATTAGCAGCCACGCCGCGACCCATCACACCAAGCCCGACCAAACCAACTGCTTGACCTGCTTGAACAACTTGATTCATCTTTTTGCTCTCCATGAAATCCAGCCGTTAGAGGTCTGGTGCTAAAAAATCTAGCCGTTAAACTTTATCTGCCTTATCCTCTTTTTTAGCAAACAAGCCTTCAATCTGCACAAAAAAGATCGGCACCAAAGCGACCGCCAAGCAAGTCGAGGCAATCATCCCACTAAACACTGTGATCCCAATCGATACCCTTGCAGCAGCGCCCGCGCCCGAGGCAGTCAACAAGGGCACCACGCCCAAGATAAACGCAATCGACGTCATCACGATCGGACGAAACCGCTCATGCGAAGCCTTGAGCGCGGCATCCACCAGGCTTAAGCCCTGATGCTTGGCCTCAAGCGCCACTTCAACGATCAAGATCGCGTTTTTCGAGGCGAGCGCAATCATCAGTACTAAGCCAATCTGCACATAAATGTTGTTTGCGAGACCAGTGAAGAACAAGGCAATTACCGTACCCACCAAGGCTAACGGCACAGCGAGAATCACCGGAATCGGTGCGATCCAAGACTCGTACTGCGCCGCCAACACCAAGTACACCAACAAAATTGATAGCGCAAACACTAGAACAACGGTGCTACCAACGAGCTTTTCTTGGTAGGACATCGCCGTCCATTCAAAGGTCACCGAATCAGGGAGATTCGTTTTGGCGAGTTTCTCGAGCGCGGCAATCACCTGACCAGAACTCGTGCCTGCGCTTCCAGCACCCAAGACTGCGGCGGTTGGGTACAAGTTGTATTGCGAAGCGATAGCGGGGCCTGTGCTTTCGACGATCTCGATAAACGAGCCAAGCGGTACCATTTCGCGAGCTTTGTTCTTGACGTACAAACGACTGATCTGATCAGCAGTCATTCGGCTTTTGCCATCGGCTTGCATGAACACTTGATACGTTTGACCGTATTTAAAAAACTGATTCACGTACGACGAACCTAACGAATTTTGCAACACATCGTACGCATCACCAATCGAAACACCCAAGGTCTCGGCGCGCGCCGTATTAAAACTGAGTGTCAGTTGCGGCACGTTATTTCGGAAGGGCGTAAAAATCCAGGCAATCTCAGGAAGTTGTCGCGCAGCAGCCAAAAAGTTTTCGGTTGCATCTTCGAGCTTCTTGAAGTTGTTGCTGCCATCGGTCAGCATCATTTGCATTTGAAAACCACCAGACAAGCCCAAACCTGGTATGGCCGGAGGCAGCAACACTTGCGCCTTGACCTCTTGAATATCACGCAGCCCCGCGTTCATCCCTTGAATAATGGACTTTAAATCCTGGCCTTTACCACGCGCATCCCAGGGCTTCAGAATCACATACATGACCCCAACATTTGATTGCGACGCATTGTTATTCAGTGCATTCACGCCGCCAATCGATACGATCCGATCCACACCAGGCACTTTTTCGATGGCACTCACCACCTGCTGCATGCCGAGCTGAGTGCGTTCAATCGAAGAAGCATCAGGCAATGAGGTAGCGACCACCAGGTAGCCCTGATCTTCGTTTGGAATAAAGCCCGTGGGCAGCTTAATCAGCCCAACAATCGCACCGATAATCAGTAAGCCCCCCACCACCGAGGCGGTCTTACGATTATTCATGAGCCCTTGCAAAAGGTGCGCGTACCCGTTTGATATCTTTTCAAAATAGCGATCAAAGCCAGCAAAAAGCCAGTTCTTTTTTTCGTTTGCCGGTTTGATACGAATAAATTGCGCAGCCTGTGTGGGCTTAAGCGTGACCGCGTTGATACCGCTAATCAGTGCAGTGGCTGCAATCACCAACGCGAACTGTTTATACATCTGACCCGTGATACCCGCGATAAACGAGGCCGGCAAAAATACGGCCATTAACACCAGAGTGATGCCGATAATCGGACCCATCAGCTCGGTCATGGCGTTGATTGCCCCCTCGCGTGGGGTTTGCCCATGTTCGACCTTTTTAGCAACGCCTTCGACCACCACGATGGCATCGTCAACCACGATACCAATACACAACACAATCGCAAACAGGGTCAGAAGGTTAATCGAAAAGCCCATCGCTGCCATGCAGGCAAAAGCGCCAATCAGCGTCACCGGCACGGTCGTTGCCGGCACCAGCGTTGCGCGCCAATCTTGCAAAAACAGCATAATGACCAGTAACACCAAGATACCGGCCTCAAACAAGGTGTGATACACCTCGGTGATTGAAGCCTGCACAAACATCGTGGTGTCGAAGGGGATTTCCCATTTGATTTCTTTTGGAAAATTCTTTGAGATTTTTTCCATCTCAGTACGCACGGCTTTTGCGACCGCTATGGCGTTTGCTGAAGGCAGCTGATAAATTGCGATACCACCCGCAGGTCGATCGCCTAAGCGAAAGAATTGGCTGTAGTTCTGACTACCCATCTCAAGG
>Ga0209550_10005443_pt1 | contig 11932 bp, 11 predicted proteins | sample LauGreSuBDMM15SN_2_FD_187567 | JGI IMG/M metagenome (GOLD analysis project Ga0209550, IMG submission 187567) | Freshwater lake microbial communities from Lake Michigan, USA - Su13.BD.MM15.SN (SPAdes) (version 5) | ecosystem: Environmental > Aquatic > Freshwater > Lake | place: Lake Michigan... | reverse complement strand
AATAAATGCCTATGGAAGAAGCAAGGCTCTCGGAGAACAATTGATTTCCAAACTTGACTATTCACAGATATATGTTTTTAGAACAGCATGGTTGTATAGTGAGTTTGGTAGAAATTTCGTTAAAACGATCCTAAGGAAGTACTTATCTCAGCATTACCCTCTAAGGGTCGTGAATGATCAATTTGGGAATCCTACGAGTGCAGCAGAATTAGCATTTCAAATTGTAGAATCTGTGTTGTCTAGAATTCCTTTTGGGACTTATCACGCTGTAAATACAAACTGTGCCAGCTGGTACGACCTTTCTCGGGCTACCTTTGAAATCCTCGCTCTTGAAACTAGCAACTTAATCGGAATACCTAGTAGTGATTTTGAATCAAAGGTGAAGAGGCCAAGAAACTCTTGCTTGGATACCTCTAAATGGTTGCAGACTCAGGTACCCGCGATGCGCAGTTGGAAAATAGCACTACAAGATACAATTGAGAACGTTTATCAAGCGGTGGAAAGAGAGGTCCAAGATGAATTTCGAAAAAATGGGAATTGAAGGCGCATGGATCACTTATTCTTATCCACATGATGACGAGAGGGGATCGTTTAAAGAGTGGTTTCGAAGTGATAAAAGCCTAAGAAAAACAAACGTTGATTTTGAGGTGAAACAATCCAATGCATCAACGTCTAAGAGAGGTGTTATTCGAGGTATTCATTACAGCTTGCACCCATCAGGTCAATGGAAGTGGATTACCTGTGTTTCCGGTTCTATATTTGATGTAGTTGTGGATATTCGCCCGGGATCCCCGACATTCAAGTCAATCAAGAAAGTAAACTTAAATGAGCACAATGGACTTGGCGTTCTAATTCAAGCATCTCTCGGACATGCGTTTCAAGCACAAAGCGAAAATGCAATGGTGGTCTATAACTTAAATTCAGTTTATGCCCCAGAATACGAATATGAAATTAACCCACTTGATGATGAATTAGGAATCGATTGGCCAATTTCAGAGCCGATAATTTCCTCTAAGGACTTCTCGGCACCCAGCTTGGCGCAGCGCAATTTAGAATTAAAACTTCCTAAGATTTAAATGAGAATTTGGAAGATGATAATGAAAATAGGTCTTAGAATTAGAAATCAGCTTTCAAGATCGGGTTTACGAATCGATGGTTGGAAATGGATTTCACCGTACGCTGTTGTTGGTGAAATGACGTATGGTGCACAAAACATAGAGATTCTTCATCCAGGTCCGAGCCAGTATCTCAAGATTGGCAGATATTGCAGCATTGCAGATGGAGTAAGGGTTTTCTTGGGAGGAAATCATCGCATAGATTGGGTCTCAACTTTCCCCTTCGGCCATCTTCCAGATTCAAAAGATATTTTCAGAACCAAGGTTAAGCAGGTATCAGCCAAAGGCAAGAATGTCACCATCGGGAATGATGTCTGGATTGGTTCAAGTGTAACAATTATGAGTGGCTTAGAAATTGGCGACGGCGCAGTAATTGCTGCAAATTCTCACGTAGTTTCTAATGTTGAGCCATATGCGATCGTTGGAGGAAACCCGGCAAGATTAGTTCGGATGAGATTTGATGAAGAAATAATTGCCCTTCTAATTGAGTTGGAGTGGTGGAAATACTCTTCACAATCCATCGCGAAGATTGTGCCTCTATTATCAGCCCCGCCTACTCGAAGATCCATTCTAAAGATGAAAGATTTGCTTCGTCGAGGTTCTTGACCAAGTGAGTCAAGGAACAAAGTCTTTTAATTAGGTAGGCCTGGCGATAGGAGATCGAATTGACGCAGATCGATGAAAACTACGATTTCCTAGTTGGGGTAATGCATGTCACCAAAGAACCCTGGCTTTCTATTGCGCGAGATGGGCAAGGACCCACTTGGAGCAAATCCCCATTTAAAAACTTTGATGTTGTCTACTTTTTTGGAAAATCCAACCGATTTACGATTCGAATAGATCGAATAATTGAATCCTTAAGGTGGAACCGTGGTCGTTATGCATCTTATGCAGTTTCATATTTTTTGATGGTACTCCTCCAGCCTTTTAGGGCGTTCGTCCCTAGAGGAAAATTAGTCTCTCAAAATGAAAGCAAGATCAAGGCTAAATCTCTTAAAGTAATGGTGCCCGAACTTACTTCAACAATGAGATGGAAGAAGATTGCCTTCATAGAATATTTCTTACGAGAATCCAAAGCGAGATACCTAATTATTTCGACTTCCTCATCAGTTTTAAACTTTAGTGCGATTATCGAGTTTATTGAGAAACAGTATGAATCTAATACCATGTTGTATGCGGGACCAATTCACACCGGCCATGACTGCGACTTCACATCTGGAGCATTTACAATAATGAATCGGGAATCCGCATTTATGTTATACAAAAATAGAAAGCTGATTCCGGTACACGTGATGGACGATATTGGGTTTGGGAGTGCCTTTAAAGAGTTAAATATATTGCCAGTCAACATCAAGACCCTAAACATTAATTCGATGCAACAATTGAAATCTTACTCGACTAAAGAACTTTCCGGGACTCCACATTTTCGTTTAAAATCAGGTGAGAAGAATTCAAGGGACGACGTGAAGATAATGCTAGCCCTTGCCGCAATGTTGGAGGCAAAGCCCTGACTATCTTTAGTATGCTGTTGCAGTGAAGAAAACATTCAGGATTTGGGATGAGAAGCAAATAGGCTTGAGTACTAGTCCCTTGGGGCGGGCACTTTCAATGTTAGACCTATCAGAAAAGAAAAAACTCGGTGTGGTTTGTATTACTCAGACGCTATTGGGGTTTCTAGACTTAGTAGGCGTTGCAATTATTGGCTTAGTTGGGACCTTGGCGGTAAAGGGAATCCAATCCGAAAGCCCAAGCGGAAACATAGCCAAGCTTCTGGACACCCTTCAACTGTCTAACTTTACATTCCAATTGCAAGTAGCTCTACTCGGCCTTGTCGCAGCGACAATACTCATTCTACGAAGTCTATTTTCAATGTTTCTCTCTCGCAAAATACTTTTCTTCTTGAGCTATAAAGCAGCATCAATGTCATCTCGATTGGTCAGAGAGCTACTTTCAAGAAATATGGCGGAGATACAGCGCAAGACTAGCCAAGAGACTCTGTATGCAGTAACCACTGGTGTTGGCGTACTTATGTTAAATGTTCTTGCAGCCGCCTCTGCAGTCTTTGCTGATTCTTTTCTTCTCTTCATTTTTTCGATTGGACTGTTTGTCTTTGATCCGCTCATGGCAACATCTACGTTAATACTTTTTGGTCTCGTATCAACTATTCTGTATTTCACAACACAGAAAAAAGCTAGTCGATTAGGCGAATACACCTCTCAAGTCACAATAAGCAGCAACAAGAAAATACTCGAAGTAATTAACTCCTTTCGAGAAATTTTTGTGCACGATTTACAACAAAATTATGCAGATCATATTGCACAGACCAGGAATGAATTGGCTCAATCTTCTGCTGAGTTAACCTTTATACCAAACATCTCTAAATATGTCATTGAAATTACTCTGGTTGCTGGTGGAGTTGGAATATCAGCCATTCAATTCCTAATGCATGATGCAATACAGGCAGTTTCAACCCTGGCCGTTTTTTTGGCAGCAGCTAGCAGAATTGCACCTGCAATTCTTAGACTACAATCAGGAAGCCTGGCTATTAAAAGTAGTATCGGGATAGCAAGGTCAACTTTGGAGTTGATTGAGGCTTTGTCACCACTTACAGACCGGGTTGTTGCCACACGAAAGCTAGAAGTAAATCACATTGATTTCAGGCCTTCAGTTTCACTAATAGATGTTAGTTTTTCGTATCACAATTCCAGTGACCCAACTTTAAGCAACTTATTTTTAGAAATATCTCCAGGTAGTCAAGTTGCCATTGTCGGCCCTTCGGGTGCTGGCAAATCTACTCTTGTTGATTTGATTTTGGGGCTACGAAGAAATGAAACTGGGCAAATATATATTGGTGGTTTGTCTCCTGGAGAAGCAATTAAGAAATGGCCTGGTGCAATTTCATATGTTCCTCAGAACGTCTATGTTTCCGATTCTACAATTCTGTCAAATGTTGCGTTTGGATATGAAGACATATGTATGGATCAGGTATGGGATGCGCTCGAAATCGCGCAACTAAGCGAATTCGTAAAGTCATTACCTTTAGGAGTCCATACCCTGGTTGGAGAAAGTGGGAATCTGGTAAGTGGTGGCGAGAGACAGCGACTTGGCATTGCAAGAGCTCTTTACACAAAGCCAAAATTATTAATTCTCGATGAAGCAACAAGTTCATTGGATGCTCAAACCGAAGTAGCAATCTCGAAGGCTATGAGTAGGTTGCGCGGTGATGCAACAATTATCATGATTGCTCACCGATTGTCTTCTGTAAAAAATGCCGACCAAGTTGTGTATCTGCAAAATGGAAACATCGTGGCGAAAGGTACTTTTAGTGATGTTAAATCTGCAGTTCCAGATTTCGAACAGCAAGCAAGTTTGATGGGCTTATAACTGGACTAAGCGATCTACCAATGGTGCCTTTTTCAGCATCAGATGATTACGGTCTCTCAATGGTGAATAAAGTGGTAAAAATAGATGCCTCTTTTTCACCTTGAACACGATTTTCTCAAGTTGTTTATTGTAGGTATTTACATATTCAGGAGAACTCAACGAGTAGAAATCTAAGGTTGGAAACAATTTGCTGACGGGTAGATTCAAACCAAAAGTGTCTCCCTTGGTATGAAAAGCTTGTAGATCGTCCCCAGAATTTGTCACTAAATTTGATGGTGGAATGATACAAATCCACTTCCGTCTGCGAAATTCCGCTGCGAGTGGAGTATCCCAAGTGTCAACTTTTCCATCGAGTACTCTGTTCGCGCCGATTGCCCAGAAATTATTCACAGTAGAATTTTTTTGGAAACAAACGAATGATTTTCTTTGCAGTAAGCCATCCTTCATTTCTTTCCACTTATTACTCCATGAACTCCAACCCCATATCATTGGATAGTTAGACCAATGTACATCTTTGCCACGCGAAGCTATTGGAATTAGTTGAGATCCAGAAATCATTTTTACTGATTCATGATTTGCGAACTCGAGCAATGCAAGTCGACTAAAAATAAAAAAATTACTATCTACCTGTAAATCGTCTTCTAAAATATGACCAGAATACTCATGAGAGAAGAACCAATCAAGTCCTGAGATTACCCCGACACCAACTCCCAAGTTTACTTTATGTTTTTGCACGAAAATCTGGGTTGATGTGGTCGCCTGTAACTCTCGAATAATTTCTAACATTTCTAGTTGTATAGATCTGTCAGAATCTGATCGAGGACCATCGATCGAGATATAAATTCTTGAAACATCATTTTCTAAACAAGATTCAATTAGTCGTTTCACCCCATATTGACGTAAGAATGCCAGTATCAATACTGCAGGCTGAGTGTCCTTTTTCAATTAGAATCCTTCCAGATACGCCTACTAAGAATTTTATGTTTTGTAGAAGTAGCCAATCTTGCCGAGAAGTCTACAAATGATCCCAATTGAAATTCAATATAAGTGAGCTCTTTACCCATTACGACAAAGTATTTGAGAACCTTGATCAATTTTCGCTTTTCAATAAAGTAGTTGTGGACATCTCTCATCCTTCGCGCCGCCAAATAGGAATTTTTCGAGGTTTTTAAACGAATGTGGTAGGTCGGTAAAAATAAATGGTTCTGGCTAAAATTATTTCTTTTCAATGGAGTAATATCAAGGTTGCTAATTCTTGCATAATGCGAAATTGCAACATCATCCGGAATCCCAGTGTAATTTTCTATAGGGATTCTGCTTAAGATGTCAGCTACGGAATTTGTCATGACTAAGGCGGTACCGGTTACGTAGGGAATCGGAATTTGGTTCAAGGAAAGTGGATCCTTACATCGTTCTATGTAGCCTCCAAAAAAATCCTTTGTGGTATCTATTTTATCAATCAATTTGTCTAAGTGTTCAATTGCAAAATATGTTGAAACATTAGTGCGGATTAGCAAGTCAAAATCCATTTTCTCAGTTGCCCAGAGGATTCCTAAGGATGTTTTTAGCAGAATATTCTCATATAGTTCTTGTGCTGGCACATATAATGTATTTGATGAATAGCTGAAGCTACTTAACTCAGAACCTCTAAGCATCAAGAATTGGTAATTAGGGGGCAAGTCTCCCAACCAAGTAGATAACTGCGCCTGCAAATCTCTTTCGTTTTCAGGATTATTGCTGGCGATAACCATGAAAAGAACTTTAGGTTTCACGTGACATCGAATTCTTGAATTGTTTGTAACATTATTCTTGATTGAGCGTGGGAGCCCACCACTCATAATTATTCCTGTACCAGTCTACGGTTTGGCTGAGCCCATCATTAAAATCATTTCTCGGTTCATATCCAGTCTCATCGGCTAATTTGTTCCAATTCACAGAGTAGCGAAAGTCATGGCCCCTTCTATCCTTGACAAATTCTATGGTTGATTGGCCTTCACCCATGATTTCAGAAATCTTGGCGGCTATCTCTAAGTTGGTACATTCGAATCCGCCACCCACATTGTAAATCTGCCCCGCTCGTCCCTTTTCGAGTATCAACTCTATAGCTCGGCAGTGGTCTTCTACATGGAGCCAATCACGACGATTTAATCCATCGCCGTAGATGGGGATTTTCTTAGCTCTAATCAGATTTGTAATTGCCAATGGAATCAATTTCTCAGGATGTTGGTTTGGACCATAATTGTTGGAACACCGAGATATGCGCACATCCATCCCAAATGAGTACGCATATGCAAGTGCAATCAAATCTGCGGATGCCTTAGAAGCAGCATATGGCGAATTTGGCCTCAGCGGAAATTCTTCATCCCAACTTCCTGACAAGATGGAACCATAAACTTCATCTGTAGAAACCTGATGAAAAACTCTCACACCATTTTTTAGAGAATTACTCAATAGATTTGTAGTTCCGGCAACATTGGTTTGAACAAAATTTGCGCTATTTAGAAGAGAGCGATCAACGTGCGATTCCGCAGCAAAGTTTACGACGATATCTGTTTCTGTAGTTAGTTCATCAACTAAGTCAGGGTTGCAGATATCGCCCTTCAAGAAATGTAACCGGTTGTTTGTTTTCAGATCAGGCAAATTGTTTAGATTGCCTGCGTAAGTTAATGAATCTAATACGGTAATCATGTCCCAATGAGGGAAATCAAGTTGCCTCTTTACGAAATGCGACCCAATGAATCCGGCCCCACCCGTTACAAGGAGTTTCATTCTGCAATTCTAGACCGCAATAGTCATTTCTGTCGGTATCATTCTGGCATGAAAGGGATTATCTTAGCTGGGGGCACAGGAACGCGACTTTGGCCTGTCACTAGAATAGTAAGCAAACAATTGCTCCCTATATACAACAAACCACTTATTTATTACCCGCTTACTACATTAATGCTCGCAGGCATTAAGGAAATCCTAGTAATTACTACCCCCGAAGATTCCTCGATATTCCAAGAGTTATTGGGAAATGGCGACTCCTTTGGAGTGGAGATTTCATACTTAACTCAAGATAAACCAAGAGGTATTGCTGAAGCATTCCTGATCGGAAGCGATTTTATCGGTGCGGATTCGGTAGCTTTAATCTTGGGAGACAATCTATTTTATGGTTCTGGACTGAAAGATTTATTCTCGGACGCTCGATTTTCCAAAGGAGCGAATATTTTTGTGACCTCGGTTTCAAACCCTGGAGACTACGGCGTCATCAATTTTGATGATAGAGGTCTACCACTAACAATTGAAGAAAAACCTAAAATCCCGAAATCAAATTTTGCAATTACTGGATTATATTTTTTTGACTCCAAAGTTACGAAAATTGCAAGAGAGGTAAAACCCAGTTCACGAGGTGAACTGGAAATAACGGATATTTTAGAGAAGTATTTGGAGAATAGTGCACTAAGAGTCTCTTTTCTCTCACGTGGTATGGCTTGGTTAGATACTGGCACACCAAATTCATTACATGACGCATCATCTTTTGTGCGAATTATAGAAGAGCGCACTGGAACTAAAATTGGGTGTCCTGAGGAGGTTTCATGGCGAAATGGCTGGATTTCAGATGAGAAGCTACTAAATGAAGCAGATAACTATGGCAGGAATGAATATGGCGAGTATTTGCGAAAACTAGTCCCAATAATTTAAATGAGAAATACTAGTTGCAGGGTAATTGATTTATGACTTGGTTAGTTACGGGTGGTGCAGGCTATATTGGTAGCCACATTATGCATGCATTAACAAATGCAGGTATCTCAACTGTCGCACTAGATAATTTGTCTAACTCAAGTGGAAATCGATTGAAAGATGATTTCACTCTCATTGTTGGCGATATTCGAGACCTAGATCTTGTTGGAAGAATTATGAGAGATTACTCAATAACAGGTGTAATTCATCTAGCGGCATTAAAATCTCCTGAAGAATCCATATCGCGTTCAGAGCTTTACATTGATGTTAACCAAGTGGGAACAGAAAACCTAATAAAGCTGGCAACCAAGAAACAGATACAATATTTCATTCAATCTTCTACCGCCGCAGTTTATGATGACTCTTTAGGAGTTCGGGTGAAAGAAGAATCTGTTTTAAACCCTAAAACCCCATATGGTGCAAGCAAAGTGCGAGCTGAGAATGCATTGAGTATTGCCATACAAGATGACTTGATTTTGGGTATGTCTCTCCGATATTTCAACGTCGTTGGATCCTTTTCTGCCCATTTAAAAGATACAGCGAGGAATAATTTATTTCCAAGCGTAATTGAGTCAATTCGCAATTCTAAATCACCTGTTATTTTTGGAAGTGATTATCCAACTCTTGATGGAACCTGTATACGCGATTACATCCATGTCGAAGATATTGCTAGTGGACATTTGGCTGCGATAAAAGCATTGGATGGACATCTCGAGGAGCATATTTTTAACTTAGGTACAGGAGTTGGCTATTCCGTAAGAGAGATAACATTTGGACTAATTGAAGCATTGGATTCAAATATCGAACCGATATTCGGACCTAGGAGAGATGGTGACCCAGTTTCAGTAATTGCAGACGTATCTCTAGCACGCGAAAGATTGGGATTTAGTGCTATAAAGACACTAAAAGAAATGATTCATTCATCGATATGAATACTGAAGAGCATCTAGATTTTGTCGGGGAAGATTATGCTTAGAGTAGGGTTTGATCGAGAGATTTTTCTCCATCAAGAATATGGCGGTGTATCTCGAGGTTTTGCAAATTTAATTTATCAGCTCTCAAAAAACTCTGAGCTCGGAGTTTTGCCGATTCTTAACTTCACGAGGACTGATAACTACTATTTGAGAGAAAGCGGGCTAATATCGAATTTATTGCCCGCCAGGTATTTTTTAAAGTCAAATAGTGGATATTCCACACTCGCAACTTACGGACTCGTTAGAGAAATTTCATCTGCTTGGGCTGGAGGAAGGTATCCAAAAAAGGATTTTGAAATACTTCACTCTACATACTATCGGCCAGCATATAGAGATGTTCACTCAGCCAGAAAAATAGTCACCACACTCCATGATTTTATTCCTGAAAAATTGGGATGGACCGGACTAAGGAACCCACACATTGGGAAGAAAAATCTTTGCCAAAAAGCAGATCTTGTTGTCTGTGTTTCTAGTGCAACTCAGAAAGAGGCAATCGAAAAATATGGCCTCGAGGAAAAACGATCAATCGTCATTCATCATGGAGTGGAATTAGATCCTACTTTGACTGGGAAGCAATCGATGGATAAAGACCCGTATCTTCTCTATGTGGGCCATAGAGGTGGATATAAGAATTTTGAGATTCTCCTGGACGCTTTACAAATCCTAGATGCTAGAGAAAGTAAGTTTAGATTAATTCTGGTGGGGCCAGGATTAACGAATGTCGAGGCTGAGAGATTAAACAGAAAAGTGGGACAAGGCTACTGGAGAGCTTTGCCTCAGCAGCAGGATGCGGCTTTAAAGAAACTATATAGGAACGCATTTGCACACGTGGTTACTTCAACAATGGAAGGGTTCGGAATGACAATTCTGGAATCTTTTGCTCAGGCAACTCCAGTGATACTAAGCGACATTCCGATCTTTCAAGAAGTTGGAGGTTCTGCCGGAATCTATTTTACTCCGAGTGATGCAGATTCTTTAGTCGCACGAATTATTGATTTAACCTCAGAAATTGAATACAAAATAAAGAGTAGTGAATCACTTCAAAGAGCAAGTAAATTCTCGTGGGAAAAATCCGCAATGCTTCATGCAATAGCCTATAAAAACTTGGTTTGAGTGAGACTCATAAAATCTTAGGAAATGACTTGCTATAAATCGGTCAATTTTGTCAAGGAAATTTCAGGAAAATACACAAGAACCACGTCTGCATCGTTTTTACGACACATCTTGATCTTTGCCTTAATTTCAGCTGCAAAATTCCATGCAGGAATAATTATTAAGCACGGTCCACTTATTGTTTCAAGAATTTCTGGTGAAGAAACGATACATCCACCCGCGGGTGCCATCTTTCCAATTTTATGATTTGTATCATCAACAATGTAATCAAAATCTATATTAGCAAAATTTATAAAAGTATTTCCTTTTGCGGCAGCTCCATAACTCACAATCTTAAATTGTTGTTGCTTATATTCTTGAACAATACTAGTTACGTTTTTTGCGCCCCGTGAGGCATTCAAAGAAAAATTTGAGTAGAGATCGTCGGTGTAAAAACCATTATTATTCTCAAAGTCCTCACGGTCAATTTTAAGATTCTCTATTTTTTGCCTAGTAATTTTCCAAAGATAGGAATCTCCATGAATTGGAACTATTGAAACATCTACAAGATTCAAGTTAGTCCGAGCTAAGAGTGCTCGCATTGACCTCACATTAAAGAAACTAATGTGTTCATGATAGACGGTATCAAATTGTCCTAGGGTAAACATATCTGCTTGTGAAGTTTGAATGTAAACAGTTCCGTTTTCACCTAGACACTTCTCAATAGCGAAAAGAATCTCGACAGGTTGAGCGGTATGGGCAAAAACATTCATTGCAACTACGACATCGAAATCAGAAGCCAAGAGCTCGGCAGTTCTTTGATCGAAGAATGTTGGCAAAGTCTTCACGCCACGGGAGTGAGCCTCCGGTATTAGATTGATGGCAGGATCTACCCCGATTCCATTCCAACCAGCACCTGAAAATTTCTCTAAAAATGATCCATCATTTGATCCAATATCTAGTATTTTTCCCTTCGGCCCGTGATTTTGGATTATGTAGTCCGAAAACCTATCGAAATAATTGGAAAGCGTTCTCGAAGTATTGCTCACATAAGAATAGTTTCTGAACAATCTCTCAGGATTCACGGCAATACCAAGTTGTGAATGGGAGCAGTTTGAGCACTTCCACAGACTTAGTGGAAAAATCTCAATTTCTGTGTCATCCTCTAAATATTCATTGGCAAGGGTTTGATCTCCTAAATCCAGCGTCAGTTCTAATTGTTGTAGATTGCAAGCTACGCAATGATCTAGGACCTCGAAGTCAGTCCCCACCGTTTTGTTTCGCATTATTTGAGGAATAGTAGCCAGGAACCACCAGGGCTAGGTCCAAATTGCTTCGGCGTTGTACCCAACAATGATGAGTAGGAAGGTTCCCCCGACACGCTCAAAACCCTCAATCCCGCCTTTACCCTTGCCCATCCCATAGACTAAGAGCCTGATTCCGGCAGGGTCGTTTCACGCTGCCATTCGGCGAAAGCCCTGCTCGCACTTCCCCAAATATATAAGGTAAAAATAAATCCGCCAAGGACGCAACATTTCACCCCCGGCGGTGTCTTAACTAATAGAGGGCAAGACGTTGCTCTTCTATCTACAAACTCGCGGGAGTTACTCAAATGGCACTTTTAAAGTCAAAGGCAGCGAAACT
>Ga0209550_10005442_pt1 | contig 11934 bp, 9 predicted proteins | sample LauGreSuBDMM15SN_2_FD_187567 | JGI IMG/M metagenome (GOLD analysis project Ga0209550, IMG submission 187567) | Freshwater lake microbial communities from Lake Michigan, USA - Su13.BD.MM15.SN (SPAdes) (version 5) | ecosystem: Environmental > Aquatic > Freshwater > Lake | place: Lake Michigan, USA... | reverse complement strand
GGTGCGGGCGAGGATTTCGGCTTCAGGGGCTTTGCTGCCTCCGCGCACGAGGACCGGGATGCCGCCGGCCGTCTCGATGACTTTGTGGTAGATGGAAACGTCGTCGGTCGGATCGGCCTTGATGATATCGGCGCCGAGTTCGACGGCTTGGCGGACGAGCGGGATGATTTTGGTCGGATCGCCGTCCACCATATAGCCGCCGGCCTTGGCGTTGGGCTGGAAGACGAGAGGCTCGATCATGAGCGGCATGCCGAAGTGATCGCAGAGGGGTTTGAGCGCGCAGATGTTCTGGATGCACTGGTCGGTGACCTCGGGTTGCTCCGGGATGCGAAAGAGATTCACGACGACGCAGGCGGCATCGAGGCGCACGCCTTGAAGCACGGCATCCGCGATCAGGCGGGAGAAGAGGGTGCGCGGGAGCTGGGTGCTGTAGACGTTGGCGACATCGGTGCGAAGCACGAGGGCGGGCTTGCCGCGGACGGGGAGCTTTTGGAGATGCGGGGCTTGGCCGACGGTGAGTTGGATCGCATCGGGCGCGGCGGCGGCAACGGTGGCGATGGCAGCCGGCAGATTTTCAATGCCGGCTAGAAACGACGGCTCGTTGAAAAAGCCGTGGTCGAGGGCGACGTCGAAACAACGACCGGTCGCGGGATTGAAAAGACGATTGAGGCGGGCGGTTTTCATAAAAAATGGATCGGAAAACGTGTCACGGTTCATGCCATACTGGTTTTTGACCGTCCGGCTGGATGGTGGAGCGTAACGCCGTGGGCGGCGAGGCGGGTGGACTCGGGGCGGGTGGGGCGGTGGTCGGTCACCCAGTCGTCGAAGCCGGTCCACGGAGCGAAGCGGATCGCAGCGGGGCGAGCCCACTTGGTGGCGTCGGCGATCAGGATCGTGCGGGTGGCGCGCGCGAGGGCGGCCTGCTTGACCGAGGCCTCGAGGAGTTCGGTGGTGCTCGCGCCATCGGCCAAGTCGAGGCCGGAAGCGCCGACCACCGCAAAATCGAAACGAAGATGGGCCAGCCAGTCCGTAGCGAGGCCGCCGACGAGGGCGCGGCTGATCGGGCGAACTTCGCCGCCCAAAGCCACGAGGCGCGCCCCGCCGATGTCGCCGGAGGCGAGGAGCGGGAGCGAGTTGGTGAAGACGGTGAGGCTGGGGCGGGCAAGGAGCAGACGACCCACGGCGAGCGTGGTGGACCCGGCGTCGATGAAGACCGTGGCGCCGTCGGGAACCAGCGCGGCGGCGGTGGCGGCGAGGGCGGCCTTGACGGCGGGGGCAGTGCGGACCTTGCGGGCGAAGGCGGGTTCACCGGACACGGCCTCCGGGTGAAGCACGCCGCCGTGAGCGCGGACGATGCGGCCGGTCTGAGCGAGGAAGGTGAGGTCGCGGCGGAGGGTGGCGGCCGAGACTCCGAGTTGGCTTTGGAGCGCGGCGACGGAGATGCGGCGGTGGCGCTCAACGGCCTTGGTGATCTGTTGCTGGCGAGTCTGAGCGAACATGACGTTTTGCATCGAAACGCTCAAAAACGAGTAAACGCGTGTCAAGGGCGAGTTGCGGCGCAGGAGCGAGGATCGTGGGCGCGGGGCGCACTTATGGGTTGGACCCTGAGACACAAAAAAGCCCGATGGGGACATCGGGCTGGCCCGCGCGGGGCGAGGCGCGCTGGGGCTTGGGAGGGCGGGTCGGAGACCCTGCCCTACATCGGAAGCGGGCTACTTCAGTTCGCGGATCTTCAGGTTCCGATACCAGCAGTCGTCCCGGTGGTAGGTGAGCATGAGGTGGCCGGTGGTCTTATCGCCGAAGCCGACTTCTTTCGCGAATTTGCTCTTGGCGAGGCCGGCTTTCACGGCGTCGCTGCCGAGTTCGTAGGTGAGGACATTTTTGCCGTTGAGCCAGTGCTCGACGCGGTTGCCCTGCACGACGAGGCGGGAGGAATTCCATTCGCCGGGCGCACGGGAGGGTTTGTCGGCGGCGGGCGGGAGGACATCGTAGAAAGCGCCCGTCTGGCGGTGAGGGCCGATCTTGCCGTCGGGGTGACCGTTGTCGTCGAGCATCTGGTATTCGTGGCCGGGCGATTTAGTGCGCGCTTCGGTGACGAAATACTTCACGCCGTTATTGCCGGCGACCGGGAGTTTCCATTCCCAAGAGAATTCGAAGTCGGTGTATTTTTTCTCGGTGATGAGTTCCACGCCTTTGACATTGGCGATGGCGTGGATTGTGCCGTCTTTTACTTCCCAACCACCGACGGGTTTACCGGCGTAGGGTCGCCAGCCGTTGAGGGTCTGACCGTCAAAGAGGACGGTCCAACCCGCGGCCTTTTCGGCCGGGGTAAGTTGGTTTTCGGCAGCGGATGAAGGCAGGGAGAAAGCGGCGAGGGCCGCGAAAGCGATCAAGTTACGAGGGGTGAGCATGGATTTAAAAACAGCAGACGGGGCGGGCAGGCCAAGGAGAAATTGCGGTCGGTCGGCGCGGGATGGGGAGCGACGAGCCGGCCGCACAGAAACTAGCCTAAGCGAGAATGTCTTTGATGACGTGGCCGTGGACGTCGGTGAGGCGGAATTGGCGGCCTTGGAATTTGTAGGTGAGCTTCTCGTGGTTGAGGCCGAGTTGGTGTAAAATCGTCGCTTGGAAATCGTGGACATGGACGCGTTTGTCCACGGCGTTGAAACCAAATTCGTCGGTCGCGCCGTAGCTGATGCCGGGCTTCACGCCGCCGCCGGCCATGAACTTCGTGAACGCATACGGGTGGTGGTCGCGGCCCCAGCCTTTGGTGTCTTCGATTTTGCCCTGGAGAAACGGCGTGCGGCCGAATTCGCCGCCCCAGATGACGAGCGTGTCGTCGAGGAGGCCGCGTTGTTTAAGGTCGCGGATGAGCGCGGCGGAGGGGGCATCGGTGTCCTGACACTGGATCTTGAGTTGGGTGTTCAGATTGCGGTGCTGGTCCCAGCCGGCGTGCATGACTTGGATGAAGCGCACGCCGCGTTCGGCGAGGCGGCGGGCCATTAGGCAGTTGTAGGCGTAGCTACCTTGACGGCGGACCTCGGGGCCGTACATCGCGAGCGTGGCTTCGGACTCTTGGGAGAAATCGGTCAGTTCCGGGACGCTGGCCTGCATCTTATAGGCCATCTCGTATTGGGCGATGCGGGTGGTAATCTCGGGGTCACCGAAGTCGTCGCGCTTGATTTCGTTGAGGTGCGCGAGGTCGTCCAACATGTCGCGGCGGACTTTGCGGCTGAGGCCGGCGGGGTTCGACAAGTAGAGCACGGGATCGCCGGCGCCGCGGAAGGCGACGCCTTGATATTTCGTGGGGAGAAAACCGCTGCCCCAGTAGAAATCATAGAAGATTTGGCCGCAGCTGGCCTCTTTATCGCGGGAGGTCATGACGACGTAGGCGGGAAGTTCCTCGGTCTCGCTGCCGAGGCCGTAGCTGAGCCACGCACCCATCGAAGGGCGGCCTGCTTGTTCGGAGCCGGTTAGAAAATAAGTGATGCCGGGCGCGTGGTTCACGGATTCCGTGTGGAGCGACTTCACGTAGCAGAGGTCGTCAGAGATGGAAGCGATCTGCGGAAGAAAATCGGAGACCCAGGCGCCGGATTTGCCGTGTTGGGCGAAGTTTGTGATCTCGCCGAGGACCGGGCGGGCGGTCTGGTTGCCCGTCATGGTCGAGAAGCGTTTGCCGCCGGCGAGTTCATCGGGGATCTGCTTACCGTGCCACTCGCGGAGTTTGGGTTTGTAGTCGAAGAGATCGACGTGGGACGGTGCGCCGTTTTGGAAAAGGTAGATGACGCGTTTGGCCTTGGGCGCGAAGTGCGGGAGCTCGGGGAGACCGGGCACGGCGCGGCGCGAGGAGACGGGGGGTGGCGCGGCGAAGCCGTCGCGGCCGAGGAGCCCGCCGAGCGCGGCGGTGCCGAGACCGAGGGCGCTGCGGCCGAAAAATTGGCGGCGGGTGTGGAGGGCGTGGCTTTCGCGGAAAGGGTTCATGGCTTGGAAGAGGCGAGGGTGGGTAGGGCGGGGTCTTTGACCCGCCCTTGGTGGCGATTCGTGGGCCGAGGGCGGGTCAAAGACCCTGCCCTACTTCATTCTTTGGAGAGGGTTTCGTCGAGGTTGAGGACGATGAGGCAGAGGGTGGTCCAGGCCGCGTGCTCGGGCGTCGGGAGATCGGCGGCGCGTTGGAATTCGCCGGCGGCGGCGAGGGCTTGGGCGGCGGCGGGATCGGCGGTGAAATCGGCCCGGAGTTTGCCGAGGCGCCGAGTAAGGGTGGTGCGCTCGGCGGGGGCGGCGGGTCGGGCCGTGGCGAGGCGGAAAGCGTGGTCGAGGCGGGTGGCGTCGTCGGCGGCGGGAGCAGCCAGAATGCGCTGCGCCATCACGCGAGCCGCTTCGACGTAAGCGGGATCGTTGAGGGTGACGAGGGCGTGAAGTGGGGTGTTGGTGCGGCTATTTTTAACGCTGCAAACTTGGCGGGGACTGACGTCGAAAAACGTGGTGGGGCCTACGATGCGGCGCCAAAACACATAGAGACTGCGGCGGTAGAGAGCGTCGCCCGGGTCTTGCAGATAGCTCTTCTTGCCGAACGTGGCCTCTTCCCAGATGCCGAGGGGCTGGTAGGGTTTGACGCCGGGGCCGCCTATTTTTTCGACGAGCAGACCGGCGGCGGCGAGGGCTTGGTCGCGCAGCATCCACGAGGGGAGGCGATGGCGCGGGCCGCGGGCGAGCAGGCGGTTTTCAGGGTCGCGCTCGTGAGCGGCGGCGGTGGCGCGGGAGGATTGGCGGTAGGTGGCGCTGGTGACGATGAGGCGGTGCATGGCCTTCAGGTCCCAACCGCGGGCGACAAACTCGGTGGCGAGCCAATCAAGTAGCTCCGGGTGCGAGGGATGTTCGGCTTGGACGCCGAAATCTTCGGCCGTTTTCACGAGGCCGGTGCCGAAATAGGCCTGCCACATGCGGTTCATTTCGGTCCGCGCGGCGAGGGGATTGCTGGGGGAGACGAGCCAGTGCGCGAGATCGAGGCGGTTCATGCGCCGGGGCGGTCCGTCGGTGGCCGAGCGGAAAATCTCCGGGACATGGCCTTCGACGCGGACGTCGGTCTTGGCCTCGTAGTTGCCGCGGGTGAGGACGACCGTGTCACGGGGCTGCTCGATTTGGTCCATGATCATGACCTTCGTGATCGAGGATTGGGCGGCGTCGCGGGCGCGGACGGCCGCGATGTGACGTTCGAGTAAGGTCACGTAGGCGGGATTGGGTGCGGTGTCGCGGAAATACGGGAGAGCCTCGAGGAGGCCGTTGAGATCGCGGCGACCGGGCGCGACCTTGGCGTGGGTGGCGAAAAGATTGCCGGGAAACTTAAGGGCCTCCGGGGATTCGGAGAGGAGTTTCCCCTCGGGGCGCGGGTATTTCTGCTGCTCGTAGGCGTCGATCTCGTTGGTGACGGCGAGGATTTTGGCGGCCGCGGCGGAGACGGCCTGGCGCTCGGCTTCGCTGGTGAGATCGAGGGTGGGTGGGAGCTTGCCGCCGCCGGCGCCGGCGCCGGTTTCGGACATCTGGTTGAAGATATCGTAGAGGGCGAAGTAGTCGGTTTGTTTGAGCGGGTCGAATTTATGGTCGTGGCAACGGGTGCAATTGAAGGTGAGGCCGAGCCAGACGGTCGCCGTGGTCTCGACGCGGTCGAAGACGTTTTCGACGCGCGTTTCCTCGATGATGCGGCCGCCCTCGCCGTTGAACATGTTGTTGCGGTGAAAACCGCTCGCGATTTTTTGCGCCTGGGTTGCGTCGGGGATGAGATCGCCGGCGAGTTGCTCGACGGTGAAACGGTCGTAAGGCAGGTTCGCGTTGAGGGCGTTCACGACCCAATCGCGCCACGGCCACATGGTGCGCTCGGGGTCGCCCTGAAAGCCGTTGGTGTCGGAGTAGCGGGCGAGATCGAGCCATTCCCACGCCCAGCGCTCGCCGAAACGCGGGGAGGCGAGCAGGCGGTCCACCAGATTCTCGAATGCGGATTCTCGATTTTCGATTGAGGCGGCGACGAAGGCTTCGACTTCGGCGGAGGTGGGCGGGACGCCGGTGAGGTCGAGGCTCACGCGGCGGATGAGAGCGGCGGGCGGGGCTTCGGGTGAAGGAGAGATTGGGATTTTCTCGCGGGCGAGCCGGGCGCGGATGAAGGCGTCGATGGGATTGGCCGAAAGTTGAGCGCTGAGAGTTGAGAGCTGAGCGTTGAGAGTTGAGGGCTGGGAGATCGGAGCCGGAATTTCCGGGCGGACCGGGGGGACGAAGGCCCAGTGCACGCCCCATTTGGCGCCCTCGGCGACCCAGCGTTTTAAAAGATCCTTTTGGTCGGCCGTGAGTTTGCGGTTTGAGTCGTGCGAGGGCATGACCTCCTCGGGATCGGTGGAGAAAATGCGGGCGATGAGTTCGCTCTCTGCGGGATTGCCGGGGATGATCGAAGCGTAGCCGGAACCGGCGGGGGCGAGGGCGGCGTCGCGGACATCGAGGCGGAGTTTACCTTTGCGGGTGGGGGCGTCGGGGCCGTGGCAGCGGTAGCAGTTTTCCGCGAGGATGGGCTGGATGTCGCGGCTGAAGTCGATTTCGGCGGCAGGGAGAGCGGGGGCGGCGAGCAGCGCGGCGAGGGCAAGCAGACGCGTGAATCGAAGCGGGGCGGGGAGCATTAAAAAAACGCTAGCAAGCCGACGCGCATTTCGCAATCACGCGAACGCGCCGGGTGGCGGAAAAGTTTCGCGCCAGGGGATCAAGGTCGGGGCGGTGTGACCCTGTAGAAATTTCGCTTAAAGGAGCTTAATCAGGCGCGGCAGCCACAGGGAGAGCGCCGGGATAAACGTCACGAGTAAGAGCACGAAAACCATCATCGCGAAGAACGGCAGGAGCGGACGGATCACCGCGCCGATACTGGTCTTGGCCACGCCGCAACCGATGAAGAGCACGGTGCCGACGGGCGGAGTGCAGAGGCCGATGCACAGGTTGAAAATCATGATGAGCCCGAAGTGGACGGGATCGACGCCGAACTGGGCCACGACGGGCAAAAAGATCGGGGTGAAGATCAGCACGGCGGGCGTCATGTCCATGAACGTGCCGACGATCAGGAGGATCAGGTTGATGACGAGCAGCAGCACGATCTTGTCCGAGGTAAGCGCGAGGAGGGAGGCGGAGATCTTTTGCGGAATATCGGCGGAGGACATGACCCATGACATCGCCATCGAGGCGCCGATGAGGACGAGCACGACAGCGGTGGTCGCGGCGGCGTCGGTGAAGACCTTGGGCAGTTCGCTCCACTTGATTTCGCGGTAGATCACGACGGACAAAAGAAACGTGTAGAGCACGGCGACGGCGCTGGCCTCGGTGGGCGTGAACCAACCGCCGATGATGCCGCCCATAATGATGACGATGAGGGCGAGGCTGGGGAGGGCGGCCCAGAAAATGCGGCCGGCTTCGCCGGAGGAGATTTTTTCGCCGACGGGATAGCGATTTTTCTTCGCGATAAGACCGGCGACGAGCATGAGGCCGAGGCCGAGCATGATGCCGGGGATGTAGCCGGCGACGAAGAGGGCGGCGATGGAGACGCCGCCGCTGGCGAGGGAGTAGACGACCATGACGTTGCTCGGCGGGATGAGCAGGCCGGTGGTGGCGGAGGAAATGTTGACGGCGGCGGAAAAGTTTTTGTCGAAGCCCTCTTTCTTCATGAGCGGAGCCATGAAACCGCCGTTGGCGGCGGCGGCGGCGGCGGCGGAACCGGAGATCGCGCCGAAGAGCATGTTCGCGAGGATATTCACGTAGGCGAGGCCGCCGGGGAGCCGGCCGACGACGACTTTGGCGAGGGCGATGAGCCGGTGGGCGATGCCGCCGCGGTTCATCAAATTACCCGCGAGGATGAAGAACGGAATCGCGAGCAGGGCAAAACTGTCGAGGCCGGTGGCGAGGCGCTGGGCGATGACGGTCGAGGCGGCGGCGGGGTCAAGGCTGACGACGAGGGCGCACAGCGAGGCGAGCCCGATGGTGAAGACAATCGGGACGCCGGCCAACAGGAGGACGACGAAGACGAGGGCGAGGACGAGGGCTTCGTTCATGTCAGTTAAGGGCGCCGGATTGGGCGGCGGCAGCGGATTGACCGGAGCGGGCTTCGAGCAGCCAGCCGACGGCATAGAAGACGACGCAGACGCCGGAGACGGGCACGACGAGATAAACGTAGCCGAGCGGGATTTGCAGGGCACCGGAGGTCTGGCCGAGGGCAAACGAGATCCAGACGAGGCGGATGCCACCGCCGAGCAGGACGGCGAGCGCGAAGACCAGCACGGTGAGGGCGATGAAGATTGCGACGATTCTTTGGCGGGCGCCGGTGAGGCGGGTCGAAATGAGGTCGAGGGCGAGGTGGGATTTTTGGCCGACGCCGTAGGCTCCGCCGAGCAGGCCGATCCAGATCATCATGTAGCGGGCGAGCTCCTCGGTGTAGGAGCTGGGCGTGGCGAGGATGAAGCGGGTGAGGACCTGCCAGAGGACGTTGACGACCATCGCGGCCATAAGGAGGCAGATGGTGGCGGCGAGGGTGCGGTCGAGGACGAGTTTGACGCGGCTCATGGGCGGACCTCCTCGATGCGGCGGGCGAGAGCGCCGATCTTGGGTTGCTCGCGGGCGACATCGGCCTGCATGGCGGCGACGCGCTCGCGGAACGGGGCCTTGTCGGGCGCGATGATTTCGACGCCGGCTTTGCGCACGGCGGCGAGGGCCGCCTCGGTGGCGCCGCCCCAGAGCTCGCGTTGCCTGACGGCGGATTCGTCGGCGGCTTCCTGGACCCAGATTTTCTGCTGTGGGGTGAAGTTGTTCCAAAGGTGCGTGCTGATCAGGAGGACGTCGGGTACGGCGGTGTGTTCGTCGAGGATGTAGTATTTGCAGAGCTCGTAGTGGCGGGAGAGGTGAAAGCTGGGCGGGTTGTTTTCGGCGCCGTCGACGACGCCCTGTTGCAGGGCGGTGTAGAGTTCGGCGAAGGCGATCGGGGTGGCGGCGGCGCCGAGCGCGCGGACCATGCGGAGGGCGATCTGGCTTTCTTGGATGCGGATTTTCAGGCCGGCGAGGTCGGCGGGCTTTTCAACGCGGCGGTTGACGGTATAAAAATTACGGGTGCCGGCGTCGTAGTAGCAAAGGCCGCGGAGAAAACGTTTCTCGGCGGAGAGCAGGACCTCTTGGCCGACGGGACCGTTGAGCGAGGCCCAGCGGTGGGCATCGTCGCGGAACAGGTAAGGCAGGCCGAACACGCGAAACTCCGGGGCAAACCCTTCGAGGCCCGAGGAGGAGACCTTGGTCATGCCGAGACCACCGAGCTGGAGGAGCTCGACGCACTCGCGCTCGGAGCCGAGCTGGGCGCCGGAGTAAAGATCGACGCGCATGGTGCCGCCGCTTTTGGCGGCGAGGCGTTCGCCGAAGTAGGCCATGGCGAGATGGACGGGGTGGGACTGGTCGAGGCCGTGCGCGAGCTTGATGACGGTGACAGAACGCTGACCGGAGCAACCGGTGAGTGCGAGGAGGGCGGCGAGCAGAATGATCAGACGAGGAAAACGCATGGGGATTCGGCAAAGAAAACGAACCGAGCGGCGCAGACCAGAGCCAAATTAATCCGAAGTCGAGAAAGGTGACGGGAGGCGTCGTGGGGGAAACTTCAGGCGAGGCTGCGGGAGAGGCCGAGTTGGAGGCCGCGAAGTTCGGCGAGGCCGCGGAGACGGCCGATGAGCGAGTAGCCGGGGCAGGCGGGTGGTGGCTTCGCGAGATCGTCGAGCATGGTGTGGCCGTGATCGGGGCGGAGCGTGAGTTGCCAATCGGCGCGGGCGGCGGCGCGGCGGGCGGCCTGCTCGGTGAGGAGGGCGCGGACGACCGCGGGCATATCCATCGAGCCTTCGAGGTGGTTGGCTTCGTAGAAGACGCCGTTGGCCGTGTGTTGCACGCTGCGGAGGTGGACGGCGTGGATGCGCGGGCCGAGGCGGGCGGCGATACCGGGGAGGTCGTTGTCGAGGCGTGCCCCGAGGGAGCCGGTGCAATAGCACAGGCCGTTGGCGGGCGTGTCGACGAGCGTGAGGATGGCGGCGAGATCGGCCTCGGTGGAGACGATGCGCGGAAGGCCGAGGACGGGGAACGGGGGATCGTCGGGGTGGATCGCGAGGCGGACGCCGGCGGCGGTGGCAGCGGAGGTGACGGCGGCGAGGAAGAGCCGGAGGTGCTCGCGGAGCTTGGCGGCGTCGATGGCGGCGTAGCGGGCGAGCAGCGCGCGGAGGCCATCGAGGGTGAGGCCGAGGCGCACTCCGGGGAAGAGGTCGAGGGTTTGCTGGACGAGCGCGTCGCGGCCCGTGAGGTCGAGGGCATCCCAGTAATTTTTCGCGGCGGTGCGGACGGCGGGCGGGTGGTCGGCCGCGGCGCCGGGGCGGGCGAGGGCGAACAGATCGAACGCGGCGAATTTCGCGGGATCGTAAAGTAACGCCTCGGTGCCGTCGGGCAGGACGTGGCGGAGATCGGTGCGCACCCAGTCGAGCACGGGCATGAAGTTATAAACGACGACGTGGATGCCGGCGGCGCCGAGGCGTTCGAGGGTGACGCGGTAGTTTTCGAGGTGGCGCTCGAAGTCGCCGGTGCGGGTTTTGATCGCTTCGGAAACGGGGACGGATTCGACGACGCGCCACGTGAGGCCGGCGGCGGCGATCTCGGCTTGGCGCGAGGCGATCAAGGCGGCGGGCCAGGCTTCGCCGTAGGGGATCTGGTGCAGAGAGGTGAAGACCTCCGTGGCGCCGGTCTGGCGGATGGCGGCGAGGGTGACGCTGTCACCGGGGCCGAACCAGCGCATGGCCTCGGCCATGAGGTTGGGGGCGGATGGGGGCATGGGAACGGCGGAGCGCGGGGTGACGGCCGAGGTTACACGCCCGAGAAACACGAGAAGCCGCCGTCGACGGCGAGGACGGTGCCTGTGACGAAGGCGGAGGCATCGGCGAGGAGGAAGTGGAGTGCGCCGTGCAGCTCGGCGGCGTCGCCGAAGCGGCGGAAAGGCGTTTGGTTGAGCACGGATTGCCCGCGGGCGGTGGGGGTGCCGTCGGGGTTGAGGAGCAGGCGGCGGTTTTGATCGGCGATGAAGAAGCCGGGGGCGATGGCGTTCACGCGGAGGCCGTCGCCGTATTTGGCGGCGAACTCGACCGCGAGCCAGCGGGTGAAGTTGTCCACGGCGGCTTTGGCGTTGGAGTAGCCGACGACGCGGGAGATGGCGCGCTCGGCGGCCATCGAGGAAAAGTTGATGATGTTGCCCCGCTTCTGCGCGGCGAAGGTCTGCGCGAAAACTTGGGACGGAAGGACCGTGCCCTCGAGGTTGAGGGCGAGGACCTGACGATAGGCCGCGAGGTCGAGATCGAAGAATGTTTTGTCGGGCGGGATGGTGGCACCGGGTTGGTTGCCGCCGGCGGCGTTGATGAGGGCGTCGATGCGGCCGAAACGGGTGACGACTTCGGCGCGGACGTTTTCGAGGCCGGTGCGGTCCAGGACATCGACGGAGTAGGCGGCGGCTTCACCGGGCAGGCCGACGCAATCGGCGCGGGCGGCGTCGAGCTTGGTTTGGTCGCGGCCAAGGAAGACGACGCGGGCACCTTGGGCGACGAGGTAGCGTGCGGCCGAGCCGGCGAGAACGCCGCTGGCGCCGGTCACGATGATGACGCGGCCGGTGAGATCGAAGAGGGGCGAAGGGGGAACAGGGTGAGACATGGGTGGAGGGGAGCACGGATCGTCAGCAGGAGGTAGACACGAACCAAGCCCGATTATTTAAAGGACGGTTTCCCGATCAACCCGGCGGCAGGCTTCGAGGGTCGGTCAGGCGGCGGCCGACGGTGGGCCGTTTTTTGCTTTGGCTTCCGCCAATGTCTTTTCGGACTCGCCTTCCGCCTGCTTGAGTTCGCCGGTGCGTAAAGG
>Ga0209550_10005441_pt1 | contig 11934 bp, 6 predicted proteins | sample LauGreSuBDMM15SN_2_FD_187567 | JGI IMG/M metagenome (GOLD analysis project Ga0209550, IMG submission 187567) | Freshwater lake microbial communities from Lake Michigan, USA - Su13.BD.MM15.SN (SPAdes) (version 5) | ecosystem: Environmental > Aquatic > Freshwater > Lake | place: Lake Michigan, USA... | reverse complement strand
GGAATCTGCTCCAGACCCCGAATTTGGACCTCCTGGCCAAAGAGGGAATCCGGTTCGACCGTTGTTTGGTGCCCAACCCTATCTGCGGACCCAGCCGAGCGACGGTTTTGACTGGGAAATATTCCCACCTGCACGGCTTCTATAATAATGAGACCGTGCCCTTTGATGGAACCCAGCAGACCTTTCCCAAGTTGCTGCAGAAGGCGGGCTACCAAACGGCGTTGATCGGAAAATGGCACTTGGTAAGCGATCCCACAGGTTTTGACCACTGGGAAATCCTTCCCAATCAAGGGCAATACTATAACCCTCCGATGATTCGCAACGGCAAGAAGGTGCAACACGAGGGTTATGTCACCGATATCATTACCGATCTCACACTCGACTGGCTCAAGCAACGCGACAAATCAAAGCCATTTCTACTGATGTCCCAGCACAAGGCACCCCACATGAATTTCGAGCCGGCCCTCAAGAATCTTGATTTCGACAAGGACCGGAAGTACCCAGAACCGGACACCCTGTTCGATGATTACGGAGGTGGACGAGGCCTGGCCTGGCGCGATCAGAATATGGAGATCGGCAAAATCCTCAACGACGATCACCTCAAACTCAACCCGCAACCCGACTTAACCCCAGAGCAGCGCAAGTTGTGGGATACCTACTACGGCCCCCGCAATCGGGCGCTTCAGGCCGCCCATCTCGAGGGCCGAGATCTCGTCCGCTGGAAATACCAGCGCATCATGCACGACTACCTTGGCAGTGCACTGTCGGTGGATGAAAGTGTCGGGCGCATCTTGGATTTCCTCAATCAGGAGGGTCTGGCGAAAAACACCATCGTTATCTACTCCAGCGACCAAGGCTTTTTTCTCGGCGAGCACGGCTGGTTCGACAAACGGTGGATTCTGGAGGAATCATTGCGGACACCTCTATTGGCTCGTTGGCCCGAGGTGATCCAGCCAGGAACGACGTGTGATAAAATCGTCTCCTTGCTCGACATAGCCCCAACCTTCCTCGAGGCAGCTGGCTTACCCCAACCCTCCGATATGCAAGGCCAGAGCCTAATCCCGTTGTTTAAGGGCAAATCACCGGCGGATTGGCGCCAGAGCTTTTACTTTCACTACTACGAATACCCCCGATGGCACCGTGTGCGACCCCATTACGGCGTCGTGACCGACCGCTACAAGCTGGTCCATTACTACAAACCCGATGTGGACGAGTGGGAACTTTACGACCGAAAGGAGAATCCCGATGAGACCAAAAACTTCATCCACGATTCGATGTACGCGGAGACTGTCGAAAAGTTAAAAACCGAACTCACACGACTGCGTGCCGAGTTGAATGTCCCCCCTGCCAAGGAAGAGCCTCGGGCCGCCTACGGCAAGGTTCCTTTCGATGACCCCGCCACCATGCCTTTTCGAAAAGCGGGAGGCAAAGACAAGACGGAGCTAGATCCCCAATGATGTTCGCCACTTGGCCGCAACCGCTTTTCCCCCTCGTCTCCATGACTATCCCAAGACTGGCAATGAGTGAGGTCGCCAAGTTTCACCGACGACCCACTCTGCTAGACTGATTACCATGAGAAAGAAAATCATCGCCTCCTTGCTCCTCGGCCTCCTGCACTTTGTCGCCAACACCCTCTGCGCTACCCCTCCCAATGTCGTACTTATTTTTATGGATGACGCTGGCTATGGAGATTTTCACCCGTTTGGAAATCCGCCCTATGCAACTCCCCACGTGAAACGCCTGGCGGCCGAAGGGGGGCGCTTCAACCGCTTCTTTGTTCCGCAGGCCGTGTGTTCAGCGTCCCGCGCGGCGTTGCTGACCGGCTGCTATCCAGAACGCACCAAGATGTTCGGCGCCCTGTCCCCTGGGGAAAAGGGGCTGGACCGAAAGTTTACCACGATGGCCGAGGTTTTCAAAAAGAGCGGGTATGCCACTGCCATATTCGGAAAGTGGCATCTGGGCGAAGAGGCGGCGACACGGCCGGCGGCGCGGGGCTTCGACGAATCGGCCGGACTTTTGCTTTCGAACGATATGTGGGACAAGAACAACCGAGATCCGAAAAAATGGTCGAATTACCACCTCAAGTTTTGGACCAATGACAAGGTCACCTGCGAGCGAGTCACTCCAGAGTTTCAAACAAGCCTCACTTCCCAGGCCGCCCAAGCATCGGTCGATTTCATTCAACGCCACAAGGCGTCCCCCTTCTTTCTGTATGTCCCCTTTTCCATGCCTCACGTTCCCCTGTACTGCAGTGAAGCTTTCCAGAACAAATCGGGTACGGGTCTTTACGGCGACGTGATCATGGAACTGGATGATGCGATCGGACAAATTACAGGCGCACTCCAAGCGAACGGTCTTGAGGAAAACACGATAGTCATCATGACCTCGGACAATGGTCCTTGGTTACTTTGGGGAAATCATGCCGGCCAAACCCCTTTCCGGGAGGGCAAAACCACCAGTTTCAACGGCGGCACGCAGTCACCGCTCATCATTAAATACCCTGCTAAAATCAAAGCGGGCAGCTCCTCGGACGCGATGTTTTGCTCGATCGACCTTTTACCGACGCTTTGCTCTTGGACCGGAGTCGCTCTGCCGAGCCATGAGATCGACGGAAAAGATGTGTCATCCCTCATGGCGGGAGAGACAGGTTCCCGCAACCCCCACGACTACTACTCCGTGACTATTGGTAAGGATTTTCAGGCGATCATCAGCGGGGATGGTCACTGGAAATTACACTTGCCCCACCTGTACAACCATCCCGCGAAAATTGGCCATGATGGCAGGCCGGGAGTCTATGAGGACCGAAAGATCCCTCTGTCCCTCTTCGATCTCCAGCAGGACCCCAAGGAAACGACCAATGTCATGCAGGAGAACCCCCAAGTTCTAAAACAACTCCAGCAATTGGCTCAGGATCACCAAAAGAAATTCTATGATTAGTTTTCGATCCCTTCTGAGCCTCATTCTGCTCCTCGCACTGCCCGTCCCTGGAAGTGCTCGCGATTGGTTCGTCTCGCCGTCTGGAAATGATTCGAGCGAGGGAACCGAGCAGGCTCCGCTGCGCACAATCCAGGCCGCACTTGAGCACGCGCAGGCCGGCGATGTCTGCAAACTCCGTCAAGGGACCTACCGCGAAGCGGCAGAATTCAAGTCCTCAGGGGTGAAAGACAAACCTGTGCGAATTATGGCCCTTCCGGGCGAGTCCGTGATTTTTGATGGAACGGAAACCGTGACCACGAAATGGGAGAAGTACCAGGGCTCGATTTACAAAGTCACTGCTCCCAAAGGTATTGAGCAACTCTTTGTAGGTCGCGAAATGATGATCGAGGCCCGTTGGCCAAATATGAAGTTCAATCAGCGCTTTGACCGCAGTTGCTGGGCCAAAACAGAGAATGGAAGCACCCATGGCAAGATCATCAGCCATTCAATTGCGGATAGTGGAATCGACTGGACTGGGGCCATGACCTATCTGAATGTCGCCCACCAGTGGTGGACCTGGAACCGTCCCATCCTCAAGCACGTGCCAGGATCACCGGAGTTGGAATATGCTGCCGACCTCGTCGGCCTCTGCGACGCCGACCCCAAGCTGTCCAGCAAAGACCCGAAAATGGTCGAAAAGATGTGGAGCGATGATTACTTCTATCTCTTCGGAAAACTTGAGGCCCTCGACGTCGAGAATGAATGGTTTCAGGACGCAAAAACCGGAACTCTTTACCTCTACGCGCCTGGGGGGGGCGACCCGTCGAAACTTGAGGTTCGCTATAAAACAAGAAATTATGCGATCACAGCTAGTAAGAAAAATTACCTCGTGATCTCAGGCATCAATTTTTTTGCCACCACCTTCCGTCTGGACGATTGCAACCACACGCGGGTGGAGAATTGCGAACTGCTCTACCCTAGTTACTCGCGCACGATCACAGAATATGATCAGGACCGCCGCGAATCGGTCTTCACCAAGATCATCGGCGATCACAACACCGTCCAACACTGCTCTCTGGCCTACGCTAACAACCTAGGTCTGATGGTCATGGGCTCGCACAATACGGTAGAGAACTGCATCATCCACGATGTCAACTGGAGCGGAACCCTCATTTACCCGGCTCTCCAACTCTCCGCGAGCCCGCATCTTGGAGTCAACTGGTTCGACACGATCCAGTACCCGCCCACGCCCCGCACGATTGAAAATTCCGGAGTGACCTCCACCGGCAATCTTGCCCGAGGCAACACCTTATACCATGGTGGGAGCAGCCTGCTCGTCTACCATGCAGCAGATAGCATCGTGGAATACAACCACATCTACGACGGGGGCCTGGCCTGCAAGGATGTCTCGCTCATCTACGGCTGCTGGCCGTTCTCCCGGAGCAGTGTCGTCCGTTACAACTGGGTACACGGGTGCATGACCGACGGCTACACCGGACGGGGCGGGCATGGCGGGATCGGAATCCGTGCTGATGACCAGTCACGCAATAACATTTTCCATCACAACGTCGTTTGGGACTGCGGCCAGATCGGGATTATCATGAAGGGGGAGGACAACCGGGCTTTCCACAACACGGTGTTTGGGATCGGTGAAGCTTCCTCACCCCAGCTTGATATTATTTTCGACAAGGTGGCCGAGCCGGTGAAGATCTGGGCCGTCCAATGGCCGCAGCTTCAGAGGCAGAACTTCTGGTCGGAGGCGGTGAACAACATCAGCCGCAACCTAGTCGGAAGCCACAAGACGGAAAATCAACTTGCCGATTCCGAACGCATCCATCACAACCTCCGTGGCAAGGATGCAAAACCCTTTTTGAAGGACCCCGCCAAATTTGATTTCAGGCCCGTGGCCGGATCTCCCCTTCTGGATGCGGGTGTTCCCATCCCGAATTATAACGACGGCTTTAAGGGTAAGGCTCCTGACTTGGGTGCCTACGAAACAGACGCCGAACCGTGGACGGCCGGCGCGAATTGGCAGGAAAAATTCACGATTCTTGATGCATCCGGGAAATCCAGTGCCTTCAAAAAGTAATAGCAACAAAAACCCAATAAAAAGCAGCCACACCAAGGCAAAAATAGCCATCTCTGAGGCATTTCGAACCATCCTCAACGGAGCCGAATTCAACTAATGTGCTCTTATGTCTTTTTGCATCAATCGGTTTTCCCAAATAGAAATCTTAGCCCTTATGAACATTAGCCCCAGCCAAGCCAAGGCTCGGAGCCATCTTCCTTCCCCTTGCCCCTCCCTTCCACCCTCTACTCAACTTGAACCCTAAACGAAAAGGAACCCAACGATGAAAACCTCACGACCCAATGTCCGTCGCCACCCCAAGAACCCTCTGATCCGCCCCAGCGATGTACAACCCTCCCGCCCGGATTTTCAGGTCGTCTGTGTTTTTAACTGCGGCGTGATCCGCCACCAGAGTGAGGTTCTTCTCCTGATGCGAGTGGCGGAAATCGCAAAACCTGACAGTAAAAGACCCATCCAAGTTCCCCTCTTCGATCCTAAGCAGGGAAAGATTATCGTTAAAACTTTTGATCCTAAGGATCCCACCGTCGACACCAAGTCCGATAGTCGTTACGTCCTCACCCCCACCCGTCGCTATCTCTCCTCCATCTCCCACTTCCGCATTGCCCGAAGCAAAGATGGCATCCAATTCACCATCGACCCAACTCCTTGCATGGTCGCAGACAATGTTTACGAGATGTACGGCATCGAAGATCCCCGGATCACCCTGATCGATGGGACCTACTACATCAACTACAGCGCCATCTCACCGGAAACCGGAGTCACCACCTGTCTGGCTTCGACCAAGGACTTCAAAACATTCCAACGCCACGGTGTTATCTTCACCCCAGATAACAAGGACATCTCCATCTTCCCCGCAAAGATCGGTGGAAAATACTACGCCCTGAACCGTCCAGCCTCTGCGGAATACGGCTTTCGCGACATCTGGATGTCCCAGTCGCCCGACCTTCTTCACTGGGGGCGACACGAGAGCATCATGCAATGCCGCCCTGGCTACTGGGACGATGGACGCATCGGCTCCAGCTCCGTCCCCTGCCTCACCGAGGCCGGTTGGCTTGAAGTTTATCACGGCTCCAGCAAGGGCAACCGCTACTGCCTCGGGGCCTCCCTCCACGACAAGACCGACCCGACCAAGGTTCTCGGACGCTCCAAGGAGCCCCTGATGGAGCCCGAGGCCGAATACGAACTCCACGGCTTCTTCGGCAACGTTATCTTTAACTGCGGACTACTCTGCGAGGACGGCCTCCTTAAAATCTACTACGGGGCGGCAGATGAGGTCATCGCCTATGCCGAAGTCAGTTTGGCGGAGGTTCTGGACAGCCTAGGTTAATCTTGTCATGCCCGAATCCCGCTCCTCCCCATGTCGGAGATTCTGCCAAACAATCGGCTTAAAACGGGAGCAACGGGAGTACTATCTGGATTTGCATCGGAATATCTGGCCCGAAATCAGGGCAAATATGAAACAAATGCATATCCACAACTACTCCCTCCATGTCCTCGGAGATCAGCTTGTCCAATACTTCGAATACACTGGGAAAGACATGGAAACCGACTTCCGTCTCAACGAAGAGAATGAGTGGACCAAAAAATGGGAGGCCCTCTGCCGCCCTTGCCACGAACCTCTTTCTGGGCGGGCCAAAGGGGAATGGTGGAGTAACATGCAGGAGGTCATCCACTGCCCATGAGTAAGCTTCCCACCTCTTCCCGCCCATATGCCCCGCCTCTTTGGTGGGTTCCCAGCAGTTATCTGGCCATGGGCCTCATCTACGTTTTGGTTTCCGGTGTAGCCAATATCATGTTCAAGAACTTGGGAATGGACAACGCCAAGGCCGCTTTCTGGTCTAGCCTCTTCATCCTACCCTACACCATCAAGCCCTTCTGGGCCCCGCTGGTGGAACTGGGCAAGACCAAGAAAGTTTTTGTCCTAGCCATGCAGTTCATCCTCGTCGGCCTAATCGTCGCCACCGCGTTGGCCGTCCGCATTGCAACCCCCGAAACCATGACGCCGATTTTTGTCCTACTGGGACTGGCCGGAATTCTTGGAGCCACCCAGGATATCGCTACCGACGGGGTCTACGTCACCACCCTCGGACGGGCCGATCAGGCCAAGTACATCGGCCTCCAAAGCATGTGCTGGAATGCCGGCCCAATCCTCGCTAACGGCATCCTCATCCGGGCCAGCGGGATGTGGCAAACCTCCACCGGCAGCTGGAACACCTCTTGGATGTACGTCCTTTATGTCATCGCTGCTCTGATGGGTGCCCTCGCCGTCTACCATGCCTATCTTCTTCCTCCAGGCGCTTCCACCATAGACACCCCACAAGGATGGCAGGAAAGTCTCCATACCTTTTTTGAGGCCTTCCACTCTTTCTTCCGCAAGAAAGATATCGTTCTCATGATCCTCTTCGCCTTCTTTTTTCGCTTCGGCTATGGATTCCTCGAAAAAATGGGCCCCCTCTTTATGATCGATTCCCGTGAAAACGGCGGATTGGGCCTCACGAATCAGGCCTTGGGGGATATCAACGGCACCTTCGGAACAGGCGCCTTCATGATCGGCTCCATCCTCGGAGGCATCTTTGTCGCCCGACGGGGTCTCAAACAGAGCCTTTTTCTTCTCTGTCTTTGCCTCAATGTCCCCAACGTAATCTTTCTCTTCTTCAGTCTGGCCTGCCCCTCCTCCTATCCCCTCATTGCAACTTGTGTCAGCATCGAGAAGTTCTTTTGGGGCATGGGTGTTGTCGGTCTCTCCATCTATATGATGCAGCAGATCGCCCCAGGAAAATATCGCACCGCTCACTACACCTTCGCCTCCGCTCTGATGGGGCTGAACATGATGCTGACGGGAATGGTCAGCGGGAAACTCCAGGAGTGGCTCGGCTACCGCAACTTCTTCATTGGCGTTCTCCTCGCCGCCATTCCATCCGTCCTTGTCACGATCGCTGCACCCTTTCACCACAACGAAAGCAACTCTCAGGAAAATACCTAAACCTCGAAACGAATATCCCGAGCCAACACATGTCAACTTCCACCATCGAAATGTCAAAGCTGACTATTTCGATCTCACCCAACCATTTTAAAGTGAAAAAGAATCTTGTCATGATTCCCTGCCCTTCCATTTCCCCGCACAATTCCTTTCGATCCCGTGGCTTCACCTTGGTCGAGCTTCTTGTCGTCATTTCGATCATTGGTCTGCTGGCTGGTTTGGCTATCCCCGCGATTTCCTCTGGAATGAACAAAGCCAAAGAAAGCACTAAAATCAGCAACCTACGGGGGATTTATCAAGCGTGCATGCTTTGGTCTTCCGAAAACGATGGACAGGTTGTTCCATCCATTGGACCCCCACCAACGGGCGTGGGAAATGGTGTGGCTTGGAATAATTTTTTAGCCACCAACACTTTGGGCCTTCAGAACCGAAGCAAAACACCCAGAAGCAAAGACATCTTCGTTGATCCATTTTTTAAGGGCTACAACACCAACCAGTCATGGAATCCTGGCTATGCCATGAACTCCCGGCCTGCACTGCCCGCAGACAATACGACCAAAGGTTATGCAAACGGAACGTACACTGAAATGAAAATGCTCGCACTGACCGACGCGAACAAACGCGCATTCATCATCGACACAGATGGAACTTACTCTTTTGACCCCTTGAAAATAAGGAGCGGGACAGCCGCCTTCGCCACCAACCGGCATGGCGGAGGTTTGGGAATGGTCATGATGTACGACGGTCACGTTGAAAAGCTTAACATGGATCAAGCCTTCCTCAGCGCGAACGACCCCTCGAAACGATAATTCATCCTCATTTCAATCAACCATAGCGTTCGTTCACTGCGGAAAGTGTTCCTCCATCCACGGTCGCCAAAGACGCGACGAAGTCCCTTTCTCTTGGACTAACTCCAAACTTCAACTTCTCAAATGTAACGTCCTTGGCCTCAGGCCACCTTTTCCCAAACAACCTAGGCGGGAAGTCCGAACCCCTAGTCAGCTGTTGAACTACTGGCTGACTTGGAACCGCATGAACTTTTTGGGCCTGCCACTCTCCACCGTCTGCGAAAAGCTTTTCACTGTCGTGTTAGCCACGGTTGAGCTGGCACCCGTTGTCGCAAGGTTAACATCCGTCCAAGGCCCGTTCAGGTCGTAGGCATACTGTCCGATAACGGTCAAGCTGTTATCGTCATTTCGGATATTTCCCGTAAGCGTGAGAGTAGTTCCGCTGATCGAAAACACAGGGGTCGGTGGGGTAGATGAGGGCCCCGTTCCTCCGAGAGCATAGTTCATCAGATTCTTGAGCCCGTTCGCCCCTAGATCGTTTTCCGATTCGGCGCTATACCCCAAATCTGTGAATGTGCTTCCAGCCGTTCCAACAATCACCAACTTCAAATTGGGACTATTGATCAAACTGGCCGATTGCGTGGCAGCCAATCCAGCAACAATGGGGGTTCCATACGAGCTCAGGTTGGCCAGCGGACCGGATAACAGCTCATACGTTCCAGCCGTCGTGCTGGTCAGACCGCTGACCGCCACCGTATTCGTGGTGATCGACGCCACCCTGGTCGCGTTGGTGACAACCAAACTCCCCCCACTCACCGTGGTCGTGTTGGTATAGGTAAGAGATCCCGTCAGAGTCAGTACCCCAGAACCATTTTTCTCCAGCGTACCTTTCCCTGCGATGGATCCCCCAAAGGTTGCGGCACTATCCTGATTAAGAATCAAAGCCGTTGTGTTAGCGTAACCCAAATTATTGGTATCCGTCGTGCCGATGAGAATATTCCCTCGCACACTAGCGGCATTTCCCTCCAACGTGCCGTTGGCGACAAAAGTGTTTCCTGTGTAGGTATTCGCCCCCGTCAGGATCAACTTCCCAGCCCCGTCCTTTTGCAGAGCCCCCGCTTGGCCACTGATATCCGAAATCACCCCTTGGATCGTCATAGTTGTATTCCCGCTGACGCCGATTTTGGGTGCGTATGCGCTGATCCAGTTCGCTCCAGCCATAAAAGCGATGGGATCAGTGGCCGCCCCCAGCTGGAATCCGGAGTTTGCATCGAAGCTGAGGTTGTTGGTGTCCGTGTTTAAACCCGATGCTGTGGACAGAACCACGAAGTTGGCCATCGGTGAGGAGGGTTGTGCCCCAAGGGAACTGACGGTAGATAACTTCAGGGCGGTATTCGTACCCACAACGGTGCCCCCTGAGTAGGTGTTGGTCCCCGTCAGCCAGAACTGGGATGTGCCGTTAGCCGCATTGGTGCTTGGACTCGACTGCAAGTTCAGTCCGCCATTGCTGATCGTACCCATGATCTTCAGATCCCCATTGGGCGACCCGTAACGGGTGATGACACGATTGGAACCAGCCAGGTTGATCGAAGAGTTGGCCGTCATGATGAAGAAGCTGCCGTACATATCGACGCCAAAGTCCCCGTTGGCGGTTATGGCGTTGGCGAATGACGCAGCGCCCGCCTTTGTCAGAATTCTTCCACCATTGATGGTTATGGCATTTGTCCCAAACGCCTTGTCCGCGCCGTACCCCAGGTTTCCTGCCTCCATAATTACGCCCCCCGCGATACCGTTGTTTGTTTTATTCAGCCACTGGGTTCCCTCGCCAGACTTCCTGAGGGTAAATGTGCCTGTTCCGGAAATTCCACCGTAAAATTCGTTGGTGGTGCCGGCTGGGCTGCTGATCCCCAGTTCCCCATTGGGAAAGGAATTGAACTGAACTGCGGTGTCGGCAGCACTTTCGGAGTTTAACCCAGCCACAGTGTTGGTTTTCCCGCTCAGAGCAAGCTGGGTAGTGGCTGTGGAGTTGGACTTAAACGTGATCACACCGCTTCCCAAGGAACCGTTCGCGCCTGCGATCACTTTCATGTCCTTGATGCTCAGCCCCCCGTCAAACGAATTGGCAGAATTAAATTGGACGGTGTTGGTCAACGCGGAGTTGGCTCCGACCAAGCTTAAAGAGGCCCCGGCTCCGCTGATCGGTGCGTTAAATACCCACTGGCTACCGTTCGTTCCTGCCAGCGAGATGGTGCGTGCCCCAACAATGGAAGCCGCGTTGGTTCCAGCTTGGAAGCGCAACGTCCCATAGTTGCTATCTCCCAAGGTAAAGTCCCCTTGAATGACCAGATTGGAAAAAGTCAGAGTTACAAAGGAAGACCCGCTGGCAGCCAATGTCCCGCCATTCAAGGTCACATTGCCAGCCCCCAAGGCGTTATAATTGGCCGCACGCACCGACCCGGCGTTCAGGGTAAATCCTCCACTATAAGTACTGGTGGTGTTGCTCATCACTAGGGAGCCTGGCCCGTTTTTGATATACCCCACGCTCCAAGCGTTGTCCTGGGCGGTGACATAACTAGCATTCGTGCCGATATTCAGCGCAACGACGTTGGTGTTGGAGCCGATCCCATTGATTGTGGCACCGGCCGCCACATTCGCCGTGACGCCGTCATTCACCGTAATGGAACTGACCTGATTGGTTCCGCTTCCACCCGTCACACTGCTATTGGTCCAGAAGACTGCGTTGTTGCTGTTGACCCAAGCCGCTCCGGAGGACGCACCCGCTGTCGCCGTCCAATCCGTGCCTGTGTTGGTGCTCCAAACACCGTTTCCGTCAAAATATTGAACCCCTGCTTGGGCAGAGGGAACGACATTGATCTGGACCGAAACCACCGCCGAGGTAGAGGTCGTCACGCCCAGCGTGTAAGAGGACGTGGTTGAAATGGTTTGGGCCACGCTCAAAACCCCCGACGCAGAAATGCTAAAGACCCCGCCGCCGTTCCCCGATACAATTGCCCACGTGCCTGTCGACTGGCCTGTGAGCATTCCGACCAACGCCCCGCTAGTGGCACTGTTCAATGGGAGATAGAAAACCTGCCCCGCATCCACCGTCGGCGTGCCCGCGACGGCCTCAACTTTGACCGTGCTAGTCAATGGAATCCAAA
>Ga0209550_10005435_pt1 | contig 11939 bp, 17 predicted proteins | sample LauGreSuBDMM15SN_2_FD_187567 | JGI IMG/M metagenome (GOLD analysis project Ga0209550, IMG submission 187567) | Freshwater lake microbial communities from Lake Michigan, USA - Su13.BD.MM15.SN (SPAdes) (version 5) | ecosystem: Environmental > Aquatic > Freshwater > Lake | place: Lake Michigan... | reverse complement strand
GAGCCGCTGTCATCGGCAGCCCGGACTCCGCCCACGATCGTGCCCTGCGCGTTCACGTCGTTCGGCAAGCCACCGCGACCGAAGTCGGCGAGCTGCTGGAACGGAACATCGGCAAAGGATGTCGAGGCGATCATGGCGGTGGTGACCGCGGCGAGTGTGGAACGAGAAAGTCGCATGGAGTTGCTCCGTGGAGGTCGGCTGCGTGAGTGCGTCGCGCGTTTCCGCGTCCGAAATTTCCGGATTTGTTCGCAAAGCAGGGTATCGCAGATTCATTCAACGAATACCTTTTCAAATGCTCAATTGAGTTTCGAAAATCAGATTTTATTAGCCTAAGTGGTGGGTCAATGACATTTCGCCCCCGAGGCCATCGAGTACGGCGAGGTTGATCCGGGCAACCGGAGCCGGGTCGGGAACTACCGCGTGATCTACGAGGTGCTCGACAAACTCCTGGTGGTCGACGTCATCCGGATTGGACACCGTCGCGACGTCTACCGATAGTTGACTCCGATCCGGCTGCCGCGCGCAAGGTCATGGCGAATGTCCTGTCGCAAGGAATCGTGGTTAATTGCGTGCCGGTGCCGCCGTCACTGACAAGCACCCCACGCGCCGAGCATCGCTCCCAAGTCCGTCCCGCTCACTAACCCATCGCCATTGATGTCGGCGGGGCAGTCGGTGCACGGTCCCCAGGCCCCGAGCAGACGGCCGAGATCGGCGCCACCCACGAACCCGTTTCCGTCAAGGTCCGCTGGGCAGACCGGGGCCGGTGGACAGTCGTCACAGTTGTTCGAGATGCATGCGCCGCCGAGGTCCGTGATGATGGCGCCAGTGCTCATGCCAATTTGCGGTCCATTCGGTGCAGTATTGCCGCAGATGCGCGTCGACTGGAGGTTCACTCTACCTGGGTTACTTCCTCCAGTCACATAGAGGGCGCCGCCGTAGTAGTTGCTTGAATTTCCGGTGAACGAGCAACGGGTGAGGGTCAGCGTACTGTTGCCGACGTAGATGGCACCGCCACCGGCTTGTGGTACTCCCTGTGGATTCGAAGCCACATTGTCGGTGAACTCGCAGTCGATGAGCAATGGATTTGAATCGTTGAGGTAGATCGCGCCTCCGACGCCATTCGCTCGATTGCTGCGGAATGCGCAGTTACGGAAGACCACATTGGCGCCATAGGTAAAAACCGCGCCGCCGGAATCCCCACGTCCGTTGGTGATGACCAAGTTCTCGAACGAAGTGGTGGCGTCAAGGCCGACCAACTCAAACACCTTTTTCGTCCCGCCGGCGTTTAAGACGGTCGTCGGCTTTCCTGATGCGTCGACGGCGCCGCGGATCACCAACGGCTTACCCGCGATACCACCCACGATGGGGATGTAGCTACTGAGCATGTAGGTACCTGCCTGGATCTCAATGATGTCGCCCGGGGCTGCTGCGGCGATCGCGGCGACGGGATCCGTGAAGTTGCACGAACCATTGGGGCACACGGTGATAGTGCCTGCGTACGCCTGCGCTGCGACCGCGCTCAGTGTCATGAAGCTCAGTGCAATCGTCTGGCTAGGTGAGGTCTTGAAGAACTTTTTCATTGCTGACTCCCGGTGAATGGTGTACGGCGATTGCCTGTCTCAACCAAGGGTACAAGGGGATTCACATGCCGCTAGCAAATAAGTGGCATTAATCGTCCAATACAGCGGCGACTGCCTGTCGCGCGCGAGATTCGGTCCTCCGTCATCCTCGCGGAGTACGGGACGGCTGATATTCCGCGTGAACCGACTCGCGCGTCGGTGGTGACTTTCTGATTTGCCATACTCCGCGCGGAGTACATCGGTCGCTGCGCTCACCCCGCGTGGATTTCGTGCATCGTCGCTCTGTCATCTCTGCGATCATCCAGCGATGCCGAACACCACTCCACTGCAGCTCTACAAGACCTCGGTCGCGGGAAGCGCTTGTAGTCCACAACGACCAGTTGGAGGACTTACGAGTCGCCTACTTCGACAGTGTCCGCTCGATCGCCGATCGGTCCTCGCAGCCTCCCCCCCAGAGGCGCACAGTGCCATCGTGATCCAGCAACAAGCGGCGCACTGAAAGAGCGTCGCAACCAGCGACTCCCCAGCCAAACATCATGACGAGCGCGAGCATCGCATCCAGCGCTTCTTTATCCGTGCCGCGAATCCGAAACTCCCAAGCGTCCTGCGCATCTGAGAACCTGTCGGCGTGGGTCTGAGTGAAGCTCCACCAGAGCTCATAGAGTTCCGATGACTCCCATACATGCAGGTCGTAAACGACCAAGTGCGCTCTTGACTCGGGATTGGGAAGCAGCCACCCCGCAAGAATCCTCGCCGTGTGTGCCAGTGCCTGCGCCTGAATGGCCTCGATGGAGACCGTCGAGTCTCCGCTCGGCGGGGCTGGTACCCCAAGAATCCGCCATGCGTCGGCTTCGCCGCGCGGTCTGGTAGGCGCGCGCAGTTCAGTTCTGGCAGGTGGCTTTGCTTTGGGCGCATCCATCGCAGCTACATTCCAGGTCCCGGAATGATTGAGCACGAGAGCGCGAGCGGGTGCCCGCAATATCCGCAGATCTTTCCGGCATCGACTTCACGTTGCTTTGGAAAGTGCACCAGACATGCACGTAGCCAGACGATTCCAAAGCTGGTGAGGAAGATCGTCACGCCGAGTGACAGCGCTATCGGGAGGCTGCCTCCAAGTCCACGTACACCGGCGCATGACGCCGCTGCTAGGAAGAAGCCGCCGGGCAGCAGAACCCACACATCTCGCATGAAGCTTGCCTTCACGGCTCGGTGGGCGAACCTGCGTTCTTGGTTGCTGATGGATCGAGCAACTTCAGTCAGGCTGTCTTGGTCGGGCACGTTCAAGGAAGCAATTTCGTTCTTCTGACTTTCACCGGGGCCGGACGCAGGATGGACCATCAGCATAACGAATGGGTCAGTGGCCAAGCATTGAAGTTTGCGAGCTGCTGGAACGGAACGTCTGCGAAGGCGGTCGATGCGAGTGCGGCGATGGTGGCGGCGAGGGTGAGTCCGGTGATTCGCATGGGTGTGGTGTTTCGGATCGCTGCGGGGTGGATGGATCGAACGGGCGGAATGCCGTGCGCTGACTCCCGAGAATTCGCGGCAGTCGTCAGGCAGATTCTTTCAGCCTCACGCTGTTTTCAGAATAGTTCAGATTTCCGAATGTGATATTATTGGCTGCGTAGACAGTTCGCGGTATCAGGTTTGGCAGCCCCTCTTGATCTCCAGCGTGCCGCAGAGCTCGAGATGGCGAACGCCTGCGAGCGCGTGGCCCGCGCGGACGGCCGACTGCGCATCGTCGAGTGCATCGACACCGGGCGGGGCGGTCCGGGCGCGCGGTGACCGACGGGACTCAACCGCGCGTACGCGGGGCGACGATCTCGATCGCGCCCTCGTCATTCTTGACCCCCCACTCGGGATAGCCGGAGGCTGGCCCGATGAACCAAATCGAAACATCCCGACGCAGGACTTCGCGGTTTTCGGTCTCGACCTTGTAGTGGTCGCGAAGAACCTCGAGATCCTCCGGTGGCGCCGCGCGCCACGGTCCGGGGTGTTTGCCGAAGCAACCGCCCATGGCGAGGAGGAGGCAGGGCGATGCGACTGCCGTGAGGATCGATGTGCGGCGCATGGGGATTTCTCGGTGAAGGCTGCGGATGAAGGGCCTCGCCTCGGAAATCTACGTTCATGACTCGATCTATGAAGGCTTCGTCGCCGAGAAGCACCGTGACCGCTCACGCCCGGGCGTGGTGCGCGCGGGATCGACGTGGTCGGGAGACTCGAGAGTCGCGGTCGTTGCTGCGGCCGTCCGCGCACTGCCTTAGCCTGCATCCTCAAAGCGATGCCTATCACCATCTCCCTCGACCCCGCCCTCCACGACCTCGACCCCATCCACCGGATGCTCGCCGGCACCTACTGGTCCCCGGGCATCCGCCGCGACGTGGTGGCCGAGGCGCTCCGCAACAGCATCACCGCCGTGGCCATCGACGACGCGACCGGTGCCACCGTGGGCCTCGCCCGCGTCGTCACCGACCGTGCAACGTTCGCGTGGCTGTGCGACGTGTTCGTCGACGAGCGATTCCGCGGCCAGGGCATCGCGAAGCGCATGCTCGAGGAACTCGAGCGGCACCCGTCGCTCGCAGGCGTGCGACGCTGGTGCTTGGCCACGCGCGACGCGCACGGCCTGTACGCGAAGTACGGCTACCAGCCCGTTCCCGAGGGCCGTTGGATGGAACGGCAGGGCCCGAAGGATGCGTGGCAGGACCCGGTGGCCCGAGCCTAATCTGGAGGCCTTCATGGACATCCTCTTCCTGCTCACCCCTGGCTTCGAAGACAGCGCCCGCGACGGCGATGGCAAGCGCTACTACTGCCCCGACTGCGCGTTCCTCGAGGGCGTGCTCGCCTGCTGCCCGGAGCTGCGTAACCGCCTCGACATCCGGTACGTCGACTACCCGAGGCCCCGGCGGCCGATCGTCGACCTCGTCGGCGAGGCACACCAGGGATGCCCGAACCTCGTGCTCGACCCCGGCAATCACCAGTTCGTCGATGCCGGTCGCTTCCACCGGGCAGGGGACCGCCTGCATGCCACCGATACGCGGGTGATCGTGGAGTACCTGGCCGCGCGCCACGGCGCGCTGGTTCCGCACTTCTAGAAACGCGCCGGGGCGACGCCATGAGGGTGCCCGGCTCGCAGCTGTCGATCGGGGAAACGCGTCGCTCGCGAGGGGGCCGCCGAACGGGCTTGACGCCTACGACAGACCATCGACTCCGGTGGAGGCGTGGGGTTTCGCGTCGCGCGCAACCCGTGATGTCGAGGCCGAGTCGGCGGCTCGTCAGCATGTCATGCCGCGATCGGAGCCATCGGCACCGCTGACGCAGCACGCGGTTCAATCCACGATGAACAGCCTCGCCCCCGTGGTCGTGCGCGACATATGCGGCTCGGCATCATCCGCCACCTGGTAGGACATGCCGCCCTTGAGCTTGAAGACCCGGCCGTCGGCCAGCACGGTCTCAAGTTCACCCTCCAGCACCAGCAGCACGTGGCCTTTCTGGCACCAGTGATCTGCGACATAGCCCGGCGTGTATTCAACCATCCGGATGCGGATGCGGTTGCCTTCCGGACCGACGTGGCGCGTGCGCCACAAAGCCTCCCCCGAGAGACCCGCGTGGCGGGTGGGCTCGACATCGGACCAGTCGGTGATTTCGAACGGAATCTCGGAGATTTTCATATGGCCTCAGTCCATCGTGGAACCCCGAGGTTACGCAGTGGTCATCCGACCTGCAAGTCGCTGCGAGGCGTTGACGGGGGTGCGCTGAACAGGTCCACCCGCTACGAGAGACTTTCGTCGCCCACGTGGCCGAGAGGAGTTTCAGATGAAGCGCTCGAACAGGAAGCGGCATCGACCCGAGGAGGTGGTCGCCAAGCTCAGGCAGGCTGACGAGTCCCTGCCCGTGGCCGCGGGCTGGGGGGTATGCTCGGGCGGAGCATCCAGAGACGATCTGGTGACGCGCAGGATGCATCGGCTGAGTGGCGACGGATGGTCGCAATGCACTGGGTCGGATCACGAACCACGCGTCACAACCAGCGTAGGGCCTCATCCATGAATCTCCTTCACTCGTTTGAAGCGATCCACGCGTCGGTCACCCGCCGCTGGTGGATGCAGTTGTTCGCGGCGTTCGTCCGCTGCCTGCTCGCATTGGGTTTCATCCCTCCGAGCATCCCGAAGATCCTCGGCATTCCGTTCACCTCGCTTCCCGAGTCGACCAACATCGGCTACTTCTTCAATGCGCTGCTGAAGACCGGCTTCTACTACGAGTTCATCGGTTGGAGCCAGCTCGCGGCGGCGCTTCTGCTCCTCATCCCGCGCACGGCGCATCTCGGCGCGCTTCTCTTCCTGCCGATCATCGTCAACATCACGGTGCTCACCATCTCGCTGGGATTCGCAGGAACCTGGGTGATCACCATCCTAATGTCGCTCGCGAACCTGTTCCTCGTCCTGTGGGAGTACGACCGGCTGAAGCAGGTCGTACTCGGCACGCGCATCGAGCGGCCGCGCAGGTTCCGATTCGAGTTTCTCTGGTTCCCGGCGATCTTCGGGCTCGGCGGCGTCTTGTCGGGCCTGCTCGCATGGTCGATCGGCCTCGGCAACTTCGGCAACTACCCGGCCGTGACGGGCTTCCTTGCCGCACTTGGCGCGATCTTCGGGCTCGTCGTGACGGCTCACTACCGATTCATGCCCGTCGGTTCGATGAAAGTTGATGATCCGACGGGCTGAAGCGGCCTCGGGAGCGATCGGGGGTCCGTTGCGTCGGGTCACGCGCGCAGCGACCTGCTGTCGCACTGCTGTGTCTTCTTCAGGCCGTCGCCGAGCTCGCCGACGAGCGTGGCGATCGACGTCCGCGCTGGAGCACCAGCAGCACGTGGCCCTTCTGGCACCAGTGATCTGCGACATAGCCCGGCGTGTATTCGACCATCCGGACGCGGATGCGGTTGCCTTCCGGACCGACGTGGCGCGTGCGCCACAACGCCTCCCCCGAGAGACCCGCGTGGCGGGTGGGCTCGACATCGGACCAGTCGGTGATTTCGAACGGAATCTCGGAGATCTTCATGTGGTGTGAGTCCGCCTTTAGACCCTGAATTCACGCAGTAGTCATCCGTCCTGAAGGTCGCTGCGACGCTTCCACCTGATCTCAGAGAGCCGTGCCCCGAGGTCCGCCGCCGCTCGCGCTCCGTCATCGGCCCGCGGTCACCGCCTCCAGCGCGGATCGCAGCGAACGGTTGAACGCCTCGGGTTCGTCCATCCAGATCGAGTGACCGGCGTTCTGGATCGTGTCGAGATGCGCGTTTGGAATGCGCTCGACGACTTTCGGCCAGAAAGTCGGGCCGAAGTCGACGTAATCGTGCGTGCCGATGATCACGCGCACGGGTCCCGTGAAGGACCTGAGCGCACGCCATCCCGCGTCGACCATGGAGCTGTAGTCGGGCTCCGCGAAGATCTGCTGCGCGACATTCTGGTTGTAGAACACCATGCCGCCGAGCGTCTGTCGCCAGTTCCTGCCCGAGTAGGTGTTGACGGCGGTGAATGAGATCCGCCAACCCATGGTCTTCTGCTGGTCGGTCTTGAGATACAGGGCCTGAAGGTCGGGATCCGTCTCGGGTGGATGTTGCGTGGCCCAGTCGCGCGGGATCAGGCCCTCGTCGGCTGCAATCCGAGTCCACCGATCTGTGCACTCGCGTTTCCACTGCTCCAGCCTCGCGTCGCGCTCCTTGCTTTGCGCCTCGGAATAGCCGGGCCACGACTCCATCACGGAAAGCTCCGCCCAGCGCGGCGCCTCAGCTGTTCCACTGTCCGAGCCGGGCAGGATCGGGCCCACGAGCACGAGCCCCGCCACCCGATCGGGATGCGCGCTGAGGTAGCCGTACGCGAGCTGGTTGCCCATCGAATGGGCCATCAGCGTGACCTTCTCGAGGCCGAGCCGCTGACGCAGTTGGTCGAGGTCCTCGATCAGGTTCGCGTAGGTGATCTTCGCCGGCGGGTTGGCGGGAGATCGCAGCGAGCCTCGCTGGTCGTACAGCACGAATCGGTACTCGCTCGCCAGCGGCTTGATCACGGGCACGAGGTAGCTGTGCTCCGAGCCCCAGCCGCCGTGCAGCACGATGATGGTATCGCCGGGCTTCGACTCGATGCCGTACTCGGCGATGTAGTGCTGCAGCTTTGCGCCGTCCGCATCCTTGGTGTTCATGTACCACTGGTTCACCGGCACGCCGTCCTCCGTCGGCAGCGGAGTTGGCTTGCCGGCGCCTTCGATCGGGCTCGGGCGTGAGGCGCAGCCGACGATTGTCTGAACGATGAGGACGCCGACAAGCGGCAAGGCCGACCTTCGAGATGGCATGCATGCTCCTTGGTACGAGGCGGACGGGGTCGCTCTCGTCGGTCTGTCCCTGCCGAGAGTCTGCAGAGGCTACGTGCTTATCGAATGCTCGGCAGTGCCGTCGCACCGCGAGCCGGGAATCGCTGCAGGTCACCACGCGACCGTCCAATACAGCTGCGACTGCCTGCCTGCAGGTACGCCTGGTACGCGTAGACGCGGTCGCGCTGCCTGCCGCTAGTCTCGCGGAGTACGCCGATCCGTTCCAGCACATCGGCGGCCTCCTCGACGCACGCCAAATAGAACTGCGTCCAACCCTCCCAGTCGCCGTCGGTGCGCTCGGCGGAGAGCCGGTTGTAGTACCCGCGCTGGTGGCGCTTGAATGAGTGGCTCGGGTACAGGATCAGCGACTGCATCACGCTAGGAAATGATCGCTTCCTAGTCAATGGCGTAAGAAAACGATCGTTTCCTTTCGCTGTTGGCTTCGTAAGAAATTGTGCCCAGTGTTTCTTACAAGCTTTCGCTCGAGTACCGAACCGATTGCGTTTCGCTCGGCGTCACTCGTCCAGCGCTCCCTGAACAATCGTTTCCATCCGCGGATAGGGCAGGACAGGTGACGCCCCGCCGGTGATTGCTACTTCTTGGAGTCGTTGCCGCACTGCTGACCGCCACTCTCTGCGCGCAGCATCGAACTCTGCTTCGTCCCACCTCGGGTTCGTACGTGCGATGGCGGCGACTTGAGCGAGCATTTGCTCAGCGCCAATTCGGGATGTCTTGAGGTAGCCGAGGAGTGACTTCCCAAAGCGATCGCTGGCGGCTTCGTCGCGCACTAAGCCGCGCTCGATGAACTTGCTTCTTTCCATATCGAAACTCTTGAGTATTCGCTCGCGCAGCACCGCACGTTGACGAGCGGAGTCGAGGACCAGCGCGGCGCATGTTTCCCGATCTCGATCCGGCACGAGTGGAATGAGCACGTGCGCAACGGCGTCTGTACTGAAGATGTCGAATGCCAGTGCGCCGTACGTGAGGCGAAGCAGACTGTCGTCGAGTTTCTTAGCGACCTCGGGCGTCAGTTCGGCTCGCGCCATGGCGGCAATATCTTGGGTTGTAGCTGCGACGCGTGCCGATCCGAGAGCAATGGGGCGAAAGACGCTCGCCATCGAGCCAGTTGTGGAGTTTCCGGAATCAATCGCCCGTTGGAGAGCCTCATTTCCTCGATAGCCGCACTTCTTCATGGCCTCGAAGACAACTCGTCGCTGTTCGCACATGCTTGGTGCGTGATCCAGTGCCAATCGCCTGATTGATGCGCTGGCTTCCGGACTGGTACTGCGATCAGTAGCCGCAAGGTGCAGGAGGCGAAGAATGTTCGCGACCAAATGCGGTGAATAGGTTGTGTCCGGCGCGCACGCTTCTGCACGCCTGACCATCATGACTTGCTCAACCACCGCCTCTGCTTCGGGTTCCTCGACATTCGACGCACTCAGCAGCGTTTCCAGGGCTCTGCGCTCTCGAGCAAAGAGTTCCTCAACGAGCCGGTCGCGCGAAATCACTAACCCCTTCAGTTGGCTTGCGCGCTCACCGAAATTCTTAGTCACTTCGAGCAGCGCAACGTAGTCAGACGCAGGTTTTTGGAGTTGTTGGAACAATTCCGAGCACCACTCGGCATCAATCGCGCCCATCGTGGCGGCCCAGTTGCTGACGATTCCCGACGGCTTCGTTTCGGTGCCGCTTATCCACGCGAAGTACTCCGCGTCGATAGCGCGTATCGGTTCCGGAAGTTGGAGGTCAACCTGTGCACTCCCCGGGAAGGCTGCCAAGATCCGCTGACTTTGAGTCTGCTGGGACGTGTCGGCAGAGTGCTCATCTGTGCCGCCGTCTTGCGCGATGACCAACTCATGGCACAGCAACACGAGTAGCACGGCGAGCCATTTGTTGCGCCTTCCGGGTTCTCCATGCAGCTGCCTTACCGAGTGGCTATACAAAGAGCGGGTCATTGCGGGCAAGTTCCGGAAAGGATGACCCGGTGGCAATGCCACGTGATCTTCTCGGGCAGAATTTCGCACTTGCCTTGAATGCATTCCACGCGGTTGTACACGCATGTAGATCCGTCTTGTTTCACTGCCCACTGTTCCTGCGAAAATCCGGAAGACCCGTAGGTTCGATCGTAGTGAATCACGAGGTTTGCCGAGGCATTGCCCGTGCACTGCTCCCCGCCACAATTGACAATCAGCCACTCCCTGGCGACTTGATGACAGCACCAAGTGGGCAACTCTTGCAGGCAGAGTGGCGATGGACCCGACTGCGGAACCGCAGAGATGAGTGCGGCAAGTACGACGGTGAAAGTGGAGCTCATGTGTTTACCTTCCGTTGATTGCGACTTGACGTAGGGAGCCGCCCGACGCGGGATGGACAGACACGTTCCATCACCCCTATCACCGTTTGACTCGCCCCGCTGTGACAGGCCAATCCGCGAGATTTTTAAAATTTCTTTTCCACTCCCCTGATCGCGCTCTTTGGTTCACGGCCGAATGAGCGTTTGTGGGGCAGGGCGCCGCTTTCGGCGCTGTCTGAGTTCTTCGGTTCGGTCCAAAGCCGCGTACTGCTACAACTCCCACCGGCTCAGCGGGAGATTCGCCTAAACAAGCTAGCGAGGCGATCAGGGGGGTGCTTGCAAGGCTCGCTATACAGCCACACGGCGAAAGTACCTCCGCCAAGCGCAAAGAGGCAGAGAAACCAGCCCAAGAGCTCGTTGGGCCACCAGTCTGGGTTCCAGCTCGTGCCGGAAGGATTCAACCCAATGGTGACTGTGGAAGCCGCGCGGAGCGCCACTTCAATCGCGAGTCCGGCGCCGGCGGTTCCACAGATGGCGAGTGCCGTGAAGAGCAAGAACCACGAACGCCGCGAGATTGCGAGGGCGCGGTCCTCCGCTCGTTGCGCCTCTCCACACTCTGGGCAAGACACGGGTTCCGCTCGCCCTTGCAAGGCGTATCCGCACCGATCGCATTTCTGCACGAGCGCTGAATTCTTTACGAGCCAGCGCACAACAAACCATGCCAGTAGCACCCACGTCAGGGACAAGGCCACATCCAGCAGAACTCCAAACAGATCGACGCTCCAACTACCGAAACCCGACGAAGCGGACCGAGCGGCGTCGCTACCAATCGTTAGCCAAGGGGCGACGCCCAGCTCGACGACCCATCTTGCCGGCTGAGCTGGGGAGACGACATGCACGGCGTGAGACACCCACACATAAAGCAGTACAGGTGCCCACGCCATTGCCACGCAACAGCCGACCGCGATCGTTCGATTCCGCATCATCATGTGCTGTGATCCACAAATCCTAAAGTTGTAATGCAACTGGGTGATAGAGCCACATAAGCATCCCGCGTCTCAACTTCGGAGCTAAGTAGAGAGCTACAACGAGTGAGGCCATCATTGTCGCGAACAGTAATCCTACGATCTTTATCGAACTCTCCTTCATGGTTGACTTCCACTCGAATCACGGAGACTCCCATCACCGTTTGACCCGCCCCGACGTGACCGACCAATCCGCCAGATTTCGAACATTCTGCCCAACTCCCCGATCGCGCTCCGCTGGTTGTCGCTGGGATACGGTCGCTTCGTAGAGGTGTCTCAAGTCGTATCCGACAATGAGTCGTTCGAACATCTCCTCACGATTCGGCTGTAGCCGCACTCGGGACAGCGCGTCGCCTGTCCGCTTGGCGCGAGCGGGTACCCACAATATCCGCGGATCTTTCCAGCATCGACTTCACGTTGCTTTGGAAAGTGCACCAGACATGCACGTAGCCAGACGATTCCAAAACTGGTGTTCTTCGATGGATTTGGCTGAAGGTTATCTGAGGAGAGTGGGAATTCACGAACTACGTTTGTAACGAGTAGTCATTCGCCCAAGATAGAGATAGCCGTCCACCATGGGTGCGATGCCGAGCAGTCCAAGAGTGGCGAGGCGTGCCCATATGCTTTCCAAAGTAATGGCAAAGCAAATCACTGGAGTTGCAAGGACAAGACAAACTAAAGCGCAACCATAGACCC
>Ga0209550_10005434_pt1 | contig 11940 bp, 12 predicted proteins | sample LauGreSuBDMM15SN_2_FD_187567 | JGI IMG/M metagenome (GOLD analysis project Ga0209550, IMG submission 187567) | Freshwater lake microbial communities from Lake Michigan, USA - Su13.BD.MM15.SN (SPAdes) (version 5) | ecosystem: Environmental > Aquatic > Freshwater > Lake | place: Lake Michigan... | reverse complement strand
TTATATATGTAGGCGTTTTTTTGTATATGTGTTTTAAACTGTATCGATTTCCGAATATAAATAAATACTCAAAAATACTAATCGCAATTGTTATTTTTTCAACTATATCCATATTGCACAGTATTGAATATATTTTATTATACACACTTCCATATTTGAAGTCGGTTTTATTGGGGGCCCCACATAAGCCAACCACCTATTGGAGTCCACCCAGTAAGTTTGATTATTTACCAACTATAGAATGAGCTTTATCCTTCGATGATAAATCATCTCCGGATAAATCTCGAACACTTTCGGTCGTTCCGACCTCCAGCGTTCTCGCTATATCCTTTCATGATAAATCTCGAACACTTTCGGTCGTTCCGACCTCCCGCGTTCTCGCTATGGCGTTCTAGCAAAAGTATGAATTATGAGTTCATACTTTTTATAATCTACTATTGTTAATGTATTTTCTGGCATAAGAACACTGTCATATTTAAATAACGGTTCAGATGTAATCAATATACCTTTATCGCCATGCGTATTACATTTGTTCCAATATAAAGATGACGGTATTTGCGGTTCATCATATTTCGATTTATTATAACAAATGTATCGGCTCAATAACACGATATCATTACCTCCATAAATAATATTCATAACAATTTCGATGTCATATTTTTTAAAAATAGAAATCAATATGTGGAAGGCTTTTATATATAATGCATATTCTGATTCTTGTTCGATACTAGAAAACGGAAAGGACTCGATAATGTCTTCATATAGGTCTATTTGCTTTTTAGAAAACGCCGATTTAGAATGTTTTTTTCGGGTTGCATTCCTTTTTTTTACATAAGTAGACCGATGTTGCAAATATTTTATGGCTGATAATAACATGAAAAAAAGACATTCAGAATCCGTTTCGCCTTTTATATGGTGAATAAATGAATGACAAATATACGATTGTAATAAAATCGCATGGGTTTCAAAATCTAGTATGGTCCCATTTTGAACAAATACTTGATTTTGATAATGAAATGGATGCGTATTTTCCATGGACACATCTCCATGCGTTTGTTTTCGAATATGCGCTATAACTAAATGGTTCGGTATATCATCTATTACCGCATCTAAATCGGGGTCTTTTGTATATACATGCGGTTGTTTATATACAGCCCAATCCTTAGCAGTTTCCGTTTTCCATGCAATACCAAATCCGTCTTGATGCATTGTATAGTCTCTATGATTATGCAATTTTGGTGTATTTTTTTCGGTATTTGTCGATTGAGCTAAAAAATCGGCCAATAACGGTTTTATAGATGTGTTGCGAAAAGAAAACAAGAGTCGACACATTGGTATGTTATGTATTTATAATATAGTATAAGAATATTTTATATATTTATAGTTATTCTGTTTTTATATGTAGGTAATTACAGCTCATTTGCCGATATATTGTTCTCAACATTATCGTCATCACTATCTTCGCTATTTGAATGCGACCTTTGTTCCAGTTTAGTGGATGCGATACCCGGCCAATGACCATATGTTCCGTATTTACCGAACTTTTTATCCATATATGTATGCACTTCTCGAATGCTCGGTATTTTTCCACCATAATTTGATTCATGCCAATATACGAACTCTTGTTTGACCGTTTCTTTCGATACTTTTCCTCCCGGTTTATCTATAAAACAATCGCGCACAAAATCGCCGATGAAATCCAGACTTTCTTTATAGGAATTACTTGCAGCCATAACACGAGGGCAGTCTTTTACTACACCCTTGGTTTTGATTGCGATATCCACTAACATCGCAATGAACACGGTTTTCCAGCTCTCGAACTTCTCCTTGATATGTCTATCTAGCAAGAATTGATATGGTTTTTCTCTGTCGCCTTCCACTGGATTTTCCGTAAATAGCGATACGAAATCGACAACCCGAATGCGTCTCCATGTGCCATGGTCTTGACTTCGAATAACCATAAACTCATTACTACAAACGACCAATTTGAATTGCGGGATAAAGGTCACCGCTTCCAACATATAGGGTGCACGTGCTTGAATCGGGTCAATACCACTCGTTAGTTGTTTCATAATACCCTCGTTGATTTGGTCGCCCTTTGATGGTTCATTGATAACGGCTAAACGGGCACCTTTTAGCGCCAACAACTCCGGAGCCAACCCGCCGATTTTCGTGCGTTTGTCGGTAATAAGTGGCAATGGAACATCGGCTTTATAATCTCCTAAACATAGCGTCATTAAATCCACCAATACCGACTTTCCATTTTGTCCAATCCCGATATACATATTGAATGTTTGATTGGCCGATGTTCCGATTAAGGTAGACGCTAAATGTTCCCACATATAATCATGGATTTGCTCAATTGGAAACAGTTTTCGCATGAAGTCTGCGATTTCGGCTATAATGGTTGCATCACGCGGTTCGCTTATAGGAACATAATCAATATTCGTGCATTTAGACAAATAATCTTCCGGGTAGCCCTTTCTAAATCCACCCATAGCGAAATCAATAACGCCATTTTTAAATGATAATAGATATACATTCGTATCCAATTTTTTTACGAAATCACTGTCATAGAACAATTCTTTCGCCTCTATCATAATGTTTTTCTTCTCATTCGCACGACCCAATCTCTCGCATATTTTCAATATCTTATCTGCATGTTCTTGTAATCGTTTGGTTCGTTCTTCATCTGGCGGGTCAATGGACGAAGCCTGCTCCATAAACGCCGATGCGCGTTTCCAATACAAATCGCGCATAACCGACGAAATCGCCATTCTCAAATTGGTTCCCGAATCGTTCTCCACCCATCGATGCCCCTTTAGTTTATACCATACATTGTTTTTAACACTGACACAGACAAACTCGTCTTTATACATTTGATATAACACATTTGCTAAATCGGTGTCGGTGCACCCCCGGGCATTTCGGTCTGTTCCCAAATTGTCTAAAGTAATAGCCTTGACAGTTTGGTCGATATGATGGTCGATAGTCGTTGCGCGGACTTTTTTATACATTTCGGGAACATCTTGTTTCGCCCAATGCATAATCGACCGTTTTGTTAGCCCGTGCGGATTTTTCAAATCAAATGTATTCCATTTTTCTATCAATCCGTGAATATCGCTATAGGAGAATTGGGGTGATTGTGCGGAAAAGGCAATCCATACAATGCACAATTTATCGCTTATATTGCGTAATGCCCAGCCAACCCGTATCCATTTAGCAAATGAACCGACCCCATAATACATTTCGGGCAATATCATTGTATAATCATGTGCCTCTTTTAGCTCGTATTCTTGTGGCATAATAAGGTTATCCAAGAAGTCGTTAATCGCGTTCTGTAATTGTTCGGCATTCGACACGGAGAAGGATGGGCCATTTCGCAGTGTGGGTGCATTTCTATGAACATGCGCCGTTGGTGCTGCGGGTGCATTCGCCCGGGTTCTCGCATATTCTGACGAAAAGAATGCGGACGGATGGGTCGTGCATCTAGCGGATAATTTCTCTATATTTGCAATCTCGTCGAACGTGTCCAATGGGATTTCATGTCTCTGAATACTGTCATCGTCGGGGTCATATGTTATTTCGTATATATTTGTTAGTCGGTAAACGCCGTATCCGGGTTTTCGTGAACCATACAGTTGCCATCCCGTTTTTCCAGATGTTATAGAATCATCTATAACATCATTCCATGTGTTTGTTAGAGGTAAACCATTCCACGACTCTTCTATACGTGGTATAATCCGTTTACGCAAGTCGATTTGCGTTTGTCTATCAGTGTTTAACCCTACAATAATGTGAACGCCGTCTTTTGTTATGTTTTTTTCTTTTAATATATGAACGGCCGGTTTTTGTTGAATGTATATGTTGAACTTTGTGTTTTCGTCGAATTGAAATAGTTTAGACAATTCGTCCGCCAAAATGTCTACCGCATCCTCTATATGACTTTCTTCATGCTGGCGGGTAGTTATGGTGTCTGGATACCGCATATCCATATCAATCAAAATGGGACATCCGGATTGCAATTGCATTTCGGTTAAATACTCTGGATTATTTCCAGCTAGAGTATATTTAGCATACAATTTCAAAAAGCCGCTATACTCGTGCACCGGTATATGGTATGTTCCGCCATAGATATTCAATTCGGTACTACCTATGCGAGTATTTGTGGCGGGAACATTGGATTCATCTTTATTTTTGCGATGTTTTTTCATAAACTCATCATATGCACTCACAATACTAGTATTGGTTGAAATAATGGGATTCGCTGACATTATTAATATAGATATTGATATAGTTAGAGAAATATTTTTATATCGTTAATAAATCAATTTTATGTTAGGTCTGAAAAATGCGAGCACTTTTTACAAACTCTGCATAAGTGTATGGTGGAATATATTATTGTTGAATATATATTATCCATTTTTATGAGTTTTTATTGTGTGTGTTATATATAATGTCTCTTCCGTCAATACGTCATACCAAAAAAGACGAGTCGGAACCAAAACAAGAAAAGTGGGCATCTAAACGATTACCAACTATACACCAACCACATCGACCGACATCACCAAAGCCACCCCCTATATTCGGGAAAAGGAGACATTGTGAAGATGAACCTAAAAAATCACCTAGAAATAGGGAATTATTTATAACCTTAGATCCAATTAGAGGAATGTTGCCTAGTCAGGTCTTGGCAAATAATAAATATCATTCTCCAAAAAAATCATCCAGTCCCATCGTTCCATTTTATCCACAAGGAAGTGTTGCTGATGTATTAAAAAGTGTGCGCGAACTTCGACTCGGCGGAAAAAGAACCAAAAAACTACGCAAAAACCACAAAAAAACGCGCAAGGCAAAATCCCACAAGAATCGCCGTCATTCGGCCAAAAAATAAACTATAAAATTGAAAAGTGATATAATAATATATGGATATATAGTATTATATATCTATTATTAACATGAAGTTCTGTAATCACTGTAGCAATATGCTGTATATCAGTATCAACGAGGAGAATACAAACGAGCTCGTGTATTATTGTCGAAACTGCGGAGAAAAAGACGAGACCCTGACAAACGACAATATTTGTGTATTGGAAACAAACTTTAAAAAGGGTGAACAAACATTCAATCATATTATCAATAAATACACGAAAAAAGACCCCACTTTGCCACGCATTTCCAACGTCAAATGTCCCAATGCAGCATGCCAAACAAATGTCAAATCCGACGTAGTTCCCGAAATTATCTATATGAGATATGACGACGAAGCTCTCAAATATTTGTATATTTGTGTATCTTGCGATACCGTTTGGAAAACCGACAATAATAAATAAGGTGCATTCAAAAAATTGAAACGAAAAATAAATAATTATAAACGAATACATTTAGACATATATATATAATATAGAACAATACAATGGCTGAAAAGTATGACGATGAAAATTATTCTGAAGAGGAAGAACCGGAAGAAGAAAATGGACCCAAACCGAAATCCGAGAAAAAAACAGATGAACCCAGTGATATAGATGATTCCGATAATGAAAGTAAAGCATCCTCCGAAGAAGAAGACGATGAAGATGATGATGACGACGATGATGACGAAGAAGCCCGAAATAATGATATATTTAAAAAGGAGAAAGAAAAAGATACAACTGCTGAATATGAACTCAGTCATATGGATATCGATGATGACGACGACGATGATGATGACGAATATGACGAAAACTATTTACAAAAGTTCGACGAATCATTGAAACAAAATATCATCAGCGAGTATCACCCGGAAATGCAACAGTTAAATTATAGCGAGGTTGAATTATTGACGGTTGTTCGCAGAAATGAAGACGGGGAAATATATGACCCCCTGCATCGCACATTGCCATTCTTGACAAAGTTTGAAAAGGCGCGCATATTGGGCGAACGAGCAAAACAAATCAACGATGGAGCTAAACCGATGATTTCTATAACAACAAATGCTATAGATGGTTATTTGATTGCATTGGCCGAATTGGAACAAAAAGCCATACCGTTTATCATTAAACGCCCGCTGCCGAACGGAGGATGCGAGTATTGGAAAGTCAAAGATTTGGAAGTTCTCGCATAAATGTTTTGAGATATGTATGTGTATGTGTATATGTGTTATAAAATTGATTGCAATTATATTCGTAAGTATATTTGCAAATATCTATATTAGTAAATGGGAAATAAAATAAGCAAGACAATACCGGAAGAAGCGAGAACGACCGGAAGTGTTCGAGATTTATCCGTAGATGGTTTATCATCGAAGGATAAAGACGTCGACCCAAATACATGTTTAATTTGTTGGGATGAAATCGATACGAGTCATTCATGGTGTCTATGCCTTCGGTGTGATATACAATTACATTATACCTGTGAAAAAAAATATAGAGGCCATAAAGAATATACAGAATGTCCACATTGTCGTAGAATTGATACTATAGGGTTTTATGAAATAATTCCCACTCTGGTAGAGAGATTATCTGACGCGGATAATAGTCGTAGTATTCACTAATAAAAATTATCGTATAAAAATATACAAAAATGCGCCCACAATTATTACGAATAACCAATGGTCTATTGGTATTATCGTATATCTTTTTTTTACAGTTCTCCGATAAGCCCGCTATGGAATATATACTCAGTCTATGTCTGATTATAACTATAGGTGTCTCGCAACTATTCTGGAATAACCCGGTGCGATGGTATATTATACATAAAATCGACGGGGTCGTTGCGAAAGTCTCGATTTTATTATTTATCGGGTATGTGTTGTTCTATAAAAAAATGGATATCAGTATGACGTATGCTTTTATGCTGATTATTACATGGACGATTTATTTTTTTGTATTGAGTAATTATTATTCAAGCCGAGAATGGTGTTGTGATAAACATATAATATATCATGGTATGTCTCATATATTGTGTTTTGCTGGGTCATTGTATGCATTTTTGCCGGGAGTATAACCTTTTCATCCTGCGATACTTCTCCGTCGTTTCTCCGGAGAAACTTCCAATTCCTATGCTCGTTCCGAGCTCCGGAATTGCCACTATTTATCGGCGGATGTTATATATTTCCCATTTTTATAATAATTATATGTAGGAATATATCCTGGACAGGTCGTGTTTTTACTAAATATTTCTATTCTATAATTTGAGTTGTGTATAGATTCTCTTATAGCATCTTCTTCCGATAAAAAAACAATAGTATCTTCCCACCCATTATCACAAATCAATACATATATATAATCCATTTGTATATTATTTGCAATATTATCCTTTATGCTGTTTACATCACAATATAAATATCCTAAGACTTCCAATGTTTTCCGCAATCCAAACAGGTCACAAATATAGTTGCCGGCTCATCCGCACTTCTCGTCTGCAGTTCATAATAAGTGCATCGTTTGGAACGGCATTTTTTGCAAGTAAACATATCCGTCGACGCTTCTATGTTGGTGGTGAACTTGGATGCATCGCGTTTGATTTTCTGGTCGATGAGCGTTCGCCAATGAACGGGATTGAACTCTTGGTGTGTCATGAATGCGACGGTTTGCGGTAATACTTCGCCGTCTTTAAGCTGTTTTAGCAATTCGGGGTTCTTGATATTGATATAGATACTGCGCAGACGGTCAGTATATAGCTGAACAAATGGCGGGTTCTCCCATTTTTTTACGATTTTATGGGTATTGGCTTCTTTGATGGCATAATTGAAAATACCTTTTTCTAAATTGGTTGCCATTTTTTCGTCGCCAATGATAGCATCCAATTTAGCGCGAATATTTTGGCGAAAGTTCTCGGGGGATTTGATTTTTAGAGACATAATAATGTATGTTGTGTAATATGAATAAAAATGATATAGATTATTGTATTCAATTTTCTAAATAGTTTTAGGTTGTGGGTTTTATATTTTTTATGTTTTTATTTATGGATTTACTACAAGTAATTCACTGTTTGGAAATAGTTCTCTATAAAATGTAAGTAATATAGAGCCACCGCAAACTGCTTCGGTATCTGAATAAGTTATGTTATAGTATTCGCATAAACATAACGACAATCTAGAATAATCGTTATTTGATATAAATGCTATTTGTTTTGCTAATTGTATACACCCCCCTTTTCCATTCGCTATACAAAGTATTTCTACTAAAATATTTGTATATTGGTCGTTATTATTTATATGCGATGTATTGTTCAAATGTCTCAACATAGATAATGCAATTATTTTAGGAAGATTTGTGCGTAAATGTTGTCTAACCGGTTCTGGTGCCGGTGCTAGAACTGGTGCTGGTGCTGGTGCTGGTGCTGGTGCTGGTGCTGGTGCTGGTGCTGGTGCTGGTGCTGGTGCTGGTGCTGGTGCTGGTGCTGGTGCTGGTGGTGGTGCTGGTGCTGGTGCTGGTGCTGGTGCTGGTGCTAGTGCTGGTGCTGGTGCTGGTGCTGGTGCTGGTGCTGGTGCTGGATGTGCTAATAAATATTGTTTATGTGCAAAGTTTTTTCGTAATACCTTATATGCATTCATAATAGATTTATCTATATTTTCTTCACGCAACACCGATTTGTTTATTTGTGTATCCATATAGTCATCTAGTTCAACCGAATATTTCAATATATGACGAGAATTGTTGTGAAACGGGCGTTCAGAAAACTCACCCGAAATTGTATTTGATATTGGAAGTCGCATAATGATTTTCTTATTGCGCTGAAAATATAATCCACCCATAAAAGCCTGTTTTTTATGTTTACGTTTTTCAATCGCCGGTCTTCCAGTGCGACTGACGTCATCATCCTCATTATCAGTATCAATTTCTTCAATACGTGCAATCACATCTCGTTGTTCATTTAACCAATCTGACGAATATGCAGAATATACAATATATGACCCTACAAAACTCCATTCCGGAGGAATAGTTTCCATGGCTGAAACATGTTTAGCATCTTGTATATTTTTCGTATATTCATCGCTTCCATTCAACGTAAAATAAGACCGGGTTTGCGTTCTGGTTGCAGACCGATTAATATACAGTTTACATTCTACAGCTTCCTGATTTTCTTGGGGAATAGAATATCTACATAATGGGTCTATCGGCAAAACCTCATATTCATATTCAACCTCATTTTCATCAGGTATTATTAACTTGATACTATTTCCGGCTTCAATCGATTCTCGATATCGCACTCCGGCATCGTAGATAAGACTATGCTCAATTTGTTTACTTTTAATTGATTCGGTTAATTCATGATGCACGTCAGGATGTATCCGAGGAAAGCATACAACGGTTCCAGTTTCAGACCGTAGACCGGTATTCACAAGTTTATTGAAGTTCTCTTCAGAAACTCTACTTGGGTCTGTTCTGGCACAAGGATTATAAGTATTATTCTCAACATAATCTGGATAGTCAATTAACATATCGACCATTGTTTCGCCCGATTTTCGCGAAATAATAGATACGGGTGATTTTAATCCTGTAAATATAGCCATTGTATTATTCATCCCTACACCTTTGCATCCTTGTTTATTGTTAGTAGCTTCAGAACGATTATGTATTTCAACTGCGCGATTGAGTTCGTTTTTTGACATACCGGCGCCGTTATCATAATAATATGCGGTTAAATCGGGATTTAACCTAAGTCTAACCTCACTTCCATTTGCATCAAATGTATTATCAATGAGCTCACTAAGTGCGGATGATATAGTTATACCAATTTCAAGAGAACTTTTCAAAGTTCCAGTTGCGTTAATTTTGTTTGACATATTTTACGGAGTGAGCTATGTGTGGTAGTAGTATAATAAGTTTGTATAGTTATATGTATATATATATTATTGTTCAATGTTTTCAATTTTCTATTATCCTGACGGGTGCTACGCCCCATCATAAAATTGAAATGAATATTTATATATGACATTATTCATATAAACACTATATAATTATATATCCAACATGACCGAACAATCTTATACCAGTGTAATAATAAATACTGAATTATCGGCAATTCCTGGTCTCGGAACCAGCGTAGGAGAACCGTGCGATGAATCGTCGCATGAGTTTTGTCCGGATGAAAGTGGCAGTTCCGGAGCTCGGGACGAGCCTATGAATTGCAATATAACGCACAATACAACATTTCGCCATACAATTGAAAACATAAGTTTCGGCAGTTTACCTACATCCGTTATGATAGAAATATTCCAAGACGGCAGGGCGTTCTCGCATTTTATCGAGGCCTGGTTAGCCATAACCTATCCACTGACTCATATAAAGCGGTGTAAGCAATATGACCATACGGACGTGAATGACGAAACCGTTAAATATGACCAAAAAACATTCACTAAGAATGGATGCAAATACATGCCGTCAAATATGATTGGCGAAGGAAGGAGGTTTAACTCAGAGATTTTCGAAAAAAAAGCAAAACAATTGATATATATTATTGTTAGCAACGTTCATTTTCCGGAAATTATGGTCCGATTTGTAAAGGGATGCGACCTAATTGTCGATTATCCTACCGGAATCATCCCTCCCAAGGACTTTGATAAATTCTTTAATTAATTCCGGTTTTGATATAGATTTAGGCCCTACCGTATTATTGAACTCATATGTTATTGTTGATAAATTGCACATGTTCTCATCGATTGCTTTTCCATTTGTAAACTTTATAAAATAATGCGACTGAACGCTTTTTTCTTCGATGGCGATGTCGATTGTTCCTGCATTCACTCCTACGCGACGAAACGATATATCTGGATTTTCCGTTTTTTTAACGAACTCAAATCCGACTGGGATAACGGATTCTACTATGGCTCTGGCATTGGGTTTTTTCTCCCATATTTGAAATATACATGGAACAGTATGTTCGGCGCCATCTACCAGGAACGATTTCTCCGGTAAATCCATTTCAAATAGTAGATGAAAGTGTGGCGGAAATGTTTTTTGTAAACTGTCTTTTTTGAAACTTTTCGGCAATATGAATGAAATACTATGTGCAAATCCGCACGATTTTTTGATAAACTGAATTGCAAGCGATGATTGGCGTCCAAATGGCGGATTTCCAATAACGTGTGTTTTACTAGACCCATGTTCTCCGGTATTGTATTCATATAACAAATAATCCTGCTTTATAATTTCGGTATGTTCTGGCTCTACATCATAAAATAGATAATTGCGAGTCAATGTTTTTATTCCTGCAATAAAAGCTCCGTTCCCAGCACTTGGTTCTATAATGAAGTCGTCGGCGGTATTTATTTGTATGGTTTGTTTAACCATATTTAGGCATAATTCCGCCACACTATCTTTTGTGTAATATTTATCGATGGCATTGCGACGCAATCCTTTTGTTTGTTTCATTGCCATAGTAGATATAAATGTTATTGATTTATATTGTATAATGTAAATCAATTTTATATTTGTTATAATAATATCGGTTATATTGCGATTCCTACAGTTCCATAAAAATGCTTTCCGTTTTTACACAATATATAGGTTCTCCATTCTCCGTAAACATAATGATAGAAATAAACGGCAAATTGTTTTCAATCGGTTCTTTATCATATTCGCCCGGATTATTTGTAGCCAGCGGTGGTTCATCACCGCTCAATGACAATTCGTCTTTTTCTTTGGTGTTTTTTTTCTTTCTACCTCCCCCGTTCGATATCGGGTTCGTATTTTGAGAACTTTCGGTATGTTCTCCCATTGAATGTATAGCGAGACCGTCTTTATCCTTCGATGATAAATCATCTCCGGATAAATCTCGAACACTTTCGGTCGTTCCGACCTCCCGCGTTCTCGCTGAGGTCGTTCCGAGTTCCTGTGTTCGAGAATTATCCGAAGATGATGTATCAGTTTCCAGTGATGTATCAGTTTCCAGTGATGTATCAGTTTCCAGTGATGTATCAGTTTCCAGTGATGTATCAGTTTCCAGTGATGTATC
>Ga0209550_10005433_pt1 | contig 11941 bp, 12 predicted proteins | sample LauGreSuBDMM15SN_2_FD_187567 | JGI IMG/M metagenome (GOLD analysis project Ga0209550, IMG submission 187567) | Freshwater lake microbial communities from Lake Michigan, USA - Su13.BD.MM15.SN (SPAdes) (version 5) | ecosystem: Environmental > Aquatic > Freshwater > Lake | place: Lake Michigan... | reverse complement strand
GAAGGTGTTATCACCGTTGCTCGTCCAAATGAAGAGCGCGTAACTCGTTCACTTCACGGACTATCTCGCACACTTGTTGCAAATATGGTTGAAGGCGTAACCAAGGGTTACACAATCACAATCGACATCGTTGGTGTTGGTTACCGTGTTGCAGAAAAGGGCAAAGATCTAGAATTCCAACTTGGCTACAGCCACAATATTCAATTCCCTGCACCAGAAGGAATTACATACAAGGTTGAGTCACCAACAAAGTTCCATATCTCTGGAATTGATAAGCAGTTGGTTGGCGAAGTAGCTGCAAAGGTAAAGAAGTTGCGTAAGGCTGATCCTTATAAGGGTAAGGGCTTGCGTATTTCAGGCGAAGTTGTTCGCCGTAAGCAAGGAAAGACGGGTAAGAAGTAATGGCTATCGGTGTAAAAGTCCGCAAAGGTTCGGCAACAAATGCCCGTGCCCGTCGTGCATTCAGAGTTCGCAAGAAGGTCTCTGGAACAGCATCACGTCCACGCTTAGTCGTTTCTCGCTCATCACGTCACTTGTTCGTTCAAGTTATCGATGACACTCTGAGCAAGACAATTGCTTATGCATCCACAATGGAGACAGATCTTCGTACTGACAAGGGCGACAAGACTGCAAAGTCTCGCGCTGTTGGTGCACTCATCGCATCACGTGCAAAAGCAGCCGGTGTAACAACAGTTGTTTTCGATCGTGCTGGTAATAAGTATCACGGTCGTATTGCAGCAGTTGCTGACAGTGCGCGCGAGAATGGATTGGAGTTCTAATGGCTATTAATCCAACTACGAGCGAGGCTCCTGCAGCAGCAGGAAACGATCGCGGCAAAGGTCGTGGCGAACGCCGCGAACGTCGCGATGATCGTGAGAAAGAAAAGAATCCATTTATGGAACGCGTTGTATTCATCAACCGTGTTTCTAAAGTTGTAAAGGGTGGACGTCGTTTCTCATTCACCGCACTAGTTGTTGTCGGCGACGGCAATGGTTCAGTCGGTATTGGTTACGGAAAGTCCAAGGAAGTTCCACAAGCGATTGCAAAGGCTGTTGAAGAAGCAAAGAAGTCATTCTTCAAAGTTCCACGCATCCAAGGAACAATTCCTCACCCAGTACAAGGTGAGACTGCAGCTGGCGTAGTTCTTCTTCGCCCAGCAAGCCCAGGTACCGGAGTTATTGCCGGTGGCCCAGTGCGTGCAGTACTTGAATGTGCTGGCATCACAGATGTTTTGACCAAGTCACTCGGATCAAATAATGCAATCAACATGGTTCATGCAACCGTTGATGCATTGAAGCAACTCGAGTCACCTGCAGCAATTGCTGCACGTCGTGGTCGTCCATTAGAAGATGTTGCACCTGCAGCAATTATCCGCGCTTCACAGATCACGGTAGGTGCCTAATGCCACGTTTAAAAGTTACTCAAATTCGTTCAAAAGTTGGCAATAAGCCAGAACAGCGCGACACATTGCGTTCGCTTGGACTCAAGCGCATCAATGATGTTGTTGTTCAAGAAGATCGTCCAGAGATTCGTGGCATGGTTTATGCAGTTCGCCACCTAATCAAGGTTGAGGAGGTTGAATAACGATGACACTCAAACTTCATCATTTGCGTCCAGCCCCTGGTGCTAAAAAAGCTAAGACTCGTAAGGGTCGCGGAGAAGCATCAAAGGGAAAGACAGCAGGTCGTGGTGGTAAGGGAACTCGTGCCCGTAACCAAGTTCGTGCAGGTTTCGAAGGTGGACAACTACCTCTCGTAATGCGCTTGCCTAAGTTGCGCGGATTCAAGAACCCAGCGCGCATTGAATATCAGGCAGTAAATGTCTCAACAATCAACGCACTCTTTCCAAAGGGTGGCGATGTAACTGTTGCAGATCTCATTGCAAAGGGTGCAGTTCGCGATAGCTTGCCTGTAAAGGTTCTTGGCAATGGCGATATTGCAGTCAAAGTAAATGTAACTGCGCACAAATTCTCCTCAACAGCAATCGACAAGATTTCTGCTGCTGGCGGATCTGCAAAGACACTGTAATAAGTATTCACTAGATATATTTCGATTAGAGAGAGGGAGAAGATAAATGCTAAATGCATTTGCTATGGCCTTTAGGACACCGGACCTTCGAAAGAAGATCTTCTTCACTCTTTCCATCATGGCTCTATTTCGATTTGGTTCTGTTGTACCAACACCAGGTGTCTCATACACAGCAGTAAATGCTTGCCTTAAGAACGTTCAAACTGGTGGACTCTTTGGTCTGATCAACTTGTTCAGCGGTGGAGCGCTTTTGCAGCTATCTGTATTCGCACTCGGAATCATGCCTTACATCACAAGCTCAATTATTATTCAGTTGCTTACTGTTGTTGTTCCACGTTTTGAAACCTTGAAAAAAGAGGGTCAATCAGGAACAGCAAAGCTAACTCAATACACACGTTACCTAACTATTGGTCTAGCAGTATTGCAATCAACTGGTTTGATCGCTGTTGCTCGCACACCAGGTCGTTTGATCTCAGGTTGTAACGAAGCAATTATTCCTGACACTTCATGGCAACGCATCGTCACAATGATCTTTGTAATGACTGCAGGAACATCTGTAATTATGTGGCTTGGTGAATTAATCACTGATCGCGGTGTCGGTAACGGTATGTCAATCCTTATCTTTACATCTATCGCAGCAGGTTTTCCTACCCAACTATGGTCAATTAGATTGCAAAAGGGCTTGTTTGCATTCCTATTCGTACTTGCAGTTGGAATTTTGATTGTCGCAGCCGTTGTTTTTGTTGAGCAAGCGCAACGTCGAATACCTGTGCAATATGCAAAACGAATGGTTGGTCGTCAGGCATATGGTGGAACAAGCACATATATTCCAATCAAGGTAAACCAAGCTGGCGTTATCCCAGTTATTTTCGCATCCTCCCTTCTCTATATCCCTTCTCTCATTGTGAACTTCACAAATAGCCAAGCGGGTTGGGCAGTATGGATTAGCCGAAACTTCGTCAACGGTGATCACCCAATTTATATTGCTACTTACGCGGCACTTATTATTTTCTTCACTTACTTCTATGTTGCAATCACATTCAACCCAGAAGAAGTTGCAGATAATATGAAGAAGTACGGTGGATTTATTCCTGGTATTCGCGCAGGTCGTCCAACCGCAGAATATTTACAATATGTTCTCTCACGCATCACTGCCCCAGGTTCTATTTATCTAGCACTTGTTGCAGTTATTCCAATCGGCGCGCTGATTCTCTTTGGAGCAACTCAGAACTTCCCATTTGGTGGAACAGCAATTTTGATCGTTGTCGGTGTAGGACTCGATACTGCTAAGCAGATTGAGTCACAATTGCAGCAACGTTCATATGAGGGATTCCTGAAGTAATGCGTTTACTCCTGGTAGGTCCACCAGGTGCAGGCAAGGGAACACAAGCACAATTCCTTGCAGCACATTATTCAATTCCACATATTTCAACAGGCGATATCTTCCGTGCAAATCTCAAAGCGGGTACAGATATTGGAAATCAAGCACGCGTATATATGGATCGTGGAGAATTAGTTCCTGACGATGTTACAAATGAGATGGTGCGCCTGCGTTTGGAAGAAAGCGATGCATCAAAGGGTTTCTTACTCGATGGATGGCCGCGCAATATCGCTCAAGCCCAATATTTCGACGGAATTTTAGCTGCAAAGAATATTTCCATGGATGCAGTTCTGGAAATGCAGATATCAGATGCGCAAATTATTGCTCGCCTTTCAAGTCGACGCACATGTCGCGATTGTGGAAAGCCATCACAAGGTGAAAAATGTGCAGCCTGTGGCGGAGAGCTCTACCAACGCGAAGATGACAAAGAAGAAGTTATCGCCAATCGACTAAAAGTTTATGCAGATCAAACAGCGCCAATTATCGCCTTTTACCGCAATAAAGGTCTTCTTCTTACAACTCCGGCCATAGGTAGCGTTGCAGATATAACTGTTCAAGCAATCGCACTTCTTAGTAAGTAAATTTCATGGCAATTCAAATCAAAACTTTAGAAGAACTCAAGATTATGCGCCGTGCGGGTTTACTGGTCGGTGAAACTTTAGAACTTCTCAAATCTTCCATCAAAGTTGGAATGCGCACCGATGCCCTTGATGCAATAGCAGCAGCGAATATAAAGCGCGGTGGTGGAATTTCAAATTTCAAGGGATATCACGGATACCCGGCAACAATTTGTATCTCAATCAATGATGAAATTGTTCACGGAATCCCAGGTGATCGAGTCATTGAAGATGGCGATGTTATTTCAATTGACTGTGGCGCAATTATTGATGGATGGCATGGAGATGCAGCATTTTCTGTTGGAGTCGGAAGTGTTGATCCTGCTGATCAAAAAATGATGGATGTTTGTGAAGAATCAATGTGGCGTGGAATTGCTGCAGGTAAGAGCGGCGCAAAGCTAACCGACATCGGTCACGCAATTGAAGAATATATAAACTCACAAGGTAAGTATGGAATCTTGCAAGAATACGGTGGCCACGGAATTGGTACAGAGATGCACCAAGAGCCACACGTTCTCAACTTTGGACGTCCAGGAAATGGTCCAGAAATTATTGCTGGCCTTGCACTAGCGATTGAGCCGATGATTACTCGAGGGAGTTCGAAGACTAAAGTCTTATCTGATGATTGGACAGTTGTTTCTCAAGATAAGTCGCGCGGGGCCCACTTTGAAAATTCATATGTAATTTGTCCCGACGGCAAGCCATTTGTGCTTACTGCACTCGATGGCGGAGCCGCTAAATTGAATTCATTTGGAATTGGCATCTCTGACCTTCTGTAATTCTTATTTGCAACCTAGGATGCCCATATGAGCAGCCAAGATCAGGTGGAGTTCACCCTCTGGCTTCGTGAGAAGCAGAGCGCATTTTTGCGCGCTGCTCGCGTGATCTGTTTCGATACTCAAAATGCTGAAGATGTATTGCAGGAGGCGCTAGCCGATGTTTATAAGCGCTGGAGCAAGATTCGCGAACATGAAAATCCTGATGCTTATTTGATGCGCGTTATGGTAAGTAAGCACGCTGACATGCGTCGTAAATGGTTACGCAAGCAACAGGAGAAAGAAACATCTTGGGAACTTGCTGAAAATATTCGAGATATTGCAGATCAAACAGATGATGTAACGCAACGATTATTGGTGCAGGCTGCACTTAAAACTTTGACTGCGGCCCAGCGCGCAGTACTTGTTCTCATTTACGAACATGGAATGGTTTTACGTGAAGTTGCAGAAGTACTTGAGATACCAATGGGCACTGCAGCATCACACCTTGCTCGCGGAAAGGCGGCAGTTGCTGCCTATATTGAATTAGTACCTGAGTTAGAGAAGTCAGCAAAGAAGGAGATTTCAGGATCTAAGCAAGAAACAAGAGTTCTGTTGGCAGAGGTGGTGGATAACAATGAGTGATGTAGATCCATTAATCCGCCGCGAAATGCAATGGATGGCACTTGGCGTCCTTGAAAATCGTGACCTCGCACCAATAATTATTGCAAAAGTTCGCCGCCAAAGAATTCGCCGTGCAATAGTTTCCGCAATAGCAGTCATAGTCATTGGCTTTGTGAGCATTGGACTTTTCGAAGGATTCAAATTGCTAACAAAGGATTCGGTTGCAATCGATAGAGTCAGCGGTTCACTAGGTGAAAATGCTGCAACTCAGCAAGTGATTCAAGGTCTGATTTCAGATTATCCAATTACATGGGAGCAAAGCGTTGGCGATGTTGGTGCAATCAGCGCTGCAGGTGGATTAGGTGACACTCTCGGTGGACTCACTGCAACTGGATTGAAAGTATCGTGGGAACGTTGCGAAAAGAGTCAATGTCCAGTTTCGTGGGTACTCAGCGTTACAAATCAAACTAACGATCTAATTTCTGCATCACCATCACTGAGTGTCTTCACTGGCCATTCACCATTAGTGAGTGATTCCAGGCCAACAACTGTGATTCCAGGTGGTACTGCGCTTTTGGTCTATTCATTCCCTGAATTCCAAGATTCCTTGGAAACTTCGCCTACGGCCACCTGGCAATGGAATTGGTACCTTTCACCACTTCGATAGGAGCCGCTCACGCTCATTTTGCCTCTGGGAATACACCCATTATTCGCATAAAATCGCCTCAAAGGTACGGTAATCAAGATACGGTAAATATTGTGTTGCCAGCGCTCGGCTGAGCATCGCCATATCTCTAAGGGGAGTGAAGTGAAAAAAACTATTATCGCGGGAGCAAGTGTTCTCGCATTACTCGCGGGACTCATTGTTGCGGTAGCGCCAGCTAATGCAGCAACGATTAGAGTTCCAAAGACTGCCATGCAGGCATGCGCAGTTTCAAATGGAATTTATTGTGTTGAGTCACTAACTCTCACAGATTCAAATGGAAAGAAAATTCCATTAATCTATGTACCTTCAGGTGCAGAAGTTCCAATGAAGAAGACTCCAGCAGATTTCTACGCACCTGTTGCCAAAATCGTCAATGGCAAAGTTGTAGATAATAACTGGTGGATGTCTCAGTACCAGCGCGATGTTCTAGTATCAGGAAAGATGGTTGTACAAAATCTTTCAACGCTACTTGGCACTGCAAAACACCCAGAGCAAGGTGCGAAATATGATCCCGCAACTAAAGTTTTTGATATAAATAAGGCAGTAGATTCATATTCATATCCTGTTGATTGCTGGGATCCAGCAACTAAGAAAGCCACCAATAAACCATTTAGCGATTGTTTCAAGGGCTCAAACGTATTTATGCTAGATAACGAAGTAAAGTTCATTTTCTTCCATGCAACAGCCGCAGAAGCTGCAGCACAGAATAAGAACTTTATGACTGGTACATATCTAGATTTGGCTGAAATTTCAGCACTACAACAGCGTCCAGTTATGGGAACAACTTATGATGCAGCTGCAAAGACTTTCGGCGCAACTGAAGGAATTATTATTCCTATCTGGGTTAGCCAGAATGCACTCGTCAATGGATGGGCTGTTGCTGGAACAGTTGCTGCAGTACCAGCGGCCGCAACAGATGCAGCCGCTGCAACTACCGCCGCTGCAACAGGAACAGATTCCATGACAGTAGAAGCAGCAGAAACAGCTGCTACAGCGCCACTTGCACCAGATCCTGCAACAGCAGTTGGTCAACCAACTGAAGCAGGTCGCGTTCTTCCAGGTCGCTGGACAAGTCCAGATTGGCAAGGTCTCAACCTTGGTTCTCTTGGATATGACGGACTTTATATCGAAGCGAAATCTGCTAACGAGTTCACAAATATCTTGATGATCGATGTATTACCAACACTTACTGGAGCTGACAAGAAAGTAAATCTTGCAGGTCAAGTTGGTAACAAGGCATATGCAACAAGTCTTGATTCAGATATCGTCATTTCTGCAAAGGTTCGTACAGGTGAAATGACACCTGGCGTAACTGTCGCAGTAGGTGTCGATGTTGTAGTCGATGGAAAAGATGAAGGTGAATACACCTCTATTACTATTACTGGTACACCAGTAACAGTTCCATTGGCAGCAAAGGCAGCAGACTGTAAGGGAGAGACTGGAGTTTCAAAGGCGAATGTTCGCCAATTCCAAGCAATCGTTCTTCCTTCAAATGATGACATGTCGGGCTTCGGCGTCGAAGGTACATCGGGTGATATGTATGTTGGTTCAAATGGTGTGTGCGAATTGAGCACACCAACGTGGAGCGAAGATACAAAGAGCTTCACATGGACCACTGCAGCACCACACTTTGCACCAGATGGTGTCACTGTCAACCGTGGTTTCTACAAGGCAATCATCCCAACAGGTGATGCTGCAATCTTGTGGGGAATGACAAATCCAAATGATGCAGCAACAGCACTTAATGTCTCTGTTACAACAGAGGCTGGCGGAAGCACTGCAGCAATTAGCAAGATTTCGGTGAAGAACGGAAAGATCATCATCGACGTCTCTGGATTCCAATTCTCACGACCTAAGTTGAAGATTGGTATCAAGCCTGGCTACAAGCCATCAAAGGCAACTGCTCCTAAGTCAACTATCACTTGCGTACAAGGTAAGTCGACTAAGAAGATCACTGCAGTAAAGCCTGTATGTCCTAGCGGATATAAGAAGAAGTAAGGGCATCACTTCACTCCCTCCTTGGGTGAGAAACTAGGGAAATAATCGTTCCCGGTTAGTAAGAAATTACTAGCCGGGAACGATTTCTCTAATGAATCAAAAGAGAAATAGGAGCCATGAAATCTAAATCTGTAGCAGCAATTGCGATTGCCTTCTTTATCGGAGTGGGTTCTGTAACTTCAGTGAACGCAGCTACGATTTCAGTCGGCGACCCTGGACGTTCGTGGGCTATTCCAAATGATGCTGACCGCGGGATGCATGTACAGCAATTTATAGACTCACCACCGTCAGAGGAAGTCTCTTATCTTCTTGATCCAGATCTTGAAATGAATCGATTTATTGATCCAACATGTAAAAGCGCAGAAGATCCTCGATGCGCTGGAACGCTTCGATATTCTGCGATTTTGCCTTCTTGTGGACCGATTAGCAACGTTTTCTGTATTGAAGAATTCGGAGTAATTTCTGAATTAGGAGAGAGAAATAAAGCCCAATTCAATAGGTATTTTCCAAATCAGGCATTGAACAAATTTGAAGCAAATGAAAGTTTAAAACTTCCTTACGGAGGCACAGGCAGTATTTTCGAAATACCAAATTCTGCTGGTGAAAGTGCAGGTTTATATTATGTATCTGTTCTCACGCAAGGAGAAGTAAATAAAGGAACTGGTGCGACGCTTTTAAACTTAGCAATTCAGATACATCCCGTGAAGCTTGAAACCGGAGTCAATTCAATTCAGGAAATTGATTCAGGCTACGCCCCAGAGACTAACGGCGGTAGTGGACATACCATCGGTCAATGGCGAAAAGCGGGATTCGGTTTTTCAGGCACAAGCTTTTGCGTAGCAGGTAGCGCACTAGAAAAACTCTGCGCTCAGAGATATTCATTTCCAGCTGACAAAAAATTCTTTTTGAAATTAAAGATGCAGAATAAGCCTTTAGGGTGGATGCACGGTCGAATTTATAAGCCAGAAGTTGAGATTACTGAAGCAAGTGGCTCCTATAATTTTTCCATCTCAGCTTTTCCGGTTGCAGTCCCAGCCGTTTATAAAATGTATCGATACCCTGAGATGCCTCAAGCCCTCAAAGATGAATATGATTTCAAAACGGGTCAATATAAACCTTTAGCAATATATTTCAGTCAACAGAGCGCTGATGCTCCGCAAGGATGTGGTCGTTCTGCATGCACTGATGATCCGATGACTCGCAATGTCATAATAGGTCCAAGCCCATCAAGTAAATATGGAATGGAGCAATTGAAGTTCTGGTTACCATTTGTTGAGGACAAAGCGACAGCGTTATTAGGAACTTGGTCTTTGCGCACCCTTGAAAGTAACGAGGCAAGTGGAGCTCAAAGCTGTTTCACCAATGGAAGTAACGGTGTAACTGGAATTGTTACTACAAATGCAACTCAATATTCAGCTGGTCCTCCTAAGCTCAATGAGAGCGAAGGCACCCTCGAGTATTCTGTTGCAGCGCCACACTTCACAACGCAAGGAACCGAATTCCTAGGAACATATGACTTGATAATGAGGTCTGACGTTGCCCGATGCATATATGGATTTACAGCAGCTCCAATTAGGGCAACCCTTTCGGTTGTAAATGATGAGGGTAACCAAAAAGTTGCAACTGAAATCCTTGGTGAAAAAAATGGCTGGCTATATTTATCAGCTGGAGGTTTTACTTATTCATCACCAACCATCAAGGTAAAACTTGAGCAAGATGCTCCTGCGCCGACTCCAACACCAACACCAACACCAGCAGCTGAAGTAAAAGTAGCTACTAAGAAGATTACAATTACCTGTATCAAGGGAAAGACCACAAAGAAGGTCACTGCGGTAAAGCCGAAGTGTCCAACTGGCTATAAGAAAAAGGGATAGCAATGAAATATCTACGCAATAGATTTGTTCAAAGCTTTATTGCCATCTTTGTTTTCTATATTGCAATAATCGTTCTTATTTCTCAAAATCCGAGTGGAGATGCATACGCTATTGATGATGCGTTGATTGAGAAGAGTTCTGAGGATCGCCTAGAAGTTCTTATGCAAATCACTGGTGTAGATCCACTCAAAGGAACTGCAGAGGCTCGCGTTCTCCCGTGGCCAAATTCTGAAGCGGTAGGTTATAGGTTCAAGAGTGGTTGGTTACCAAAGAAAGATGTGTTACTTCATGTTGACTCTGTCATTGGTGCGAGTAATGGAGCAAGTAATCTCTATGAATTCAAGAGAGATGTTCCAGTAGGTGGCTTTGATTTACAGATTGATCAGCAACCAGGGGAGTCAAACCGTTCGCAAGTGGCGTGGTATCCACTCGATCTTTATGCTTTTGAAATTCCGGTCAGTGCTTCATATACCGATGACAATGGAGATATTCAAGATCTTGCAATCTTGCCTCTTGATTACACAAAGAATATTGATACTTTCGATATTCGAATGGCCCATGGCTATTGGAGTGATCCAGATAAGTTAGTAACTCTCAATGATAAAGATTCAATTGATAATGCAATTGATGAGTTCAATCAGGGCTTATCTTCTTCAGTATTTACAGCAGAACGCTCAAACTCAACAAAATTACTTGTTGTAATTATTTTGCTTCTCATGATTACAGCGCTAACTTCAGTTTCGATCATGGCTTACATGGTTGCTAACGGAAGACGTCCGCCAACGCTTTCATCACTTATTTGGTCTGCAGCATTGACCTATTCTTTGATTTCACTTCGCGGACTTATGCCAGGTGCACCGCCAATTGGAATTTTCATCGACAAAGTTGTCTATTTCCCATCATTGGTTGTGACTTTGACATGTTCACTCTGGATCTTGGTTATCTGGACCAAACGCGACGATTTCGAGAGCTAAGAGCCCTACTTCTCGCGTGAATTCCTGTGGCCCTGCTCACGAATTACATCCATGTAACTCAATGAGGCCGATTTCCCTATTTTGAGCGCGCGCTTTAGACTAACCCCTCGCGCCATTTCTAATTTTGTGGGGAATATCCACATGGGATTTGAACTGGTCATTTCATGCGCAACAGAGAAGTAGGTAAAGCTTGGCGAGTAAAGATGGTGCTATCGAAATCGAAGGCACCGTAGCTGAAGCGCTACCGAATGCAATGTTTCGTGTGGAATTAACTAATGGTCACAGAATTCTTGCGCACATTAGCGGCAAGATGCGAAAGAACTACATTCGCATCCTTCCTGCTGATCGTGTGATTGTTGAACTAAGTCCATATGACCTCACCCGAGGTCGAATTATTTATCGTTACAAGTAAAACTGTAACTTTTAGTGAAATAGGAGTTCGTCAATGAAGGTCAATCCAAGCGTGAAGAAGATTTGCGATAAGTGCAAAGTTATTCGCCGCAAGGGTCGAGTCATGGTCATTTGCGAAAACTTACGTCACAAGCAACGTCAAGGATAAGTAGTAACTAACTCGCATTACGACTTCTAATTTATTAGAAGACCTTTGGTCCGGTAGGCCAGAGAACAGTAATGCGGAGGACCTCCGGATACAGATAGGTAGATAAATGGCACGTCTCGTCGGTGTTGATCTTCCACGTGAAAAACGCGTTGAAGTCGCACTCACTTACATATTCGGAATGGGTCTTACCCGTTCCCAAAAAACACTAGCCGCAACTGGCATCAGCCCAGATGTTCGCGTAAAAGATTTGCAGGAGCCAGAGCTTGCAAAACTTCGTGAATATATCGAAGCTAACTTCAAGATTGAAGGCGATCTTCGCCGTGAAATCTCCGGTGACATCCGTCGCAAAGTTGAAATTCAAAGCTACCAAGGTATTCGTCACCGTAAGGGACTACCTGTTCGTGGTCAGCGCACACATACAAATGC
>Ga0209550_10005429_pt1 | contig 11949 bp, 6 predicted proteins | sample LauGreSuBDMM15SN_2_FD_187567 | JGI IMG/M metagenome (GOLD analysis project Ga0209550, IMG submission 187567) | Freshwater lake microbial communities from Lake Michigan, USA - Su13.BD.MM15.SN (SPAdes) (version 5) | ecosystem: Environmental > Aquatic > Freshwater > Lake | place: Lake Michigan, USA... | reverse complement strand
AGTCAATTTCATCGTCGGATAGAGCGAGACCTAGGGCGCTATTCGCTTGGGCAAGTGCTTCTCGGCCCGAAGCAGTCAAGGGGACAGTACGTATTTCTTTGCCGGGCAAGGACTCAAACAACGCCGTTGGATCAAAGCGCTGATCGACCACGGTCTCTGTCATCCGATCATGTAAACAGTCGGCGGCACGGGCGAGCATGTCAGCGTCAAAGCTTTTAGTCTTGAGCCAACCTCGTTCGGGGCTCAACGTGTACCGAACACCCCGTTCGATACGACGAACATTATTGAGCCCGCAGTTGTGCGCGATATCGGTGGCTTTACTGGCCCACGAAGAAACCGTTCCCAAGCGCGGGATCACGGTCAACGCAAGCGCCCCTGCGGCGCCGGTCGTGACCGAAGCCTGTCCGTAGTCCAATAATTGGGTAAGTTTTTCGCGCTCGTCTTTGGGCAGTGCACGGTCACACCAGACGTAATGCTCAAATCGGGCGGTAATCTCTGCAATGGGCAAGCCTAGTTCTTTCAACTTTGACAGCAGTCGTTCATGCCTAAAGGGGGATAAAACAGACGAGCCAGGGATTTGCAGAATGTCAGACACAGTGAAAGCCGATGATTTAGGTAGGGGAAAACACGCATTTTAGCGCTCTAACTGAAATTTTAGGGCTGAGACTAAGACCATCCTTGCTATGATGGCTTCCGCATTCTTTTTTACCTTGGAGACAAAAAATGTCCATCTCGAGACGCACCTTGTTGACTGGCGCTGGTGCCGGTGTCATCACCCTCGCCGCCCCGCTAAATAGCGTCTGGGCGCAATCCAAAGCAGAGTTTTCGTACAAATACGCGAACAACCTGCCCCTGACGCATCCGATGAACATTCGTGCCAAAGAAATGGCTGACGCCGTTCAAAAAGAGACCCAAGGGCGCGTTGAGATACGAATCTTCCCAAGCAGCCAGCTTGGTTCGGACACCGACATGCTGAGCCAGGTACGCAACGGCGGTGTGGAATTCTTCACGCTGTCAGGTCTGATCCTGGCAACGTTAGTCCCTGCTGCGTCCATTACGGGCATTGGCTTTGCCTTTAGCGATTACAACGCCGTATGGAAAGCGCTCGACGGAGACCTAGGCGCACACGTGCGCAGAGAGATCGGTAAAGCTAACCTTGTTGCGATGGACAAAATCTGGGATAACGGTTTCCGTCAAATTACGTCCTCGACCAAGCCGATTCAAACCGCAGACGATTTGAAGGGCTTCAAAATTCGCGTTCCAGTGTCGCCACTTTGGACCTCCATGTTCAAAGCTTTCGACTCGGCACCTGCCTCGATCAACTTTAACGAGGTGTACAGCGCGCTCCAGACAAAGATTGTCGATGGTCAGGAAAATCCACTCGCAATCATTGACACGGCAAAGCTCAACGAAGTGCAGAAATTCTGCTCGATCACCAATCACATGTGGGATGGTTTCTGGTTCCTCGCAAACCGTCGTGCCTGGGAGCGTCTGCCAGAGAAACTTCGTGAAGTCGTTGCCGGTCATATCAATGCCGCAGGCATGAAAGAACGCGCTGACGTTGCCGCAATGAACGCAGGTCTACAGAAGGGTCTGACCGAAAAAGGCATGATCTTTAATCAGACAAAGGCCGACTCCTTCCGCGATCGTCTGCGTGCAGGTGGTTTCTACTCAGAATGGAAAGGCAAACTTGGAAATGAGGCATGGGAGTTGCTCGAAAAATCGAGCGGCAAACTGTCTTAAAGCACAGCCGTTAAACGGACGAGCTCTGCTACTCCGTTTGTCACGACTCCGGGCGACTGTCATTGCACAGCGCCCGGTTTTTTATATGACCTAAACGGGAACCGCCATGTCGACCGAGATCACCACTCCTCCTCTGCCCATCGTCTCTCGCCTGCTCAAGCCAATCGAATTTGCAAGCGCATTGCTTTTGGTCGTCATTGTGGTGATGTTGCTGGTAGGAGTCGTTGCGCGCTACGTCTTTTCTATCCCAATCGTTTGGATCGATGAAGTCGTTTCGCTTTCTTTCTTATGGCTCGCAATGTTGGGAACCGCGATAGCGATGCACCGCAACGAGCACTTACGGCTCACCTTGTTTTTAGAAATGATGCCCGAGCGCATCCGGGGTTTTGTGCATGCGCTCGCGTTGGTTGCGATTGCGGCCTTTCTGATCGCCCTGATCCACCCAGCGATCACCTACGCAGAAGACGAATGGTTTGTAAAAACCCCTGCTCTTAATCTTCCCAACACTTACCGGGTCTCTGCGCTCGCCTTTGGCATTTTGACGATGCTGGGAGTACTAGCTGTCTACGCAAGCCACACGGTAAGCAGGGCAAACCTGCTGGGCGCGAGCGTGGTTGTGGCCACTTTTGCCGCCGTTTGCTGGTTCGGATCAGACTTTTTGACGAGTCTTGGCCTCTACAACATTATGATTTTTTTGGTTGTGCTGGTCGCGCTATGCCTCGTTGCAGGTGTGCCGATCGCTTTTTGCTTTGGGTTGGGTGCGCTAAGCTATCTTGGCTTCACAACGACCGTGCCTCTGATGGTGATCATCGGACGAATGGATGAGGGGATGTCGAGCCTAATTCTCGTGTCGGTACCCATCTTCGTCTTGCTCGGTTGTGTGCTGGATGCCACGGGGATGGGAAAGGCTATTGTTGATTTTCTCGCTTCGTTGCTTGGCCATATCAAGGCCGGCATGTCCTACGTGCTACTTGGATCGCTGTTTATTGTTTCTGGCATATCAGGCTCAAAAGTGTCTGATATGGCGACGATTGCCCCCGCACTATTTCCTGAGATGAAACGTCGCGGTCATAAGCCCAAGGAGATGATTGCGCTACTTGCGACAGGTGCCGCCATGGCGGACACCGTACCTCCGAGCATCGTTTTAATTGTGCTGGGATCTGTAGCGGGCGTATCCATTGCGGGCTTATTTCAAAGCGGCGTTGTCATCGCAGCGGTATTGCTGGTGGCGTTAGCCTTGCTGGCACGCTGGAAAGCTCGCCACGAGATGATGGATAACGTACGTCGTGCAAGCTGGTCTGTGATCGGCCGGGCGCTGATGATCGCCGGACCCGCACTGGTACTTCCGTTTCTGATTCGAAGCGCGGTCGGCGGAGGTGTCGCGACAGCGACGGAGGTCTCAACGATTGCTGTGCTATACGCCATGATCATCGGCCAAGTTCTTTATGGCGGTATCGGTTGGCGCAAGGTCTACGCCATGTTGGTTGAAACCGCAGCATTGAGCGGTGCCATTCTCTTAATCCTTGGCACCGCTTCCGCGATGGCCTGGGCCATCACACAGAGTGGTGCTGTGCAAAGTCTGTCCACATTCCTGACGACCTTACCAGGAGGCATTTTCGGCTTCATGGTCATCACGATTCTCGTCTTCCTTATTCTGGGCTGTTTACTCGAGGGCCTGCCAGCCATCTTAATTTTGGCACCCATCATGTTCCCCATTGCGAAGAAACTTGGTATCCATGACATCCACTACGCAATGGTAGTGGTCACAGCGATGAATATTGGGCTGATGATGCCACCCATTGGTGTCGGCTTTTATGTGGCTTGTCGGATTGGAAATACCTCACCCGATGACGTGATGGGTGCGATATGGCCTTACATTGCCGCACTCATTGTTGGGCTGATTGCCATTGCTGCAGTGCCTTGGTTCTCGACCGTGGCGCTTTAGATCAATCGGTCTAAAGACACCACGGCCCTGTCGGCAAGGGGCTAACGCTTGCGCACAGGGGGTAAATCAGTGCAATGGCCGTGAGCGGCCTCTGCAGCCAGTCCGACCGACTCACCAAGGGTTGGATGAGGATGAATCGTCTTGCCGATGTCTACGGAGTCCGCACCCATCTCAATGGCAAGTGCCACTTCACTAATGAGATCGCCGGCATGTGTACCCACAATACCGCCACCCAAAATCTTGTGTGATGTCGCATCAAACAATAGTTTGGTGAATCCTTCATCGCGACCATTCGCAATCGCGCGACCGGAAGCCGCCCAAGGGAACAAACCTTTCGTAATCGCAACACCTTGTTGCGCGGCCTGCTCTTCAGTCAAGCCGACCCACGCCACTTCAGGATCTGTGTAGGCAACAGAGGGAATCACACGCGCATCAAAGAAGCTCTTTTGACCCGTAGCCACTTCGGCAGCAACATGCCCTTCGTGCACAGCCTTATGGGCGAGCATGGGTTGGCCGACAATGTCTCCGATGGCGAAGATGTGCGCAACGTTTGTGCGCATCTGATGATCGACATCAATAAAACCACGGTCCGTGATGACCACTCCGGCCTTTTCCGCCGCGAGTTTTTTTCCGTTGGGTGTACGTCCGACCGCTTGGAGCACGAGATCGTAACGTTGCGGCTCAGCGGGGGCATTCGCGCCTTCAAACTTAACGTAAACACCATCCTTCTTGGCCTCAGCTGAGACCGTACGCGTCCCTAACATGATGTGGTCAAATCTTGGGGCATTAAACTTTTGCCATACTTTGACTAAGTCACGATCCGCGCCCAGCATCAAGCCATCTTGCATCTCCACAACATCAAGACGCGCGCCGAGTGCAGAGTAAACCGTCCCCATCTCTAAGCCGATGATGCCACCACCAATAATCAGCATGCGCTTAGGAATGCTGCGCAACAAGAGAGCGCCAGTCGAATCGACGATGCGATCATCTTCAGGCAAAAATGGCAGCTTCACAGACTGGCTGCCCGCTGCAATGATGGCTTGAGAAAACTTCACGACGATTGCCCCAGCGTCCGAGGCAATCGTAAGGTGATGGGGGCTCAGGAAAGTGCCACTGCCCTGCAAGACCGTCACTTTGCGCGCACGTGCCATCCCAGCCAAGCCGCCGGTAAGCTTCCCGATCACGCCATCCTTAAAGGCGCGAAGCTTATCGAGATCGATCGTTGGTGCACCGAAACTAATTCCATGGGCAGCCAGCGATTGCGCTTCCTCAAGGACTGCCGCTGTGTGCAGCAGCGCTTTAGACGGAATACATCCGACATTCAAACACACGCCACCGAGCGTCGAATACCGCTCGACCAAAATCACTTTTAGCCCGAGGTCTGCAGCACGGAAGGCAGCCGAATAGCCACCAGGCCCAGCACCCAAGACAACCAAATCACACTCATGATCGACCATACCTGAGAACGTGCTCGCCGTGCTCGGGGTTGCCGTAGCTGTCGCCGCAGGTGACGACGCTGGTGCAACGACTGCTGCGACAGGCACAGGCGCCGCTGCAGGTGTTGGTGTCGGCGCTAGTGCAGGCGCTTGGGTCGTGTTTGCGACGGCAGCAATCTGAGCAATGACGCTCCCTTGCTTGACCTTGTCTCCCACTTTAACCGAGAGATGTGTGATGACACCAGCATGAGACGATGGGATTTCCATTGAGGCTTTATCTGACTCAACCGTAATCAAACCTTGATCGATGCGAACCGTATCACCAACTTTAGCTAGCAGCTCGATAACTTCGACGGTATCAAAATCACCGATATCCGGCACCGCGATATTGATTGAATCGCTCATCGTGGTTCCTTAAAGTGCGATACGACGGAAATCCGCCAACAGGCTGCACAGGTAGGCGTTGAAGCGTGCAGCGGCCGCGCCATCGATCACGCGATGGTCATACGACAAGGATAATGGCAATGTCAATTGAGGTTCGAACTGCTTGCCATCCCATACAGGCTTCATAAAAGACCGTGAAACACCAAGAATCGCGAGCTCTGGCGCATTGATGATTGGCGTGAAGTGTGTGCCGCCGATCCCACCGAGCGATGAAATAGAGAAACACCCACCTTGCATTTCAGCGGGGGAGAGTTTGCCGTCTCGCGCCTTCTTTGCGAGTTCACTACTTTCTTGCGCGAGCGCAAGGATCCCCTTCTTATCGGCATCACGAATCACGGGTACCACTAAACCATTCGGTGTGTCCGCGGCGAAGCCGATATGAAAGTACTGCTTGAGTATGAGTTGGTCACCGTCGATCGAGGCATTAAATTCTGGAAACTTCTTGAGTCCCGCCACGACAGCCTTGATCAGAAACGCCAGCATCGTGACTTTGATGCCCGACTTTTCGTTCTCTTTGTTGAGCGTTAAGCGCAACGTTTCAAGATCCGTGATGTTTGTTTCGTCATTATTCGTAACATGAGGAATCATGACCCAGTTGCGATGCAGGTTTGCGCCAGAGATCTTTTTGATGCGCGATAGTGGTTTAGGCGTAATTGCCCCAAACTTTGTGAAATCCACCTTCGGCCAGGGCAATAAGTCTAAGCCACCGCCAAGCGTCATGTTTGAACCCGTCGCCGTACCCTTACCCGCCAAGGCAGCTTTGATAAATCCTTGTACGTCTTCTTGTGTGATCCGACTCTTTGGTCCACTGCCGGTCACGGTAGACAAATCTACACCAAGCTCACGGGCAAACTTCCGCACGGAGGGCGAGGCATGGGGCAATCCCGCGGTCGAGACTGGCATCTCAAGCTTTTCAGCCGCTACGGCTGGGGTCGAGGGCACAGACACCATTGCAGCTGCGGCGAGAGTTGGTGCTTGAACGGATGGCGGTGTGGTGGGTGCTGCGCTCGGCACAGCCGAGGGTGCAGGGGCAGCAGCGACTATCGCGGGCGCAGGGGCTGCGCTGCCCGCAGTAACCTCTACGTGTACGACCACGCTGCCTTGTTTAACTTTATCACCCACTTTCACATCGATCGAGCGGACGACACCACCGTGAGACGAAGGAATCTCCATCGAGGCTTTGTCAGACTCGACGGTAATTAAGCTTTGCTCAGCTTTAACGACGTCACCCACTTTAACGAGAACCTCAATGACTTCGACCGTGTCAAAGTCTCCGATATCGGGCACCTGAATGGCTGTTGTGTTGCTCATATTGAGTCTCTCTATCAAGCGTATTGTGGATTGGCTTTGTTGGGATCGATGCCATACTTTTTAATCGCTGCGGCCACCTGCGCGACCGGTACTTTTCCTTCGTCAGCAAGAGCACGCAAAGTTGCTAAAACAACAAAGTGGCGATTCACCTCAAAGTGCTCACGCAGGCGATACCGGAAGTCAGACCTTCCAAACCCGTCTGTTCCAAGCACCCGATAGTGACGCCCACTCGGGACAAAAGGTCGAATCTGGTCAGCAAACATCTTCATGTAGTCGGTCGAGGCAATAATGGGACCGTCGGTCTTATCTAAAACGCTGGTCACATAGGGCACTTGCGACTTGCCGGTTGGATGCAACATGTTGTAGCGCTCACAATCCAAGCCTTCACGACGCAACTCCGTGAAACTCGTCACACTCCAGATATCAGACGACACGTTCCAATCTTGCTCCAGAAGCTCGGCGGCTGCCATCACTTCTCGCAAAATTGTGCCCGAGCCCAGCAATTGAGCACGCAGCTTGCTCTTACCACCCTTCTTCAACCGGTACATTCCGCGAATGATGCCGTCCTCATCGCCTTTTGTCAGTCCGGGCTGCGGATAGTTTTCATTCATCACAGTCAGGTAATAAAAAACGTTTTCCTGATCTTCCACCATCCGCTTCAGACCATGCTGAATAATCACGGCCAACTCATGCGCGAAGGTTGGGTCGTATGATACACAATTCGGAATCGTAGACGAGAAAATATGACTATGCCCGTCTTCGTGCTGCAAGCCCTCACCATTCAATGTCGTTCGACCTGCAGTGCCTCCCAACAGGAATCCTCTGGCCTGCATGTCGCCCGCAGCCCAAGCCAAGTCGCCAACACGTTGAAACCCAAACATCGAGTAGTAAATGTAGAACGGCACCATGATGCGGTTATTCGTCGAATACGAAGTGGCAGCTGCGATCCAAGAACTAAAGGCACCCGCCTCATTAATTCCCTCTTGTAATAGTTGACCATCAGCCGCTTCGCGGTAATACATCACCTGATCCTTATCGACCGGAATGTATTTCTGACCTTCTGGCGCATAAATACCGATCTGCCGGAACAATCCTTCCATACCAAAGGTGCGAGACTCATCAGCGAGAATCGGCACGACGCGCGGACCAATGTCCTTGTCACGCAGAACCTGATTCAGAATACGCACAAACGCCTGCGTCGTAGAAATTTCCCTGCCTTCAGCGGTTGGCTCTAAAACGGGTTTAAAGACCTCAAGCACAGGCGCCTTAAGTTTTTCGTCCGCTTTCACGCGACGTTTGGGCAGGTAGCCACCCAGCGCCTTACGTCGCTCATGCAAGTACAACATTTCAGGCGAATCTTCTGCCGGCTTGTAGTACGGGACTTCCTCAAGCTTCGCGTCTGGAATCGGTATGTTGTAGCGATTACGAAACTCGCGGATAGTCTCGGTATCAAGCTTCTTCTGTTGGTGCGATGGATTCTTCGCCTGCACCAAATGCCCAACCCCATAGCCCTTGATCGTCTTGGCAAGAATGACAGTCGGTTGGCCGGTATGTTTCGTCGCCGCAGAGAAGGCTGCATACACTTTGTGAGGATCGTGGCCGCCACGGTTTAAGCGCCAGACATCGTCGTCACTCATACGAGAAACCATCTCGAGTAGTTTTGGATGTTTGCCAAAGAAATGATCACGTACGAATTTTCCGTCATTCGCTTTATAGGCCTGATATTCGCCGTCTACGGTGTCATCCATAATTTTTCGCAGGATGCCTTCCTTGTCACTCGCGAGCAGCGGATCCCAATACCCACCCCAAATCATCTTGATGACATTCCAGCCGCTACCGCGGAAGTCGCCCTCGAGCTCTTGGATAATCTTGCCGTTACCGCGCACAGGGCCATCTAGTCGCTGCAGGTTGCAGTTGATGACAAAGACCAAGTTGTCGAGTTTTTCACGTGCGGCTAAGCTGATCGCGCCGAGTGATTCCGGCTCGTCCATTTCACCATCACCGCAGAACACCCACACCTTGCGTTGACTCGTATCGGCGATCCCGCGCGCATGCAAATACTTTAAAAACCTAGCTTGATAAATAGCCATCAACGGGCCAAGGCCCATCGACACGGTTGGAAACTGCCAGAACTCTGGCATTAACTTTGGATGCGGATACGAGGACAAGCCCTTGCCACCCACCTCCTGGCGGAAATTGTTTAGCTGATCCTCGGTCAGACGTCCTTCAAGATAGGCTCTTCCGTAAACGCCTGGAGAGGAGTGCCCTTGAAAGTACACAAGGTCGCCGCCGCGCTCAGGCGTGTCAGCATGCCAAAAGTGGTTTTGTCCGCAGCCGATCATCGTCGCGAGCGAAGCAAACGAAGCGATATGTCCGCCCAAGTCTCCGCCATCGGGCGGATTATGTTTGTTGGCTCGCACAACCATGGCCATCGCATTCCAACGGATGTAGTGACGTATGCGCGACTCGAGTTCTAGGTTGCCTGGGTGTGGAGGTTCCAAACCCGCAGGAATCGTATTGAGGTAAGCCGTATTGGGCGAAAAGGGAATGTGCGCACCAGAGCGGCGTGCCAGATCGGTGAGTCGCTCTAATAGATAGTGGGCACGGTCTGGCCCCTCTCGATCAAGAACCGCTTCTAGGGCATCGAGCCACTCTTGGGTCTCAAGCGAATCGACATCGTTCGCGGCTTGCATTTGGGCAGCTTGTGGTGCCATAGCGATCTCCGGATCAGGTAGGCTTGCTTTGTTAAGCCTACTTTGTTTTGAGTATTTTTGGCATTCTAGGTAGAAGTTTGCGCTTGAGCAACAAAAATTTCATTAAGCGGTATGTATTTTCGTATTATGAAATTTAAGGAATATTTTGTCGCGCTACTACGACTAAAATACGACCCTAATATGGATAACCCGCATGTCCAACCTTCCTAAGTCGGTAGTCTCCATTCCCTTCCAGGACCAGGCGCGCATGAACCGTAGACGCTGGTATTGGCTTACACCCATGCTGGTGTTGGTGTTGTACGCCTGCGTCATGAGTGCCTTCTTTTGGTTGCAGCGCTTACATGACGGCAGCGTCATGTTTATCAGCATTGACCAAGAAATGCGTCAGCAACGTCTTATCTGGGTGGTCATTGGATTATCGGTCGTGATCGTTATCGCCTTGCTGATGCTCTGGCGCTACACGCACTACCGCTCCAAGGCCGAGGCTGCGCTCATCACAGAGACCGGCTTTCGCCGAGCCATGGAGAACTCCATGTCGACCGGTATGCGCGTGCTCGATCTCGAGGGGCGGATCGCTTATGTCAACCCAGCCTTCTGCAGAATGATCGGTTGGAACGAGGCGGATCTCATTGGGCGACTCCCTCCCTTCCCCTATTGGGTTCCAGGACAACACGACAGTCAACAACAAGTACTCGACAGTGTGCTGTCGGGAAAAGCGGCCAGCACGGGGGTCGAAATCGAAGCACAACGTCGCGACGGCTCACGATTTAGTGCACGCATGTATGTATCACCTTTGTTAGATCCACGCGGGACACAGATCGGTTGGATGACCTCGATGACCGATATCACCGAACCTAAACGCATCCGCGAAGCACTGACGGCGGCACACGAGCGATTCATGACGGTGCTGGAAGGTCTCGATGACGCGATTTCGGTTACTGCAGACACCAACGACGGTGTCGAATTGCTCTTTGCCAACCGAACCTATCGACGCTTGTTCGGCTCGCAAACACAAGGTCACGAAGAAATGCTGGCTGGGCGACGAGGTCGCTACACCGATGAGTCAGTAGAGGTGTTTTCGGATTCGGTACAGAAATGGTTTGAGGTGCAGCACCGCATGTTGGCCTGGACGGATGGCAGGCGTGTGCGCCTTCAAGTCGCTCGAGACATCACGGAGCGCCGCAAGCACGAAGAGGCCTCGCGCGTTCAGCAAGAAAAGATTCAAATCACCAGCCGCCTGACAACAATGGGAGAGATGGCTTCCTCGTTGGCACATGAATTGAATCAGCCACTTACTGCGATTGCCAACTACAGCATGGGTGCCGTAGCGATGATGAAAGCCGGTCACACAGATATGGAGACCTTGCTTCCCGCCTTAGAAAAAGCAGCTGCGCAAGCACAGCGTGCAGGAAAAATCATTAGTCGTATCCGTGATTTCGTCAAACGAAGTGAGCCTCGGCGCCAGAACGTTCCGATTCAAACGATCGTGGATAACGCGGTGAGCTTGGCCGAGATACACGCCAGGAAACGACAGCTTGAGATTGTGCGTAACATCCCAGAAAGCCTGCCTGACGTGTACGCTGATCCTATTTTGATTGAGCAAGTGCTTCTTAATTTGCTTAAAAATGGCCTGGAATCCATGGACCAGTCCACGCTCAACACGCTAGAGCTCGATGTCACCTTAGATGACAATCAGATTGAAGTGGCCGTGAAGGACCGGGGCCACGGTCTCACCGAACCGGAGCGTCTCTTTGAGCCGTTTTTTAGTACCAAGTCTGAAGGTCTCGGTATGGGATTGAATATTTGCCGCACGATCATAGAATCACATCACGGACGCCTCTGGGCGAGCAGTAATCCGGATGGTGGAACGATTTTTCGCTTTACACTACCGTGCGCCTCTAACCTAGAGGCAACGCACAGCAATCAGTCCGAGGAGTTACCCGCATGAATACGCCAAACGTCGCAAGCACTGTCTTTATCGTTGACGATGACGAGGCGGTACGAGATTCACTCCGTTGGTTGCTTGAAGCAAACGGATATCACGTTAACGCTTTCGCGAGTGCGGAGAGTTTTTTAGCCGCATTTGATGACAAGACCGCTGGCGTGTTGATTGTTGATGTGCGGATGCCTGGAATGAGTGGCCTAGAGCTTCAAGAACAACTCATCGCACGCAAATCGTCGATGCCTATCGTATTCATTACGGGCCATGGCGATGTTCCCATGGCGGTTTCGACGATCAAGAAAGGCGCGATCGATTTTCTCGAGAAGCCCTTCGATGAAACCGACTTGCGCGAAATTGTCGCCCGTATGTTTGAGCAAGCCAATCAGCGCTTAACCCAAGCCCGCGCTCAGCGCG
>Ga0209550_10005428_pt1 | contig 11950 bp, 9 predicted proteins | sample LauGreSuBDMM15SN_2_FD_187567 | JGI IMG/M metagenome (GOLD analysis project Ga0209550, IMG submission 187567) | Freshwater lake microbial communities from Lake Michigan, USA - Su13.BD.MM15.SN (SPAdes) (version 5) | ecosystem: Environmental > Aquatic > Freshwater > Lake | place: Lake Michigan, USA... | reverse complement strand
AGATGATCCTCCCCGGCCCCGCCCCCAACGCCCGCTCGGCCAGAATGTAATCCGCCCCGGCCAACGTCAGCGTCTGGGTGCGGATCAGGCGGGCGTAGGCGGGAATCGACACCAGCACGATCACAAGGATCAGCGTCATGGTGCCCGGGCCGAGGACCGTAATTACCGCCAATGCAAAGAAGATCATCGGCAGCGACGACAGGCTATCGAACACCAGAACCAAGCCGCTATCAAGCCACCGCGGCCCGTAACCTGCGATCAACCCCAGAACCAGCCCGATTGCACCTGCGATCCCGACCGAGGTTATCGCGATGCCTAGTGCCAGCCGCGCCCCCCAGATGATGCGCGACAGAAGGTCCCGGCCCAGATGGTCGGTCCCCGCCCAATGCGCGGCCGAGGGTGGCAGGAACTTTGCCTTCACATTCAGTGCAATTGGGTCATAGGGCGCAACCCATGGCGCCAGCAGCGCCATCGCGACAAAGGTGACCACGATCAACAGCCCCGCCAGCCCCATCGGATCGCGCAAAAGCGCGTGTCCGAGCCCACGTCTTGCGGGCAGGGCAGGGTCAACTGCGAAGGACATCACGCACCCTCGGGTCCAGCCGCGCGATCAGCAGATCAGCGAAGGTGACGATCATCAAGTAGAACGCGGTCATGAACAGCACCGTGCCCATCACCACCGGATAGTTGCGTTTTTCCACCGCCGCCGTGATCAGCGTGCCAATGCCGGGCCGGGAAAACACGCTTTCGACAAAAACCGCGCTCGACAGGATGCCGCCGAACCCTACGGCCAGCACTGAAATCGTCGGCACGATAGCCACCCGCAACGCATGACGAAACACGATGTCGCGCTCGCGCATCCCAAACGCGCGGGCGGTGCGGATATGGGGCGCCTCCATCACCTCCAGAATTGAGGCGCGGATCAGTCGGGCAAGGTAGCCCACCCAGCCCAGCCCCAGCGCAAAGGCCGGCAGGATTAGCGCGCGGGCTTGGCTGCCAAAGTCCCCCGCCTCGCCCGCGCCAATGGCGGGCAGCCAGTTCAACCAGACCGCGAACACAATCAGCGCATAGATCGCAATGACAAACGACGGCACCGAGATCACGCTGACCGACAGCACACCCAGCATCCGGTCCATCGCCGTGTCGCGCCAGACGACGGCCGAGCAGCCTAGCAGCACACCCAGTGTCAGCGCCCAGCCCAGCGCCACGACGCCAAGGATCAGCGTATTTGGAAATACCTCCAGGATCTGGTCCAGCACCGGGCGTTTCGACCAGACATCCGTGCCAAGATCACCCTGCAACACATTGCCGAAAAACAGCCCGATCTGCGTCAGGATCGGCTGGTCCAGCCCCATCCGCTCCCGCAGTGCCTCTTTCAGTTCCGGCGTCGCACGCGGCCCCAGCGCCAGTGCCGCGGGATCACCCGGCACCAGAAACACCATGCCATACATTGCCGTCATCACCACGATCAGGATCAGAAGCGAAAGCCCCACGCGCCGGATCGCATAGGCCAGCATCAGCGTTGGTCCCCTGTTCGGTCAGATATGGTCACGCGGAATCCTTTCGTGCCAGTCGCGGGCGAAAACTTCTGCCCCATTCTCGCTGATGCGCAGGCGCATGTTCACGATGAAATGCGTTGCATCGCAAGAAAGCGCTCCTTCGCTTTCGTGTGTGAACACCCCATCCGACCGCTCGATCTGCACCGCATACCTCGTTTCGCAGCGCGCACTCAGCGGATCGCCGTCAGTGATCCGGTAGCGCGCCATGCCGGTGCCGCGATGCGTCTGGCCGATGGCAGGCATTTCGGTCGCATAAATCCAGCGTGGGAAGTCCACGACACTCTCGCCACTCAGCAGGTCCCGGGTGATAGTCCGGCGGATCAGCGCAGCCGCCGGATTTGGCGGCAGTTCGTGCTGCGGGTCAGCTTCCGCCGCCTCTGGCGGGTCGAAGACGCGCAATGCGGCATCCTCGGGGCGCTGCGGGCGCACCGGCAATTCCAAAGCGCTGTCGCCCAGATGTACCGTCACCATTGCAAGCTCTGGCGAGGGCCAGGCAATTGGCCAGTAGTTGGTAGAGATCGACACCGCGATCCGATGCCCCACCGGAAAGCGGTGCGCAATGTCGTCCAGATCGACCACCGCCGTCTCCACCCGCCCCGGCACAAGCGCCTGCGGGGTGCCATGCCCATGGCGGTGGCATAGGTTCAAATGCCCTATCGCCACCCGCGTCGAAGCGCCCGACGGCGCCACATCGTTCACCCGCACCGACACCAGCGCAAAGGGCTTTTCGCTGGCAAAACGCAAGGTGAGTTGCGGCGCACCAAGGATTTCCAGCGTTTCGCTTAGGGGGTCGGAGACAAAGACCAGCGAACCACCGTCATCCTCCCGCTGGTCCGTCGCCCACTCCGCCTCATCGCCATAACGCCCGACCTCGCCTGCCGTCAGCCCCACCCAAAGCGGCGAACAAATGCTTGCCGTTCCCGCGCCGGCCCCGCCCAGCCGACTATTCGCGCCCAGCGTCATCCGTTGCGGCTGGATGCGCGGTGAGGGCCAGACGTCCTCACCCACCCAGCGCCCCGGCCGTTCGTGATAACAGGTCTGTGGCGGCACATGGTCCTGCATCCACACCCGCAGCATCGGCTCATCCATGATCCCGGTATCGCGACCCTTCAGCCAATGGTCGCACCAGCGCAGCACCTCTTGCAGCCAGCCGATCGCAGGTTCTACCGTCACCGAATGCGGAAAGGAATGCGCCCATGGCCCGATCAGCCCCAGCCGCGGCCCCGAGAGGCCCGCCAGCAACCGCGGCACCGCTTCGGAATAGTTGTCCGCCCAGCCCGACACCGCATAAACCGGGATCGTAATCTTAGAAAAATCCTCACATACTGACCCCTGCCGCCAATAATCATCTCTGGACTGATGCTTCAGCCAGTGCAGGATCCACGGCTGGTTCGCCTCCATCCGTGCGGCCCACATCTCGCGCCACGCCTCGCCCAGGATCGCCGAATCAGGCGGCAAGTCCTGCATTGCGAACATGGTCGAAGACCAGTCGAAATTGTCCTTCGACAGGCACCCGCCGACCCAGTGGATGTCGGTCGCATAGCGATCATCGGTGGAGCCGACGGTGACAATCGTTTTCAGCGCAGGCGGTTGGCGCGCCGCGATCTGGAGCCCGTTGAAGCCGCCCCAGCTGATGCCGTACATCGCCACCTGCCCGTCGCACCACCCCTGCTCGGCCAGCCAAGCGATGGCGTCGACACCGTCCAACTGCTCCTGCTCGCTGTACTCGTCATGCAGCACACCCTCGCTGTCACCGGTGCCGCGAATGTCCAACCGCAGGCAGGCATAGCCGTGCCGTGCGAGGTATCGGTGCATCCGCTCATCCCGCGCGCGGGTCCCGTCACGCTTACGGTAGGGCAGGTATTCCAGGATCAGCGGCACGCGCCCCGCCCCCTCGGGTCGCCAGAGCCGACCGGCCAGACGCGTTCCGTCGGGCATGGGGACCCAGATGTTCTCCTCCTCGATCAAAGCAAAGGGGAATTCGGTTCGGGTTTCCATCGGTTTGCTCATCAATTCATCGGCGCCCCACCCTCGGCCTTGCGGCGAGTGACATAGGCGGTCAGCGCCTCATCCACCGCAGGGTCAAGCGCGGGGTCCACGTGCGCCGCAAGCAACTCCTTCCAGACCGTGTTGGCCCGTGCGCGCGCATCGACGCTGCCTTTGAGCAGCCAGTTCGGATGGTTGTCCCAGTTCGACAGCATCGGGGTGTGAAACGCCGTCTCGTACCGCGCCATCGTATGTGCTGTGCCAAAAAAATGCCCGCCCGCCCCCGCCTCAAGGATGGCATCCAAGGCCAACGAATCCGGGTCGGTCGCCAGCGGCTCGAAATAGGCGTCCATCATCTGCAGCATCTCGGCATCAAGGATCAGCTTCTCAAAGCTCGCCGTGAGCCCGCCATGCAGCCACCCCGCTGCGTGGTTCAGCAAATGTGCCCCGCCTGTCAGCGCGCCCCAGAGCGCCATCTGCGACTCGTAGGCCGCCTGCGCATCCACCTCGTTCGCCGCCGTCACGTTCGACGACCGGAACGGCACCCCGATATGGCGCGCTAGCTGCCCCGACACCTGCGCGGCCTTGGCATATTCCGGCGTCCCGAACGCAGGCGAGCCGGACCGCATGTCGACGTTGGAGGTGAATCCGCCATACATAACTGGCACCCCCGGCCGAACTATCTGGGTGAGGACAATCCCCGCCATCGCCTCGGCGTGCTGCAACACCAGCGCCCCCGCCAGCGTCACCGGAGCCATCGCCCCCGCCAAAGTGAACGGCGTGATCACGTTGACCTGCCCATGCGCCGCCATTGCGATCAGCCCCTCGGCCATCGGCACATCGAGTTGCAAGGGCGAGTTGGTGTTGATGATCCCCAACAACACCGGCCTGTTTTGCAGCCCCTCCGGCGTCGTCCCCAGCATGATCGCCGCCATCTCGATCCCGTCCATCGTGCGGGCGAGGCCAAGCGTTTGGGTCTGCCAGCTTTTGTCGACCAGCCGGATCTGCGCGTGATAGATGTCCAGATGCCGGGTGTGCGCGGGCAGGTCCAACGGCTCAAACGGCCCGCCGCCTTCTTGATGGATCACGTTAAGCGCCTGGATCAACCGCATGTAATCGCACATCTCGGCGAATGTGCCATCGCGGCGGCCCTTGTCGTTGCACATCACGTAAGCCGGGCCACCGACAGCCCCATAGACGCACCACCCCCCACCGACCTTCAGGTTCCGCGTCGGATTGCGCGCCTCGAGCATGAACCTCGCAGGTACTGTCGCCAGCCGCGCCGCCAAAATGCCAGCGTCCAGCCGCACCGTCTCGCCCTGCACATCCGCGCCTGCGCCCGCGAACAGCGCCCGCGCCGCGGGATGCAGCACCCGCAGTCCCTGCTGTGCCAGCACATCCAACGCAGCTGCATGGATCGCCGCCACCTGATCGTCGCTGATCACCCTAAGCGGCGGCATCTGCCGTGCTACTTGGCCCCAGGGACGCTGTGGCACCCCGGCGACCGCCCGGTCAGCCTGCCGTCTGCGCCCCTCGGCCCGGGTCATTCGGCGGCCTCCGGCAGTTGAAAATCGCGCGTGGCAAAGGGCGCATCCCGCCGCACCATGACGTTCGCAACCCCTAGCTCGCGCGCCGTCTTGTGGCCTTGATATACCGCGTGGACGATGGCGCCGGGCGCATTGGCATCCCCCGTGAGATGCAGCCGCCCCGGCAGCGTGTCTTCCACCAACGCCTCGTGGAGCGCACTTCCCCCCGCCCGGTAGCCGACGATCACCAGCGACCGCACCGCGATCCGACGCTCCTCGTTGCTGAAAATCTGCGCCAACCGCAGTTCCTCGCCATCAAAGCCGGTCACGACTTCCAACGTCCGCAGGGCGATCCCCTTCGCCGCAAACGACTGATGCACCAAGGGCTGCTCGTTCGTCATGAACCCCCAGGCCGCCGCCGCCCCCGCCGTGGTGATGTAGGTCACCGCCAACCCCTGCCCTGCCAACTGCTCTGCCACCGCCGACCCAAGATAGTAGCTGTCATAGTCGAACACCGCGACCGGCCCCTCCGGCACGACGCCAGCGGCCAGATCATCCGGCGTGTAGACCCGTGGCGCGACCAAAGGCCCGGCAGGCAACTCGTTCGCCCCGCAAAGATGCGGCAACCAGCGCGCGCCAGTGGCGATCACCACATGATCCGCCCCGAATTCCCGCACGTCGTCCGCTGACAGCTCGCTTTCGGGATAGAGCGACACGTTTGGCAGCTTGCGCAACTGTCCCATCCGGTAATCCACCACCCGGTGCCACTGCCCCAACCCCGGCAACCGGCTTTCCCAGCGCAAGCGGCCGCCAAAATCCCGTGCACGGTCTGCCAATGCCACCTGATGCCCGCGCCGCGCCAGCGTCAGCGCCGCCTCCAGCCCTGCGGGACCAGCGCCCACGATCAGCACCGAACCAGAGCCATCCTTCCGCACCACCTCCGGATGCCAGCCCCGCCGCCACTCCTCGCCCGCCGTCGGATTCTGCGTGCAGCGCACCCAAACCCCGTCGTGCCAGCTTGAGATGCACAGATTGCAGCCGATGCATTCCCGTATGTCCTCGACGCGGCCTTCCTTGATCTTGTTTGGCAGGAACGGATCGGCGATCGACGGCCGCGCCCCGCCGATGAAGTCCAGCACCCCGCGCTTGATCATCGACACCATGGTGTCCGGGCTGGTGAAGCGGCCGACGCCCACCACCGGCTTGTCGGTTACCGATTTCAAGAAATCCACCACCGCCTCGTGGCTGCCTTCCGGGGTATACCGGCTGGCCGCGCAGTCAAACGCGGAGTAGTCCATCTTGACGTCAAAAAGGTCCGGCGCGTCCTTCAGATAGCCGATCACCTCATGCGCCTCGGTCGGGGCCACCTCAGAGGGTCTGGTCCGCAACTCCTGCATCGATATCCGCAGCGCAACCGCGCAGCGCCCATGCGTCGCCTCGCGCACAGCATCGATCAACTGTTCGACCAGCCGCACCCGGTTGCGCACTGACCCGCCATAGGTATCCGAACGGTGGTTATACTCGGGCAGCAGGAACTGATACGGCAGATATCCCATGCCTGCGTAGACATAGAGGATGTCGAACCCCGCCCGTTCTGCCAGCACCGCCGCATCGGCATGCCAGCGTATCAAATCGCGGATATCGCCCGCATCCATCACCCGAGGCCGGGCCGACGACATGAACGGCACATGAGTCGCCATCCAAGGGATGCCGGAGGGCGACAAGGGCGCATTGCGACTGGTGCGGTTCACCGCCGCCGCCCCCCCATGCCACAACTCCACTGCCGCCAGTGACCCGTGCCGATGCACCGCTTCGGTCATCAACGCGTGACTCCGCAAATCCGCCTGATCCCAAAGCGAGGCAAAAGGAAACGGGCTGTCGTCCGACGAGGGATGCACAGAACAGGCCCCCGTCGACACCACTGCCCAGCCGCCTTCAGCTTTCGCTTCCCGGAAAGCCGCTCTGACATGTGGTGCACTATTGGTCATGCCTGAGGCGTGTGGCACTTGGAAGAACCGGTTGCGCGCCAGCTTCGGCCCGATCCTGACGGGTTCGAAAAGTATGTCAAAACGTGGGTCACCCGGCATGCCACACCCTTAATCGAATCCATACTGAACCAGTGTATAGTAAAAGTATCGTACGTTTTCGCAACTCATCTTTCAGGCTTCAGAACCACCAACTGTCGGGACGCCGCGCAGATCACAGCATGATCGAAGGGCCGCTTTCCGCCCCTACTGCCATCTGCAGACTTCTTGCGAAACACTTCGGAGCCTCATTCAGATCCCGCCACCACCTTCAACCGCGGCTTCAGCATCTCCCCCACGGCGTTCACCCCTGCCCGCAACGGCGAGTCGATCAGGTGGGCGTAGCGCTGGGTGGTGCCGATCTGGGTGTGGCCGAGCAGCCGCCCGATCATTTCCAGCGACGCGCCGCCCGAGACCAACAGGGATGCGAAGGTGTGGCGCAGGTCGTGGATGCGAACGTCGGGGATTTCAGCCTGTACGCGCATCCGCTCCCAGAACCGCTTGAGATCGACCACCGGCTGGCCCGGCACATCGCCGGGGAAGAGGAACGGGCAGCCTTTTGGCACAGCGTCACCAAGCAGGCGGATCAGGGCGACCGCCTCGTGCGAGATCGGCACGCGATGGACGCGGCGCTGCTTGGTGTAGGCGGCTTGCTTGGTCCAGATGGCCAGATCGAGGTTGAACTGGTCGAAGGTGGCCGTGCGGGCCTCGCCGCAGCGGGCACCGGTCAGCATGCAGAGACGGATGATCCCGGCGGCACGCTGATCGGGATCGGCGCAGAGGGCGTCGGCGAGGCGCTGGATTTCGTCGAATGAAAGGAACCGCTCGCGTGCGGTTTCGGGGCGCTTGCGAAAGCTGGTGGCGGGATTGTCGGTCCGCATTTTCCATGTGACGGCGAGGCTGAACATCTTGCGCAGCACCTCGCCGACGCGGTTGGCGCGCACCGGGGTAGGCTTGAAGGTCTTCGGCGGGGGCTTTGGTTTGGCCTGCTTTGATTTGAGGGCGTGAGGCACCTTGATCGGCTTCACGGTTTTTTTCCAGATCCGCGGCCGTCCTGCCGCGACCTTGGTCAGCAACCGGTCGACATCGGTCGGCGTAATGTCGTTGACCTTGTGCGACCGCCATTCAGGCAGAACCAGCGTTTTGAGCATACTGGCCTGATCCTTGGCACTGGATGCAGACAGTTTCGGCAGATGTTCGTCGAAGTACCGATCGACCAGTTCGTCAACGGTGGGCGCGTGGCGAGCCGAAATGCGGACATCCATCGGATCTTCACCGCGATCGATGTCGCGCTTGAGGCGCTTGGCTTCCTCCCGGGCGGCAATCACCGACCAGCTGGGCCATGTGCCGATCGTCATGCGCCGCTGCCGCCCGGCAACGCAGTAGATCAGGACGAACCCCTTGCGACCCGACAGGAACACGCAAAGCCCGAAGCCCGCGCAGTCCTCGTCAAACACCACGTATTTGCGCGTGCCGATTTCAGCAGCTTTTACAATCCGTTCACTCGCTGAAATGGATGCGGCATGCAAAGCCGAAGGCCGTAACTTTTTGGTCTTGTACGATCCAATCATCGAAATTGACTTGGGCGGCACGGTAGAGCGCGAGGTTATATTCGATCAAAATGGGCTGCAATGTGAAGGGGACTCCTTATTGTTCGCAGGTTCCGCTGGACCACATGTTGACGTGATTTCCAGCAATGGGCAGCTTGGGTACATGTCGCAGAGGCGGCCCAGCATCGTATGGTTGGACGACCATTGGGCGCTTCGTTTTGAGATGGACCCATCGGTTGAGACGGAAGAATGTGCCGGATACTGTTTTCGGTATGTTTACGTTCGCGAGGGCAAGTTGGTCGAACGCTACATCTCAGAATGGTAGCCAAAATCAGATGTGTGCCCACCGCCGAGACAACTGGCAAGGGCGGGGTACGGCTATGGCTCGATCCCGGAGGAATGGCCGGCCTTTTTGTGTCACCGCACCTGTAGACCGCCCTACGTGTGCTAGGCACACAGTCTTTCCCCGCATCGCAGCTTTGCGGCACTGCTCGCCAGAGCGCTTAGAGCGCGCTCGGCATTGGCAGGCGGGGGGAGGGGGAGCCGAATAGGTGCATTCTACCCTCAGTTCGCGCCATCGGTTCAGCTCCTCGGCTCATCTTTATCCTTGTGGGTATAACATCGTTCAGTATCGTGGCATCCATGTGTTTTCTGGCAAAGGGGAGATCACATTTGACCGGAAGCGTTTGTGGCGTGGTATTGGAGTGTGCGCGGCGCTCTTTGTGTTTTATGTGTTAACCCATGTCGAGCTGTACGTAATTCAGGCCTTATTCGCCAATTGTCATCCGGCACAAAAGCGTGTTGTCTTGCACCAAATCTTCGCTCCAGATCAGTTTGGCGGACGGATCCCAGGTGATGGTGTCGTAGCCGCCTTTGGGACCGACCTCGCTGGCTGAGTGTTCAACGGCGGCAGGCCAACTGCTGTCATCAAAATCGGGGGCGGTCCAGTTGGCGGGGGTATCCGTCACCACAAATCCGCAGGCTCCCTCGCCCGCAACGGGATTGCTTTCCTTGGCACAAGCCCGGTCAATCGGGGCGCGCTGGATCACCAGACAACGCACGGCCGCATCCGTCACCGCAACGGTTTTGCCCGTGGCCGCATCCAGAAACTGTGCGATCATGCCGCCGTCGCCCATCTGCTGGCGGTTGGTTCCGATATACTCGAGCCCGGTATCATTCTCTTTGAAGTCTTTGACTTCAAAGGCGATGGTCGTCGGCCGATCCGCCGGGAAGGTTGTGGTTTCGGAATTGAACGACCGCTCAGTGGTAATTGGCACGGAATCCTCGATCACGAGGGTGCCATTGGCATACATGGTAAACCAGTTGTCCACCCAGATGTCTGCCTTCAAGGTCTGGGTTTCTGCCGCGGCCATGCCAGCGGTCAATGTCAAAGCAGCCACGATTAGTGTGCGCATGATAGGTTCCTTCTGCCCAAAAGGGGCCAGTTGTTCTTTATCAATTCGTGAAGCTGATTGAGGATGACCCCAACACCAGCCCATCCATCGCCGCGACCATCTGTTCCCAATTGACCGCGCCATCATCGTGGGCGGGCAGAGTCGCAAGTGGCGCGCTCAGCGCATAGACGGTGATCGTGTAGCGATGCGGCGGTCCTTCCGATGGTCCCGGCGGCGCGCAGGGCGGGGTGTAGCCCGTACCATGCATATCCTTGTCCGAGCCTTCATCACCAAGTGAGGCTGGGTTGCCGCGCGGAATGCCCGTGGTGCTGGCCGGAATATTCCACAACAACCAGTATTGGCTTGGCGCATCCACACCCTCGGTGCGTCCCTTCGGATAGTGATGCATGATGATCGCAAAGCCTTGGGTGCCAGCAGGCGAGTTCGTCCAGCTGACCGGTGGCGACAGCCCATCGCCACCATCGCGGCTGCATTTCATATCGGCGGGCAGAGGCGCGCCATCGGTCAAGGCCGGGCTGGTCAGGGAAAATGCCTCTTGTGCCATCGCGGGGCCGCTCAGGCCGGCAATCAAGGACAGAACGCCTGCCAAGCGCAGGATGGAGAAACCGTTCATCTGCACAACTCACCTGTGAAAACCGTACCGTTGTCTGTCACCCGGCGCGTCTCAAAATCATAGCAATTGGCGGTTTTTGAGGGGGTGTATTTCATATAGTAATCCGCACCTTCATAGCTGTAGGTCATGTTGCGCAGACCGGTCGCGTCTTGCGTGAAGACAAGGTTTTCAACACCACCCTGCGGCGGCTTTCCGGGTTGCATGTCGCCGTCATGCGTTGCTGCCTTGAGCGGCGGGACACGGGGCAGGTCTTTCATCGCGGCGGTCTGCCCGCGCAGACATTGGACGATATAGGGCGCGTTTTTGGAGGTGTGATAGCGATAGCCATACACCGGATCAGGCTGGCCGTTGCAGACATCCAAATCGCCGGGCATTATCTCGGTGCCATCGGGGTTTTTGTCGCCATAGATCGGATAACCGTCAAAGGCCCAACCGATGATCGCATCCGGCCCAGCGTTGGGCATCTGGGCGATCATGCAGGTTGGCGTTGCGTGATAGTGATAATCATCGCCCCGCCCCGCATGGCCGCCGCAGATATCAAGCTGCTGGGTCTCTACAGTGTCCACCTGCGCCTGATGGGTTGACAGATCTGCAACGCTCATCTCACCGCCGCCGGTGTAATCATAGATCGGCACGCCATTGACAGCGACGCCCAGGGCGGCATCGCGGGTCTGCGGTTCAGTCTCCAGCACGGACTGCGAGGGGATCGGCGAGACATAGTCTTTGGCCGGGACCGGAATCTGTTCGTTGGTGCCCACAATCCCCGTCATCAATGGGTGATCGGGATAGGTATCCGACGCGATCAGCGCCTGCCCGTCGCTACAAGTGACGGCGACCTTGTCACCAAACCCAGCATCCGCAATGGACTTCGCCACCGCTGCGCAATGGGTATCGGTTTCTTGCGCCTGCACGATGGCAGGCACAAATCCGAGCATAACCGTGACAAGAAAGACCCGCGTCGCCACGCTTCGAGAACTTTCCCAGTTTACCAACGCCATTCTGAACCTCAAGTTTGAATTGTGATTATGCGATCATTGAATTTCGATCCAAACTGATGCGGCTTTAGGCGCCTCTGTCCACTTATGGCGGACACTTAGGGGCGACGCTTGCGGAAGGATTTGTCCGGCGCTCCAGTAAAGCAGCCCATCACATGCGGATAGCTTTCAGTCACCACATAGCCATACATACCGTCTTGGACCATGCCGTTGCAGATATCCAGATCACCCGAGCCTGCTATATACTCCCAATCGTCAATGAACGTGCCGTCATATTTGCCA